>OGLF01001749.1_pt1 | contig 11393 bp, 8 predicted proteins | sample 1572701 | NCBI WGS metagenome assembly OGLF01 (sample SAMEA2581910, study PRJEB24529) | metagenome | biome: Human gut stool | place: China | collected 2011 | reverse complement strand
TTGCTGACAAATTTGAGAAATTCAGCCAGCGTGGGAACTGCACAGCCAAGAACGAGCCTATTGACGACCGCCTGCTGGAAGGAGTAAAGACCCACTGCCCTACCTGCGGCGAGCCTTATCCTGACCCTAACCGCCCTGTCTGTCCGAGATGTGTAGACAGACGCTCGGTGTTCAAACGCCTGCTTTCTATGTTCGGTGAATTTAAGGGTGCGGTATTTCTCATACTGCTCACCATAGTTTTAAGCAACGTTTTCGCAGTGCTTTCGCCGATATTCGGCTCTCAGATGCTCTATGATGATGTGCTTGCGGAAAACGGAAAATACTATGGCAAGATACTCATGATAGTAATGCTCATCGTGGGCATAAACATTGCAGGAATGATAATGCGTATCATTTCAGGCATTATAACCTCAAAGGTCGTGCCTGTTGTTACGCACCGGCTTAGGGTGAAGATATTCTCCTCAATGCAGCGGCTTTCCCTTGACTTTTTCACAAGCAAGCAGACAGGCTCACTTATGTCGAGGGTCGACAGAGATAGTCAGAACATCTACTGGTTTTTCACGGATATAGTACCATATGGACTTACAAACGTAGTAAAAATAGTGGGTATTGCAGTAATAATGCTCACAATTTCGCCACTTCTGTCACTTGGCATAATCCTCACTATCTCGGTGATAGAGATAGTTCAGCACCAATTTTACAAAAGCCAGCGCAAGCTTTACCGCAAATATGACGTTGCAATGCGTTCTGCAAACTCAGTGCTGTCTGACGTTATGAACGGTCAGCGTGTGGTAAAGGCTTTCGCCCGTGAGGACAGAGAGATAGAACGCTATAGGGTAAAAAACACTGACGCATTTTTGATAAACTCAAGGATAAACTCACGGATAGCAAACACTATCCCTGTTATATGGACGTTCTATAGGATAGTGAACAAGCTTGTTTTCTGCCTTGGTGCAGTGCTTGTTATAAAAGGTCACATACTATTCGGCGCACTTTCAGCACTTATATCCTATACCGAAATGGCGATGGACCCTATCAACTTTTTCACATGGATAGGTGACCGCTGGGCAAAATGTATGGACGCCGCATCAAGAATGTTTGAGATAATGGACGCTCTGCCTACTGTAAAAGAGGACGAACACCCTGTTCACATGGAAAACATGAGGGGCGATATCGAGCTTAAAAATGTATCCTTTGAATATGAAGCAGGACACCCTATCATAAAAAACGTTTCTTTCAAGGTGCAGGCTGGACATATGTTTGGAATCGTTGGTAAAACAGGTGCAGGAAAATCCACTATCATAAACCTTATGGCAAGGCTTTATGACGTAACAGGCGGTGAGATAACCATTGACGGAGTGCCTATCAGGAAGATAGCTTTTGACGATCTGCGCAGAAATATCGGTATAGTTTCTCAGGAAACTTTCCTTTTCATAGGTTCCATAGCTGACAATATCCGCTATGCAAACACTGACGCCACCATGGAAGAAGTTATCGAAGCGGCAAAGTCCGCAAACGCACATGAGTTTATAACAAAGCTCCCTGAGGGCTATAACACTAAGGTCGGCGAGGGCGGAATATCCTTGTCAGGCGGTGAAAAGCAGAGAATATCTATCGCAAGGGCTATCATTCAGAAGCCTAACATACTTATCCTTGACGAGGCGACCGCTTCCATGGACACAAGGACAGAGCGAAAGATACAAGCCGCTATCGACAATCTGAAACAGGGCAGGACGATTATTTCTATCGCACACCGCCTTTCAACTCTCCGTGACGCTGATATGCTCTGCGTTATCGAAAATGGTGAGCTTAAAGAAATGGATACACATGACAAGCTCATAAAAGAAAAAGGCAAATATTTCGAGCTTTACAAGCTGCAATCGGAAGCATTGCAGTTCATAAACGAATAAGTAAGGAGATGAACATAATGGCTGAAAATATTACCACTGAGCAGGAGGTCTACGAGGTCGATAAGCTTAATTTGCTTGACTGCAAAAAGATACGCCTTGCAAAGGAAGAAAGTGGTTTTCTTACCCTCAATTATGAGGGCAGGACTTATCACAAGGTAAACCCCACAAGACTCATACCATTTTACTCAAAGACCACCTACATAAGCCTTTCATACGAAAATTCTGAAAAAGAATTTCGTGAGATAGGTGTTATAAAAGATATGGCGGAGCTTGACGGTGAGCAATACAAGCTTCTTGACAGCTATCTTGAATACAAATACTATATGCCGGAGATAACAAAGGTCTACAGCATAAAGGACAATATGCGTGGTGCGATATTTGTCAAGGCTGACACAACTTCGGGACAGAAAACTATCTGTATCCGTGACTGGTATCAGAATTTCAGAATGATAGGCTATGATTATCTCTACGTCAATGACGCAGACGGCAACAAATATTTCTGCCCTGACATTCATAAGCTTGACAGAAAAAGCCGTCAGGTGCTTGAAATGTACACCTAAAAGGTGTCAGACCACACTGAAAGGAGTGTGAAAATATGGATCTAAAAACTTCCCTGCCACAGAATGCCCCGGCAGACATTGTTTACTCTCTGCCTGCGAACTTCACCTGTGAGGGCGAGAAAATGGACGGACATTTCTGCGTAACAAAAGAAAAGATATACGTTTACAACGGCAGTGAGATAACACTTGAATACAGCATAGACGATTTCTCCGAGTTTGAGTGCAAACAGCAGATAGGCACTTCTATGGCTCAGGGAACGCTGAAAAGCGGTGAAACTATCTGCTTCTGCGGTTTTTCGCAGGATCAGTTTCTCAGATACGCCGAGCTTATGAAGCTTCTTGACCACTGTTTGCGTACAGGCGAGCTTATGGAGATAACTGACACGGAAGAGCCTGTCTGCCCCAAATGCGGTCTTCCGCTGGAGGGTGCAAAGGAATGTATATACTGCACAGGCAAGGGCAAGACAATGGTCAAGCTCATAAAACGCATTGCGCCATACAAGAAATATTTTGCGATCGCAGTTATATGCACGATACTTTCCGAGCTTATTTGGGTGCTTGCGCCATATCTTGACAGAGTTATAATCGACAAGTATGTTACCCCGAAAAACACCCATTGGGCAGGCCTTGCAGGCGTTATCATCACTATCGTCACCCTGCTGCTTTTGGCAGGAGTGTTTGAGTTTTTCAACATGAAAAACAGCTTCAAGGTCGCACTCAATCTGGGACGTGACCTTAGGCAGGAGATATTTGAAAAGTCACAGCAGCTTTCCATGAACTCCATATCAAAGCGAACAGCAGGCGAGCTTATCAATCGTGTTTCAAGCGACGCCGCAAAGCTTGAGGACTTCATCACTGCAAACGGCAAGGACGCCATAGTAAAAATACTTTCCCTTGTGATAATAGGCATACTGCTTTTTATCATGGACTGGCGGCTTGCGCTTATGACAGTTTTGCCTGTGCCGATAGTTTTCATAATAGTGCAAAAGCTTTTTGACGCCATGGCAATACGCTACACAAAGGTATGGAAAAACGGCGTTTCTCATGGAGAAACTTTGCATGATATTTTAAACGGCATAAGAGTTGTAAAGTCCTACGGCAACGAGGTAAGGGAGATACAGCGCTACACAGAATGTTCCGAACGCTGGGCGAAAAGCTGTGTTCGTGCGGAAATGATGTGGTATCTCACCATTCCTGCCTCAGAATTTATCCTCACCATTGGTAACTTCTTCGTACTGTATTTCGGCGGAAACATGATTCTCGACCACACCATGACATTAGGTCAGCTTATACAGTTCACCACCTACGTTGCAATGCTTTACGAGCCTATACGCTGGCTCATACAGATACCGAGAAATCTTGCGGACACCTCAGTTTCCGCAGGCAAGGTCTTTGAGATACTTGACGAGGACACTGACGTTCGTGATTGTGATGACCCTATTGACCTTGACATTCAAGGCGATATCGAATTTGACGGCGTTTATTTTGGCTACAAGGTATACAATCCTGTGCTGAAAGACATAACATGCAAGATAAACAAGGGCGAAATGATAGGCATTGTGGGGCACTCAGGAGTGGGAAAATCCACAATGATAAATCTTATTCTCAGACTTTATGACTGCACGCAGGGAGAGATACGCATCGACGGCGTGAACATAAAGGATATTGCACAGCACAGCCTGCGTTCACAGGTGGGCGTGGTGTTGCAGGAAACTTTCCTTTTTGACGGAAACGTACTTGAAAATATAGCATATGCAAAGCCTGACGCTACCTTTGAGGAAGTAATAAGGGCAGCGAAAATTGCGAATGCACATGACTTTATCACAAAGCTCCCTGACGGCTACAACACCCGAGTGGGCAACAAGGGCTATCAGCTTTCGGGCGGCGAACGTCAGAGAATTGCCATTGCAAGAGCGATACTCCATGACCCTAAGATAATAATACTTGACGAGGCGACGGCTTCTCTTGACACTCAGACGGAAAAGCAGATACAAGACGCTTTGGGCAAGCTCACAAAGGGCAGGACGACAATTGCCATTGCTCACAGACTTTCCACCCTCAGCAACGCCGACAGGCTTATCGTCCTTGACAAGGGCAGACTTGCAGAGTTTGGCACTCACGCTGAACTTATGCAGAAAAAAGGCGTATACTACAAGCTTGTTATGGCTCAGCGCCAGACCACAAAAATGAAAAAAGCCCAACCGCAGACCTGTTAAGCACTTGACATTATCACGGCAATGTGGTAAAATACAATAGTAAAATCTCATATCGGGGAATGATGTTCTCCCCTGGGAAACCTAAACCGCTTATTAAGCTGATGACTTCTGTTTTTTTATGCAGGAGTTGTCAGCTTTTTTTGATTTTTGGGAGGTATAATTATGTTATTTTCACTGGCTGTGATCTTTCTTGTGGGGCTGTCAGCCGCCGCCATTTTTCAGACTATCGGTCTGCCGAGGATAATCGGTATGCTTGCAACGGGCATTCTCACAGGCACTTACGTTCTTGATCTGCTGGATCCTAAGATACTTGGGATATCCTCAGAGCTTCGGCAGATAGCCCTTATCATTATCCTTATCAAAGCAGGGCTGTCACTCAATTTGTCTGACCTGAAAAAGGTGGGCAGACCTGCGGTCATGATGTCATTTCTGCCTGCAAGCTTTGAGATATTGGGATATTTTATCCTTGCTCCGCTGCTTCTTGGGATAAACCACACGGAAGCCGCTGTTATGGGTGCGGTGCTTGGTGCGGTATCCCCTGCAGTGGTAGTGCCGAGAATGGTGAAGCTTATGGAAGAAAAATACGGCACTGAAAAAAGCATACCGCAAATGATACTTGCGGGAGCTTCATGCGATGATATTTTCGTTATCGTGCTGTTCTCCACATTCGTAACAATGGCGCAGGGCGGCTCTGCAAAGGCGACGGATTTTCTCAATATCCCTGTGTCAGTAATTCTCGGAGTGCTTCTCGGCTCGCTGTCAGGGTTTGTGCTTTTCTATATTTTTGAGATATCCTACCGCAAAGGTAACAAAATAAGAAACAGCACAAAGGTCATCGCTATCTTGGGCTTGGCGTTCCTGCTCATGTCAGTGGAAACATTTTTGAAGCCTTATGTGGCTGTATCGGGACTTCTTGCAGTTGTGGCAATGGCTTGCGTGATAAAAATAAAGGCTGACAAAAGCGTGTCTGCAAGGCTTTCAGAGAAGTTCGGCAAGCTTTGGATAGCCGCTGAGGCTGTGCTTTTTGTCCTTGTTGGTGCGGCAGTGGACATACGCTACACCCTTACGGCAGGGGTGGCGGCTGTGCTTCTTATTTTCGGAGCGCTTATTTTCAGCGCCGTGGGTGTATGGATATGTCTTCTCGGCACGAAGCTGACCCTTAAAGAAAAGCTTTTCTGTGTAACGGCATATATGCCAAAGGCGACAGTTCAGGCGGCTATCGGCTCAGTGCCGATGTCCCTTGGTCTGCCCTGCGGAAAGATAGTGCTATCTGTGGCTGTGCTTGCGATCCTTATCACAGCACCCCTTGGTGCAATAGGCATTGACCGCAGCTATAAAAGGCTTCTTGCACACGAGGAGTAAAGTGGCGTAAAATAGGCGATTGCGGCACTCTCTGCACATTTTATGAGTGAATAATTTTTGATTTCACACATTTTATGAGGGAATAATTTGAGCATTTGCACATTTTACGAAATATTCTGATTACATTGCATAAAAAAATCGGCACGACCAAATCAAGGTCATGCCGATTTTCATTTCCCTACCCAATCTACAGTTGATGCAAGGTGGTAATAAAAATTTGTTACGATACGCATGTTACGTTGCTGGCAATGCGTTGTCAAATGAGGACTTGAACCTCTGAAACCTGCCCGAAGTTTCTGTCCATAATCAGCACATTCTCTGCTGATAGAGATACATCCACCCTGTAGATATCCCACCCATTTCATCACACCAGCTCTGTTGTCCAGTTCAGCTCCTGAATTTTCTCGTCCACATTTCTCAGTTCCTTTGCAAGACCGTCAACCGTTTTCTGTATCTCTGGCACAGGAACAGTGCTGACTATTTTTATCTCTGTTCTTGTCATTCTTGTGACACGGTCGCTTGCGGTATCCAGAAAATCCCGCAATACCCTTACCTTCTTTTTCAGACAATCTCTGTGTGCAAGAAGCTCTGTGATAGTCTTGCCCTCATATACTGTTCCGCTGTTGGTAAGATTTATCCGTGCCACCAGATCTTCAAGACGGACTATCAGCCTGTCAAGCTCCTCCATAAGAGCCTTTGGGTCTTCCGCAGGAACATCGCCCTCCTGCACCTTTGCGTTATTGTCAAGTCTGACTGAGATCGTGTTTATTCTGTTCTGGATATCAGAACGCTCTGCCAATGCAGTTGCAAGTTTCATATAAATTACCTCCTATCCTTTGACAACGCCCACTGTGAAAAGTTTCTTTATAGGCGTAGTCAGATCACTTTGATTTTTCATAACAACATCTATATCCTTGTAAGCAAAGCGGCACTCCTCAGCCACATCTTTCTTACTGGTCTTTCCAAGCACCACGTTTCTTTGCCTCAGGTCTACCATAACAGACTCAACGGAGAATTTCTCCTTTGCGCCTGTGCGTGAATAGTTTCTGCCTGCACCATGAGAAGAAGTCAAAAAGCTTTCAGCCTTGCCCATGCCCCTGACTATATAGCTGTTTGAGCCCATAGATCCTGGGATTATAGCGACTTCCCCCTCTGCCGCATGGATAGCGCCTTTACGGTGTACCCACACGCTCTCTCCGTAGTGATTTTCCAATGCAGCATAGTTATGGTGACAGTTTATCTCGTCACTATAGTTCGGTGTGATACCCGTATACTTCTCAACCTGCTCTGTGAAAATATGCTTTACCTTTTCAAGCATTACCTCTCTGTTTTCAAAAGCAAAGTCCATTGCAAGGTTCATCCAGTTGAGATATCTCTGACCCTCGTCTGTATCCACAGGGAGAAACGGCAAATTATACTCTGAGGGAACAGTTGAAAAATACTTGTCATTCATCTCATGGGCTATCTTGTTGAAATACTGCCCTATCATGTTGCCGAACATTCGGCTTCCCGAATGGAGCATTATACAAGCCATGCCGTTTTCGTCTTCCTGTATCTCGATAAAATGGTTGCCACCACCCAGCGAGCCTACAGAATAATATCCCTGCTCGATAAATTTCAGCAATTCGCTGTCAGCATTGTATCTTTCTATCTCGCTTTGCGCCTTATCAAGCACGGCAGAAGTCTGCGGCTTGCCATAATGACTAAAGCCCACTGGGATAGTACGGAGTATATTTCCTACTATCACCTTTATAAGCTCGCCGCTCCCTGTTACAGTGTCACGAAGAATGTTCACAGGGATATCTGTCTGCACGAATGCCATTCCACAGCCTATGTCAACGCCAACTGCATTTGGGATCACCGTATTTTTGCAGGCTATCACACCGCCTATAGGCATTCCCTTTCCTGTATGAGTATCAGGCATCAATGCGATATGGTCATGGGCGAATGGAAGATTTGCAAGGTTTATCGCCTGCTCAAGACAGCTTTCCTCGATATCGTCTATAGACTCTGTCCATATCTTGATCGGTACTAGCATTTTATCTTTATCATAATATTCAAACATTTTGTATACCTCCTGCTTTTGCTGTTGTATGTATTATAGCAGATAGATACAAAATAATCATATAAAAAAAGGTGCGAGGTTTTGTTATGTATTGCAATGGGAGTATAGATTTGGTATAATGTTATCAAAGGAGGTGTTCTGAATGGCGGTATATTCTGAACTTATAAAAAATTTTGAAAAGATAAGAGAATATGTGCGTGATTTCTATATCTTTGGATTTCACACAAGAGAAAGCTTTGACGCAAAAAGCAAGCGCACCTATGACAACGAAAAGCGCAGGATAGAAAGCTGGCTTTCAGACCACGTTCACACCTCTTTGGAGGGTCACAAAAAGAAAGTATCTGTGCAGGTGGATTCGGGGAACATTTTTCAAAACCCACTGTATCAGTGCTATCGTTCAAAGACCTTTACGGACAATGATATCCGTCTGCACTTTATTTTAATGGACGCTCTTGAAGATAACGCCATGTCAGTGTCGGAGATAGCAGACTATATTTCTGCAAACTACGGCATGGTAATAGACGTGCAGATAATCCGTATCAAGCTAAAGGAATATGTAAAAGAGGGCTTGGTGTCGGAGGTCAAAAGCGGAAGAAATATCCTATACACCAAAACCGGTTGTTATGCAGATGATATTGTAAGCAGGTATAAGGGACTGGGGGATATGATAAAATTCTTTTCTGATGAAAATCCTTTTGGCGTGGTGGGCAGCTTTATCTTGGATAAGCTGGGTGCGAAAAATAATATTTTTGTGCGTAAGCACGCTTACATGGTGCATACTCTTGATGATGAGATACTCATTGATATCATGGGGGCAATGGAGCAGAAAAAGGCTGTTCTGCTATCCTGCGTAAGCCGAAAGAACGACAAAAAGCACGAGATAACAGCCGTTGTGCTGAAGATACATTGCTCGGTGCAGACAGGAAGAAATTATCTTATCATGTATTTCACAAAGCAGAAACGTTTGATGTCTGTAAGGGTGGATTCCATAGTGAAAGTGACTCCCCTTGATGTGGTAGCTGACTATGATACATATTACAGATATTATGAGGACAACCGCAGATTTTTATGGGGAACGAGCTTCGGAAAAGCTCGCAAATACGGACAAAAAGAGCATATCCACATGGAAATAGCGGTAGACGAAACGAAAGAAATGTATGTTGTGAAGCGTTTGGAACGTGAAAAAAGAAGCGGTACTGTCGCAAAGATATCAAATGGGCTTTACTCCTTTGACATTGACCTTTTTGACGCTAACGAAGCTTTCCCATGGATAAAAACGTTCATCGGCAGGATAGCGGTATTTGACACAACAAATGAGGAATTGCAGGATAAATTTGATTCGGATATCGCAAGGCTTTATGAAATATACGGAGGTGCTTACGAATGAAACTGTTTTCGGAAATTTACAGCACCTATTACAGCATAACGGAGAAAATTCTGAAAAAGCGCACTGTCACAAAGGCTGAGATAGCAGATATCATCAGGCAGAACGGCTTTTCTGAAAGTGTTCTTTTCCTCGAACCTAAGCTTACAGGCGAGGGCGGATATGGTCTGCTGAAAAAAGAGGACAGCGTATACAGATCTATCCTGAAAAAAGAGCCTCATATCCCGCTGACGGCACTTGAAAAAGCATGGCTTTGTGCGGTGCTAAGCGACCCGAGAAGCGGTCTGTTTCTTGACGCTGAGCAAAAGTCGCAGTTAGCGGAACTGCTTGGTGCGAAAAAGCTATATCAGAGAAACTTTTTGACCTGCTTTGACCAATATTCTGACGGTGATGATTTTCATGACCCACAATACATACAGCATTTTCGGGATATACTCTCGGCTATCCATGGCAAAAAGCTTATCAAAATAAGCTTTCAGACAAGAAAAGACAACCGCATCACACACTATTTTCTGCCCACAAAAATCGAATACTCTGCCAAAAACAATAAGTTTAGAGTATATGTGAACCGATACCAAAAGCGCAGAATGGTGGACAGTGGCATTATAAATCTGTCGCAGGTCACGCTAACTAAGTTGACATAACGCCTGAGAGCTTTTTAGCTGTCACAGACAAGAAAAAGCAGGCAAAAATAAAGATACTTAACGAGCGAAATGCAGTAAATCGTTTTATGCTTGAATTTGCAGAGCTTGAAAAAGAGTCGGTCTTTGATGAGGACAGCGGTGAATGTATGGTTTCTATTAAATATGATGAGCAGAATGAAAATGAGATAATAATACGTTTGTTGTCATTCGGACCTGTGGTGGAGGTGCTTTCGCCATATGATTTTCGCAGGAAAATCAAGGAGAGGGTGGACAGGCAGTTGGCTTTGATGAAAAACAGAACAAAGTGTGAATAGCGTTTGACTTAGCACAACAGAGTGTGCTATACTGAAAATAGCTAATAAATAATTTGTGAAATATATCAGAAAAGCACTAAAAAATTATAGGAGGTGTCTTATGACAAATAAAGCAGACAGACCATTTTCAGAGGTTGCAGCAACTCCTGAAAATGCAAATTGGGAAAAATTAACTGCTCGTTCCTCAGCGTTATACAACAGAGCAGATGATGTAAGAAGTCCTTTTGCACGAGATTACACAAGGATACTTCATTCCACAGCGTACAGACGGTTGAAGCATAAAACCCAAGTGTTTTATAATATAGATAACGACCACATCTGCACAAGAATGGAACACGTTGCTCATGTTGAATCTGTCAGCAGCACTATTGCAAGTAATCTCGGTTTAAACACGGAGCTTACAAAGGCGATAGCAATGGGGCATGATCTGGGTCACGCTCCATTTGGGCATCATGGTGAAACTATTCTAACAAAGCTTTGCCAGAATTATATTTCTAAAGATATGAAATTCTGGCATGAAAAAAACGGATTATATTTTGTAGATAAAGTTGAACTGCTGGCTGACAATTACAACGATTACAAAAATCTTGATCTGACATATGCGGTTCGTGACGGAATAATCTCGCATTGCGGTGAGGTCGATGAAAACGGAACAAAGCCAAGAACAGTATTTATATCATTAGAAGAAGATTTTAAGGAAGCAGGTCAGTATGCACCTATAACATGGGAGGGGTGCGTTGTAAAATTATCTGACAAGATAGCTTATGTCGGACGGGATATCGAGGATGCAATTCAGTTAGGCTTTATTGACGACGAAGCGAAGCATACTCTGAAAAAAATGGCACAGGCAAACGATATAAACGCTATCAACACAACAGTAATAATGCATAATCTTATTATTGACGTATGTCAGAACAGCTCTCCCGAAAAAGGAATAT
>OGLF01001746.1_pt1 | contig 11412 bp, 9 predicted proteins | sample 1572701 | NCBI WGS metagenome assembly OGLF01 (sample SAMEA2581910, study PRJEB24529) | metagenome | biome: Human gut stool | place: China | collected 2011 | reverse complement strand
CTGCAAATTTCATTCGGGCAAATGCATATGCCGCCATAGAATCAAAAAACAGACTGATGATGGTGACGCCGCCTGCAAACACAACCGTGTTAAGCAGCATTCTGGCAATCGGGAGCACTTTCCACACATAGGCAAACTGTGTTGTGACCCACTCTGTCGGGAAAAAGATTGGCGGCCACTTGATGACGTCCGCATCCGACTTGAAGGCGGATACGCCGAGCCAGAACAGTGGAAGCAGCACCAGCGCTGCAAACAACAGAAGTACCAATGTTCCGATCACCCGCTGCGCACTTATTTTTCTCATGTCTCATCACCTCCCTGGGGGAAAGCATATTTTCTTAAGATCACGGTTATAATCGCAATCATGCAGAACAAATAAACGGCGATTGCTGACGCATATCCGAGATCATACGGCGCTGTCTGAAATCCCCGGTTGTAGATATAACCCACGAGCGTCTCGGTCGCGTACTGCGGGCCGCCTCCCGTCATGACGTAGATCTGATCGAATACCTGCAGCGCCATAATTAACGTCGTCACCACGCAAAAACCGATCGTATCCCGTATACCGGGTATTGTGACATAGAAAAATTTCTGCAGCCCGGTCGCGCCGTCAATCTCCGCCGCCTCATATAACGACTCAGAGACGCCGAGCGCCGCCGCCGAAAGGATGGTAAGCGTATATCCGAACCCTTTCCACACCGTAACAAAAATCACCGTAGGCATCGCCCATGTCGTACTTGAGAGCATGTTTGGCATCGTGATACCGATTTTTCCAAGCAGATATGGCAGCATTCCGTAGTGCGTATTGAGCAGCATCGACCACATGATGCTGACTGCCGTCATAGAACACACATAGGGCAGGTAAAATACGGTTCTCAAAAGCTTGTGCAGTTTTGTATTGCGCAGCATAAACATGAGCAGCAGCAACGCCACGATCATCTGGAGGGGCACCTCAAGCAGTGCGAAATAAAATGTATGAAACGTAGCATTTGCCACACGCTCATCCTGAAACATTTTGATGTAGTTGGCGATTCCGGCGAACGAGATATTTTTCATATAAATATCAATATTCATCAGACTGATCCCGATCGCTCCCGCCAGCGGTATAAATACAAATACGGTAAGTATGAGCAGGGAAGGCGCGATAAACGCATACGCCTTCACCTGATGCTCCATACGGTGTTGTCTCTTTTTTACTTTCATAATTTCCATCCTTTACGGCTTGCAGCTATTTTTGCGTCAGTGACCGTCAGACATCAGTCGGAGATCACCGCGTCCAGCGCGTCCGAAGCCTCCTGTACACTCTGCGTCACGTCTGCCCCGGATAAAATTTTCTCCATCATCGGTTTCATGACATCATTGTCAATCATGCTTCCGCATTCCAGTCCCAGATGCCAGTCACGTCCGATCTCGGATGCCTTGGATACTGCACTTAAGATCTCGTTGTTCTGAATGTCCGCATCCTCAAGAACAGAGTAAGACCATACCGGGAAGCCGTTCCGGTTCGACCACTCTTTTAACACATCATCAGACAGCCAGTATGCCATAAATTTATACACTGCCTCTTTGGTCTGTTCGTCGGCCCCTTTCGTCAGCATGTAAGAGCATCCGCCCTCCGGGGAGTACGCGCCGTCGCTTCCGCCCGGGATCGCCGTGATTCCATAATTCAAACCAAGCTGTGTCAACCCGTTGATGTTCCATGGACCGCTGGTATACATTGCAAGCTGGCCGGACTGGAACATCGTATCCGCATCCGCTGCGGTGAGTCCCTCCGGGGATACCCCATCCTCCGTCGCAAGCTTCTGAATCCACTCCAGGGTTGCAATATTTTCTTCGGAATTTAAAAGGTTCTGTGTTGCATCCTCATTGATGACATCTCCGCCGTTCGCCCACAGGTACTCGCAGTAATAACCGTAATCGGTCGGAAGTCCCAGTCCATACTGATTCTTAGACGGATCGGTGCAGGCGATCGCCGCCTCGCGCAATTCATCGAGCGTGGTCGGCGGGTTCTCCGGATCAAGACCTGCCTCCGTGAAAAGATCCTTGTTGTAATACAGATACTGCACATTGTACTGCATTGGTACGCCGTAGAGCGCATCGTCTATGTAGGATTTTGCAAGTACATTTTCATAGAAATTACTCTTGTCAATGCCCATCGTATCCCAGAAATCGCTGATATCCTCGATCAGTCCATTCTCCTCATACTGATGAAGATACTCAATGCCCACCAGCACAAACGACGGTCCTGTACCGGTCGATACTGCCGTTGCAAATTTTGTCTGCAAGGTATCATTGTCCATAATATCAATCTGCACCGTAATATTGTCCGTATTGGTTTCATTGTAGTTGTCGATGATTTCACGCAGCACATCTCCGTCTGATCCGGTAAATGGTGCCCACACAGTCAATGTGATTCCTTCTCCCGCAGCACTTCCGCTGTCTTTTTCTGTCTTTGCTGCCTCTGTTGCCGTGCCTGCACTCCCCTGTGCATCCGCTGTCTGGCTGTCTGCTGCTGTGCTGCCGCACCCTGCAAACATGGTCGCTGCCATTGTCATTGCCAGTAATCCCGCCATTGCTCTTTTTTTCATGTTATCCTCCATTCTGCAGACACTTTGTGTCGAGGCAACCACAGATGCAACCTCTGATTTGCACGGGCAATGAATCTGCACCCGTAACGTGTCTTCCATCTCGTTTGCTCTGCGATAAGGGCTCATTTTGTGGTGTCTGCCGCATCAAACAGCCCTGTGCAAAATGCAGTATCGTCCGCATTTTTGCACTACTTCCTCCCCATACATTGTTTTGTTGTGATTTTTTCTGTTTTGCGTACACGTGTACATTTTTGTGTAAAAATATCGTCCGCGCATTTGCGGACGCGTGTACTCAACACACTATTTATTATAACAACAGCATAGTTTCTGTCAATTATATATTTTTCATGTATTTGATCTATAAATTTTGTGAAATATTACTGATACGAAACGCTCACAAATCGCCAGACACTTCTACGCTCCCCTGACATCCTCCCGCACCTCATAATACCCCTGTGGATAATGACAGGCAGGACAAACCTTAGGCGCACTGGTTCCGACCACAATATGCCCGCAGTTCCGGCACTCCCACACTTTCACACTGCTTTTCTCAAACACCGCCTGTGCCTGCACATCCCGCAGGAGCTCCCGGTACCGCTCTTCATGCATTTTCTCAATCGCGCCAACCATGCGAAATCGCGCTGCAAGCGCCGCAAAGCCTTCCTGCTCCGCCGTTTTTGCAAAATTCTCATACATGTCTGTCCACTCATAGTTCTCCCCGTGGGCTGCGGCATCCAGATTCTTTCCCGTATCGCCGATCAGTCCCAGTTCCTCGCCCCACATCTGCGCATGTGCGCGCTCGTTATCCGCCGTCTTCTCAAAAATCGCGGCAATCTGCTCATAGCCTTCCTTTTTTGCGATCTCCGCAAAAAAAGTATAGCTGTTTCTCGCCTGTGATTCCCCTGCAAACGCTGCTTTCAAATTCTTTTCCGTCTGTGTTCTGGCATACTTGTTCATAGAATCCTCCATTTTTTCACACGATCTCTCGCTCTAACTCTTTGCTCCAACTTCTGGCTTCAGCTTTTTGCTCCTGTCTTTTACTCCAACTTCTGGCTTCAGCTTTTTGCTCCGACTTTTACTCCAACTTTTGGCTTCAGCTTTTTGCTCCTGCTTTTTGCCTCAACCTTTCATTCCTGCCTGTTGTTCCTGCCTGCTGTTCTTGCCTTTGCCTTATTGCGCTAGTATGCCCGATCCGTCGAAATTTATTTATCCTGCCGGCAAACTTTTTGACGGCTTTTTTCTATTCCCACAAACCTGTTCTTCAAATATTTCTGGGGTCTTCCCTGCCTGCATAGCAATGTGCGGGTCTGACACGGCTTTTTTTCTCTCTCAGACCCGCAATAGCATATTTTTTTGCGTTATGTAAATTTGTTTTCCTTCTGTTCGGGTCTGATTCGTGAAAATCAATCTCCCAGACCCGTTTTTTCTGCTTTTTCGGGTCTGGCACGGCTTTTTCTTCCTCCCAGACCCGCAAGAGCTGATTTTTCGTTTCTTTTTCCCTCTTGCAATGGCATTTTCGGGTCCCGCAAGTCTTTTTTCCTTCTGTAGACCCGCAGTAGACTGACAAGCTCCTCCATACTTCCATTGACCCGAAAAAAGCAAAAAACAGGTCATCTATCAAACTGGAAAAAAATTGCATCCGATAGACTGGAAAAAAATTGCACCTGGCAGGCAGAAAAAACAGCCGGCGCAGAATGCGCCGGCTGTCCGTACATTTCCCTTTTCAAAGTTTTATTTTTTCTGCAGACTTCTTTTCTTTCTGCACTGTGGCTGTCTGCACTGCCGCCACGGCAAGTCCCGAAACGATCCGCTATCCCGATCCGGGCTCACTCCCTAAGATCAGCGCTTCACATTGAAGGCCGCCATGCCGGGATATACCGCAGCATCGCCCAGCTCCTCCTCGATGCGCAGAAGCTGGTTGTATTTTGCCACACGCTCGGTTCTGCTCGGTGCGCCGGTCTTGATCTGGCAGGTGTTTAATGCCACCGCAAGATCTGCGATCGTCGTGTCCTCCGTCTCGCCGGAGCGGTGAGAGGAAATTGCCGTATAGCCTGCCTTATGTGCCATCTTGATCGCCTCAAGTGTTTCTGACACAGAACCGATCTGATTTAATTTAATCAGGATTGCATTTCCGCAACCGCTGTCAATTCCCTTCTTGAGACGCTCGGTGTTGGTTACGAACAGATCGTCGCCGACAAGCTGTACCTTATCGCCAAGATCCCTGGTCAGCTTCTGCCAGCCTTCCCAGTCTTCCTCATCCAGCGCATCTTCGATGGAAATAATCGGGTATTTTTCCACAAGTTTCTTCCAGTGCTCAATCAGCTCCTCGGAAGTAAACTTTGTGCCTGCTTTCGGCAGTATGTACTCACCCTTCTTTGTGCCTTTCCACTCGGAGGACGCCGCGTCCATGGCAATCATGAAATCTTTGCCCGGCTCATAGCCCGCATTTTTCACTGCCTGTAAAATGTACTCGATCGCTTCCTCATCGCTGGCGAGATCCGGTGCAAAACCACCCTCATCGCCGACGGAAGTTGCAAGCCCTTTGCTCTTTAACAGCGCTGCCAGTGCATGAAATACCTCTGCACACCAGCGGAGCGCCTCTTTGAAGCTTCCCGCACCGACCGGCATGATCATAAACTCCTGCACATCCACGGTGTTGGCTGCATGCGCGCCGCCATTTAAAATATTCATCATCGGAACCGGAAGTCTGTTGCCGGAAATTCCGCCAAGGAAACGGTACAGCGGGATATCCAGTGCGATCGCCGCCGCTCTTGCCGCTGCAATTGATACCGCAAGGATGGCATTTGCGCCAAGCTTTGACTTGTCCTTCGTTCCATCCGCAGCAATCATTGCCGCATCCAGCGCGTAAATATCGCTTGCGTCCATGCCGCAGATCGTATCGTTAATGACCGTGTTAATATTCTCCACTGCCTTTGTGACACCCTTTCCAAGGTATCTCGCTTTATCTCCATCACGAAGCTCCAGTGCCTCAAACTCTCCCGTCGAAGCGCCTGACGGTGCCATGCCTCTTCCCACGGTGCCATCCGCAAGTGTGACCTCCGCCTCAACGGTAGGATTGCCTCTGGAATCCAGTATCTCTCTTCCGATTACCTTTTCAATCTCCAAAAAATTCATGCTTCGTTCTCCTTCCATCTGATCATCTGATTCTCTGATCTTTTCAATCATCTGATTCTTTGATCCATCCGGACTCCGGCTTCCGGAAAACACACCGGAAGGCGTTCGTTACATAGGATGGAACGCGTCCCGGTGCAGCTGTTTTCCGGCAGGAAACGGATTCAGCAGCTCCGCACCTGTAAGAAGTCCTAAAATGATTTACACTGTAGTTAGTCGCACCTAACTGTCGTCATTATAACGGTTAGAGAAAAAGATTGCAACCCCGGATGATGATACTTTTTCTCATTGCGGATTCTCCGCCGGATAAGAACGCCCTTTCCTTACTGCACCGCTGCTCCGTCGTGCGTCATCATCTGCCAGCCCTCCGCACGCTCTCTCGCCTCGATAAATCTGCGGTAGGTTCCCTCTTTTTTAAGCAGTTCCTGATGCGTGCCGCACTCAGCGATCCTGCCGTCTGCCACCACAAGGATCTGGTCGGCATTCTCGATCGTCGCCAGCCGGTGCGCGATCGTGATGATCGTCTTGCCTCTGGTCAATTCCGATAGGGCCGCCTGGATCAGATGCTCGTTCTCCGGATCGACGCTCGCTGTCGCCTCATCCAGAATGATGATCGGCGCGTCCTTTAACATCGCGCGTGCGATGGAAAGCCGCTGCTTCTGCCCTCCGGAAAGCGTGTCGCCGCCCTCTCCGATCATCGTGTCATAGCCCTGCGGCAGTTCCATAATGAAATCATGGCACTGTGCCGCGCGCGCTGCGGCGATCATCTCCTCCTCGGTGGCATCCGGTTTTCCAAAACAGATATTGGCGCGGATGGTATCGTGGAACAGATACACATTCTGAAATACCATCGCCATATTGGACAGCAGGCTGTCGCAGGTAAATTCCCTGACGTCGTGTCCGCCCACCGTGATGCTGCCGCTGTTCACATCGTAAAAACGCGCGAGCAGGTTGCAGATCGTCGTCTTGCCGGAACCGCTCGGTCCCACAATCGCCGTCGTCGTGTGCTCCGGAATCCGAAAGCTTACTCCCTTTAAGATCGTTCGGCTGTCATACCCAAAGCTCACATCTGAAAATGCAATATCATAATTTGTAAGCGGAATATCCGTTCCGTTCTCATCGATAAAATGATCCTGCTTTAATTCGTCAAGCTGATCCATCGCCTCGTCGATCACACCGAGGACATGCGCGCTGTCGCTGATCGGCTCTAAGCTGCCAAAAATTCCAAAAGAGAAAAAGACAAACATCAGCATCACCGGGAACTCCATCTCTCCCCGGAAGCCGAGAAAACACGCCTCTGCCGCCAGCGCCACCGACGCGCATTTTAGGGCGAGCAGATGCAGACAGTTTGCAGGCGTAAAGCCCCACTCAATGGCGAGGCGGATGTCCCTGCTGTCGCGGCACGCCTTTTGCATCGCCTCCATGGACGCCCCACTCTTGCCAAACGACTTCACCACGGAGATTCCGCGCGCATACTCGAGCACCGCCCCGGCAAGATTTCTTCCCGCCTCCGCCTCAGCGGGCGCATGCTTCACGCTGTGCTTCGACACCAGAAGCAGACACAGAAACGACGCAAACGCACCTGCCAGCGCAATCAGAGACACCACCGGGTTAAAAAACAGCAGAAACAGAAAGATACACAAAAAGTTCAGATAGCCGCCCACAAAATTGTCAATCATGCGGATTCCCATGCTCTCTAACGTTCCCAGCCCCGTTGTGATGGAATTTAAAATATTTCCCGTATTCATCTGCGCAAAATAGCCGAGCGACACGCGTTTTAGGGCATCTCCGACCGCCAGTCTGTCCCTTGCGATCAGCTCATAACTGATTGCCTCCTGGCACCGCGCCCGGCATCTAAGAGCATTCCAATGGTGTACGCTGCCACCATGACCGGCATTGCCGCGAACCAGTAGGAAAAGAACGAAAAAATAAAACCCAGATATAATTTTCCTTTAAATTCCCCGCACCAGTCGATGATGCGCTTCACTGTCTTAAACATAGGACACATCCTCCTTTCTGCCCTGGGATACCGCCCAGTGCTTTGCCCCGATATGAAGCTTCCACATCTTCTGATACAGCGGGCAGTTCACAAGCAGTTCCTCCTGTGTTCCCTTTGCCAGAATCTCTCCTGCCTGTAGCACGACAATCTGATCCGCCGTCTGAATCGTCGACAGCCGGTGCGCAATCACAAGCAGCGTCTTTCCTTTTGTGAGCGCCGCAATGCTCTGCTGCAGTTTTTCCTCGTTCTCCGGATCCGTAAATGCTGTCGCCTCATCCAGAATCACAATCGGCGCATTTTTTAACATCATGCGCGCGATCGCCACGCGCTGCTTCTCACCGCCGGAGAGCCGCTTTCCTGCCTCCCCCGCCGGCGTGTCATAACCCTGCGGCAGTTTCAGGATAAACTCCTCGCACTGCGCCGCGCGCGCCGCCGCTTTCACTTCCTCGTCCGACGCTGCCGGATTGCCGAGCCGGATATTTTCCAGTATCGAGCAACGGAACAGGAAATTATCCTGCGTCACAAAGCTGACATGCTCCGCGAGCTGTCCCACCGAAATCCTGCGGATATCCACACCGCCGATGCAGATTGTCCCCTCCGTCACATCCCAGAAACGCGCAATCAGTTTCGCCACGGTGGATTTTCCGCCTCCGGACGGCCCCACAAGCGCCGTATAACTTCCCTCCGGGAGTGTCAGATCAATGCCGTGCAGCACTTCATCCTTTTTCTCCCCGCTGTAGGAAAAATGCACGTTTTTCAGCTCGACATCGTGATGTTTTATCGCAGTCTCGCACTCCGGTTCTGGAAGCCCCGTCATGGTAAGGTAGGCGTTGAGCTGTTCTACCGTCATCTTCATCTGACGGGTATTTTCGGAAAACACTTCGAGCTTTGCCAGCGATCCGACCATCGACATCGAGAGCATCACTGCAAGCGCCGCCTGTGCCCCGGTAATGCTGCCGCGATCCGCCAGATACAGGCTGACCGGAAGCGTGCCGAGCAGTGTGGACGGAAACAGGGCAAATGCCAGCTTCATCGTCACCCATGTGGAGGAAAGCCACTTCACCACAAACATTCTGAAATCCGTGATTGCCTTCGCATATTTTTCATAGGACACACCCGCGCGTCCGAACGCCTTGATGACCTCGATTCCCTCTATGTATTCCACGATGGCGCTGTTCATGCGCTCGTTCGACTCATTGTAGATCTCAAAGCTTTTTCCGCTGATGACAAACGTGAGCACCATGCACACCATGGCGAGCGGCAGCGTCACAAGCGAGGCGAGCGCCAGCCGCCAGTCCAGTACCGCAAGCGCTGCCAGACTGACCACCGGAAGCACCAGATGTCCGGCTCCCTCTGGAATCATGTGAGCGAGCGCCGGCTCCATATTCTCGATCTTGTCTACCATGACCGCCTTGATCTCTCCGATCGAGTGTGCCTGCACTTCCCCGAGCGGGGCATGCAAAAACCGGTCTGCCACGCGAAGTCTGAGCTGCTCTAAAATGTGATAGGCAACCGAGTGCGCCAGTCCCGTGGACCATCCGAAGCAGAGAATTTTTACCGCATAAAAAGCGAGCGCCGCAAGACACCAGTATGCAATCACACTCTCCGTCACCGTCCCGTTCACAAATGCCTCAATGACGCGGTACAGGCAGAAATACGGCAGAATCCCCGCCACGATGCTGACCACTGAAAGCAGCACGGAAAGTGCCAGTTTTCCTCTTCTCCCCTCCGTGTAGGAGAACACAATCGAAAGCCATCCCTTTTTTTCTGATTTATCTACTTTTTCCACATAAATCTCCTTTCTCTGATGCCGCCGGGTGCCGCAGTTCTCCTGCCAGGTCCGCCATTTCCATTTCCACGTCCCCGGCATCTCCCCGGCATCCGTCTTTATCGGATTGCGTTCCGGTACTCCACCGGCGACATCTGCATCACTCTCTTAAATGCCATGGCAAATTTGCTCGGGCTGTCGTAGCCGACCATCCCCGCAATCTCTGCCACATTTTTCTCCCTGTCCTCCCGAAGCAGCACTGCCGCACGGTTCATGCGGTATTTTAACAGCCAGTCTCCGATGGAAGTTCCATACACGGACTTAAAACACTGTTTCATGCCGGTCTGTGGAATGTCAAACCGCTCCGACAGCTCCCGCTGGGTGATGTTCTCATCCATGTGCTCTGTCAGATAGTGTCCGATCGCCTTGACTTTCTCCACCTGCGTCCGGTAAAAGTACGCCGGTTCGTCGATGCGCCGGGGAAGCTCCGCCGCCTCCAGAAACAGCAAAAGTTCCATCACTTTTAACTTGAAATACGGAATTCTGATCTGCTCCGGAACCGCATAAAGTTCACTGAAAATATGCTCGACTGCCGGATGTCCGTGCAGCACTCTCGGATATTTTCCCTCGCAGAATTTCCGGCAGATGGCCGCAGCGCTCACCGGGAACCCCTTCATCTGCGCGGCAAGTCCCGCATCCGCGGTTTCCAGATCAAAACAGATCATGGCTCCGTGGTAATGTGCCAGCGGAAATTCAAAATGTCCCGTGTGCGTCAGGCGGCGGTCCAGCTTTAAATCTCCCGCCTCCACATAGGCGTAGGCATCCTCATCCGCCACATACTGCATCCGCCCCTCCCTGCAATGGTCGATACAAAAAACATGCTTCTGCGGCACAAATTCCGAATCAAAATAATCCATATGAAAATCGTTGAACCCGAGCATAACACCCGGGAACAGTTCATACATCGCAATCGTTCCCTCGCCGGTGGCATTTTCCATCCGAAAGACACTGCATCCTTCGCTCTTCGCCAGACACTGCATCTGCTCCTCATTCCGGTAAGTCTCCATCGTCCCTCTCCTTTTTACCGTGTGCGGCATGGCTGCCCTCTACGCCAGAACAGGAATACCATAGCAAACAGCAACTCATAAAATACGCCCTGCCCGGGATTCCTCATAAATAAAGCTCTGGTTTCACACCTTCGCACCTATTCATCAAACGGAATACCCCAGACAGGGCGCTCTATCCAGACATCCTTTTCCTCCTCTTCCGGTTAGTTCTTTCTAACACGCTTTTATCCTAACGGAGAACGGAGAAAAAATCTGTCCCGTTTCGTCGTTTTTGTCCCGATTGGACAACATCATGTCCGGATGTCTTAATCTATCCTTTTTCTTACTTTTCATGACGGAATACGGAAAAAAGCCCCTTCTTTTCGTAAGGTTCTCTCGTCACAGTTCCCATCTCATAGCCTGTCTTGTCAATGACTTCCTTTAACTTTGCATCATCGATGTCCTGTTCGGTCAGAATGACTGTCTCCCCTTTTGCATGGGAAGAGGTCACCTTCTTCACCGGAAACGCAGCCCTCACTGCCTCATTCACATGTGCCTCGCACATTCCGCACTGCATGCCATCCACTTTTACCACAATTTTTTCCATTGCTGTTCTTCCTCCGTATTATTTCTGTCTGCATATATCCTCTATCAGTTCCACCCACTCCTTCGGGTGCACTGCAAGAAGTTCCTCATGCTGCATGTCCAGTTCATGCAGTACCGGGTGCGCAAAATGCCTGTGATAACGCGCCCTATATTTTTCGCCCATCTTTAAGGCATATAAAATATGGATCTCGGTGCCCGCCGGATTGATCGCATCCGCCAGCGGCGTAATCAGATCGGAATAGAACTGATTGCGCAGCCTCTCCTTTGTGATAA
>OGLF01001741.1_pt1 | contig 11437 bp, 12 predicted proteins | sample 1572701 | NCBI WGS metagenome assembly OGLF01 (sample SAMEA2581910, study PRJEB24529) | metagenome | biome: Human gut stool | place: China | collected 2011 | reverse complement strand
CCAATCTCAATGTTTGGCAAAATAGTGGCAATCTCAACTGTTAAGCATCTTTCTCGGAATTACGCATCTTTTCAGCTACCGAGTGTGCAAGAGTGGTATAGCCTATCCATTTCTGGTCAGGCACAAAGTATTCCATACAGGAACACCGCTGACTTTCATGGAGATGGATACATCCTGCAGAACACAGGACACGAAGCAGAAGAAATCTCCTTCGTGGTGTGTGATGTTAACTCTGAAAAAGAACAGTTGCAAGTCAAAATTTTTGTTTTGAAAAATCGGAGGAAACTTTGGCGATGTGAAGACAGAATTGGCTTTATGCCATAGACCAAAAACAGAGAAATAACAGTAAAGATGCACAAATTTACTATCCGAGCATACAAAACAACGTTCTCTTGCCCTTGTGAGAGCCTGTGTTGCCCCTATGTGCGATTTTAAGAGCGAAGTCGAGGTAGTTTGCCCATGATAAACTTTTTAAGGCTTGTTGGGGAAATGTGAGAGATTTGATTTCTTAAGATAGTGCCAAAATAAATAGGGTCGAAAATAGTGCGGGTTAAAGGGCTTATGCCGCCAGAGGACGGCCTAAGCCGGGAAACACCCACCGGCAGAGCCGTTGGGAAGATATCCGCATGGCATAACTTTCTCTGCTATTCAAAAATATGTTATGCTTTGGGACATTTTTATCGGAATTACCCTGTAACAGAAAAATCGAGAATGTTCTACGGCATTGACGCTAATAGAACATCCTCGATTCTGTGTTTTCGATTAGGTATTATAGAGATATTTCATCCCCCTTACACCCCCTGGTGGGTGCCATTGTAACATGGATATTTATGTGGCGTCAAGGGAAATGTGACAAAATTATTACATGTTACATTTTAGTTTGTGTCATTTTCTAACTTCCAGGAAATCGTTATGATTATCCTTGCTGGCTTTTGCCACTTCCTAAATTTCAAGCCTATACCAGTTATTATATCTCACACTTAAGAAATAATATCACAATATATGGTAACACACTTATTCTTATACCTTCGTTCACAAATTTCTGCTGGATAAAAACATTTATTTATTTGAGAATTTTTCAATCTCTCTTCAAAATATTCTAATTCTTCTTCATCCATACACATTTCTACTACATCTTCACGAATTATCATTTCATCCACATCAGAATCAAGCTTTATTGTTAATTTTTTTTCCTGTCCTGAATATAATATTTGAATATATTCTTCGCTCTTTTCTGAAACTGTTTTGATATACTTCAGCATTTCTTCAATACCTTGTGTATCTACTTTTAGGAGAAACGACATCGTGTTATTTCTAAACATTTCAATCATAATTCCATTCTCCAACTCTAATCACTTAATAGGTACATGAATATTTTTTATTACATCAAAACCATTTCCATTACTTTTTGGAGTCAAAAACTCGAAATGCACATGAGGTGTATTTGGTACGGTCGGTTGACCTATTCCATGATTTCCCAAATAATCATCTGGTTTTACTCTAAATTGTCTGGTTCCATCAAGGCTTCTCCATTTACCAGAATCTATCTTGACATAATCATCTCCCAAGAAGAGTCGCATCTCATTGTGAATATCTTGTTGGCTTATACTTCTTCTCCATTCAGTCAGATTGGTTGTCCTTCTTGTACTCCTATCTCTTCCAAATAGATTATTGCTTCTTCCCTTCGACTGATATCCTGTTCTATCATATCTGGAAGAACTACCACTCTTATTACCGCTTTCATTCCCCTTACCAGCTCCGGCATTCCTCTGCGCATTCACTCTTTCCTGGGTTCTCCAGTCGGTGTTAACATTATCTCTTGGGGAAGTCGCTGTGTAATCAGGACCGCTCTTCTTTACATTGTTGGCAGCATAGTTCTTTGCCCTCTCCTCACCATGGACAATCTCATAGTTTGCCAGCTTCTTCGCATCTGTTGCATTATATCCCTGACTCTTGTACTTATTGTATAAGTCCTGTTTCGAGTTTGCATCAGGATAGCACTGCGTTGCAAGCTTTGCTGTATCCGGGTCTGCCCCTGCATCAATGTACTGCTGTTCTTTCCTGCTGTATGGGCTGTTCTCCTTCGTACCGTGTCCTGTCGGGTCATGGTAGAGGATCGGGTTGTTCTGACAGTAGGTATACAAGTTCAGTCCATCCCCGTAATAAGTGTCTTCCTGGGTAAATCTGGCAATGACAGGGTTATAATATCTTGCCCTCAGGTAATACTGTCCCGTCAGAGGATCGTACTGCTCTCCCATATAACGGAAGCGGTTCTCTACCTGCTCCTTGCAGCTTATGGTATTCCCAAAGGCATCATACTCATATTGATTGAGTATTCTGTCCTGCTCTCTTCCCTGTGCTGATACTCCGCTCTCCTTATCCTCATCTCTGATGATATGGCTCACACTGCCCTGTTCATCGGATACATAATGGTAATACGTCTTGGCGTTCTCGCTGTCAGAACTGATTAAGCCCAGTCCACGTATATAACGGATGATGTTGCCGCTGCAGTCTTTCTCTGCGACTACTTCCCTATCCTCATTATAGAGGAACTGCACTAATCTGCCGTTCTCTTCCATCTCTGCACGAAGACCCTCGGCATCATAACAGTTCTTCTGAATGTCCGAAAGTATAACCCTGATTATAACTATTTTAAATATTCATTTGACTTAAATATATACTTTTTCATAAGTTCCGCTCTTTTATTATCTAGTTCTGATGTTCCAATTTGAACATCAAACTTAAAGAAAAACCTATCTGATATTTCATTTTCTAAAGATTTCAATTCGTCTTTATCTGTATGATTCTTTAAAAAATCCATCCAATCTCTGGCTTCATTTTCATTCTGAATCAATAAATAATCTTTTTCCTCCTTCTTCATTAATTCAATAGTTTCTATTAACTCACTCAATATTACTATTAATTCGTTATGTTTTTCGTCGTCAATCTTGTTCATAATTTTCTCACTTCCACGTTGCAGGTGTTATCTCAATCCAATCTGCAGGTACTGCTCTATAATCAATATATGCTTGATGTGCCCCACCATATAATCCCATTCCTTGTGGTCCAACTTTTCCTTCTAAAGCTCCTAAAGAAGAACCTTCTGGTATAGTCATCTTATATAAAGTAGATGCATCATTACAGAACTCCTGTTTAATTGCATAATCCACTCTCCATTGATATTCAGTTGCAGGAGGTGGTTCTAAACTCCAAAATCCGCCATTTTTTCCACCAATTCTATATAATGTAGTCCCGCCTTCATACGTAGTAGGTGTTGCTTTTCCTCCTGCAAAGGAATTTAAAACATTTCGTTCCCATTGTGAACCTTCTGGTAATGTTGGTACTCCTACATTTTTTTGTGTCAAACTAGTTGTTTTACCACTCTTCTCCCGGATATTTCATGTTCCACTCTTTGCGCAGGCCTGTCATAAGTTCCATGACGTCACGGGTATCTTTTAACCGCATTACCCCGGTATTTCCGTTCAAGATAGCATCTTCCATGTCTGTCATTTCATACAATAATGCATCCGCCGTTGTACCTGCCGTGATCTCATGCACCTTTCCGGTCTCTGCTTCCACAACGATGGCGCGGTCGGCGCGCGGATATTCCATGATCTCTATATATCCTTTCTCACAGCTGATCACAGCGCGCTTCGGCTGTTTGAAATGTAGAGACAGCGACAGCGCCGCCATCTGTCCGTCCGGATTCATCAGAAGAATTCCCTCCTGTTCATCCGCGCCGGTCGGTGCGTATTTTACCTGGGAAAGCACCTGGTCTGGCTGGCTTGACATAAAGCTTCTTGCAATGGAAAGTGCATAGACACCGATGTCTAAGAGTGCTCCTCCCGCCAGATTCATATTGAAAAACCGGTTCTTCATATTATATTCCTTGTAACTGCCGAAATTGAGCTGAATAAACTGCACCTTCCCGAGTGCCGGAATCTCTCCATCCCCCGTCTCAACAATCTGCCAGAGCTTCTTATATAAAGGCATGTGCCAGATCGTCATCGCCTCCGCAAACACAACGTGGTGCTCCTCTGCAAGCGCAATCGCCTCCGCAAGTTCACGGCTGTTTAACATGACCGATTTTTCACAGAGCACATGCTTCCCGCCTGCAAGTGCCTCGCGGGCAAATTCGATATGTGTATTGTGCGGCGTGGTAATATAAATGACATCGACGTCGGGATCATGGAACATTTCCTGAAAATCGTCGTATACCTTCTGTACACCGTACTTCTCCGCAAATGTGACCGCTTTCTCATGTGTGCGGTTGCCGACCGCGTAGAGATGCTTTCCCATATGCTCTAGGGCCTGTGCCATTTCATTTGCGATGACGCCACATCCCAAGACTGCCCAGTTCAACTCTTTTTTCATTGTGGTACCTCCTGCATGATTTTACTTTTTTTATCAATACAAATCAAAAATACTCATCTGTGGATCTTTCCAGGAACGCTGGATTGCATCTTTTACAATGTCTGTGCTCTGCACATGCCCGATCAGAAGCGGCGAGCGGGGATCATGCTGCAGCCGGTTCTCCCGGACGGTGCGGCTGTCATAGTTGGCATAGCAGTACAGACATTCATGTCCGCAGGTGTTATAAGCACCGATGTCTGCGCCGAGCAGGCAGGGACACCCGTCTCTTGCCCGTTTCTGCTGCGGCACCTTTAATCTGCACCCGATCGCCTGTTCCAGCACAGACTGTGATAAACAGCCGTCTGCATCCACATTCTGCCGCACAAGACTGCGGTTCTCACAGCACAGATGAATCTGAAGATGCTGCTTTACCGCTATCTCGGAAAACGCTGCAATCAGACGCTCCTGCTCCTCCTTTCCGACGCTCCTTACGCCCGGAAAGTTCCGCCTGGTTTTTTCATATAAATCAATAAAACTCACCACGCACTGCCCGGTATATCCGGACAGCTTCTCTGCAAACTCCCCGAACTTTTCCACATGATACTGCTCGGTGTAGGTCTTATTTAAAAAGACGGGATCATAACGGAAGCTGACACGTTCTCTTCCCACGCTCTCCGACAATCTGCAAAATGCCTCCGCGATGAGGTTCTTATCAGGCACATGAGGTTCTATCTCCCTGCCGTAAGGCGTGATCGTCACAAACCAGAACATGGTAAACGCATCCAGCAGTGGAAGGCGCTCCAGCATAGGCAGCGGATTTTTCGTACAGAATACAAGTGCATCCACCACCGCAGGATCGAGCCGGTATCTTGTTATCTGCGTGGGATAATACGGATTGCGCACCAGAACTTCTCCCGCGCGGACCCTCTCATAGAACCAGTCGCTGTAATACGCCGGTATGTCTGTCCTGCTTCCTGTATTCAGTATCATACCCCTCTCACCTCCGCATATCCAGATTATACCCTATTTTTTCCTGTTTTTCACTTCTGAATTTCGATCCCCGGACGGATGGTATCCTTCCCGAAATTGATTTTATGTAAACCTTGACTTCTCCTGCCGGCAAAGTTATAATGTTAGAGTTGACTAACTCATTATTTTACCTGATTTCAAAAACGGAGGGCGGTTGCAGCGGCAACCGGAAATATATGATTATTGAAACAGCTCTATATCAGGATGTACTGGAACATTCCAGTATCTTCCGTCAATTACCAAAAGATAAATATCCCAATGTCCTGCGCTGCTTAAATGCGCGCGTGGTCGATTATCCGCAGGATGCATCCATCGCCGCACTCGGGGATTCCTCCGGCTGCTCCGGCATTCTGCTCACCGGCATGCTGGAAGAATATCTGGTCGACGAAAACGGGAACCAGATCATCATCAATCATCTGCGAAACGGCGACGTCTTCGGCGCCGAGTCTGTGTGCGCCGGACAGGTGGCGAGTCATGTCTACATTCACACCGTGGAAAAAAGCAAGATCCTGATGCTCGATTTTGCAGCGCTCTTGTCGGAAAAAACATTTTCCTGCTCCTGCCGTATGCAGGTCACCACCAATCTGATGCAGGAATTTGCGCGCCAGGTGATGTTTTTTAACAGCAAAATACGGATTCTGAGTCAGAAAAAGCTGCGGGACAAGTTAAAGATCTATCTGCAGACGTTAGAGATCGCACCGGACGGAACGGTCTGCCTTCCTTACAGCCGCAGAGAACTCTCGGAATATCTCTACGCGGACCGGAGCGCTCTCTCCCGCGAACTTTGCAAAATGCGCGACGAGGGGATTCTGAATTTTTCGGGTTCCATGCTGCAAATTCTTGATCCGGATTTTCTGGCAATATAATCTTTTTTTGAGGCGGTTGCAATAGCAACCGCTTTTTCTTTCCTTTTCCAGTATTCTATGTCTCGTTAGTTAGCTTCAACTAACCAATAATCACATACTGATACCGTTCAGAGGGAGGAAATATGATAAAAAAGACAAAACTTACCGCTGCATTATTGACAGCTGCCATGGTACTGCAGCTTGCAGCCTGCGGAAGCAATGCGGCTTCCGGAACAGAGAATACTTCAGATAACGGAGCCACAGCAGCCACCGAGACTACTGCCGCTTCCGAATCGGCGGAGAGCGTAGACACTGAAACTGCTGCCACCGAGGACACCGGCACCCACACTGTGGTTGACCATGCCGGCAACACTGTGGAAGTTACGAATCACATTACCCGCGTAGTGATTGACCAGATTCCGATTCTCTCCACCTACATGTCCTATTTCGGCGGGGAAGCTCCTTATATCGTAGGCTACTGCGGTTCTTTCAAGGATACCATCTCAAAGACGGTTCTCAAAAATATTGCACCGGAGCTGATGGAATCCGCGGATACCGTCTATGCACAGAGTGATCTGAATATCGAGGAAATCATGAAGTTAGAACCGGATGTCATCTTATACAATGCCGGAAATACGGCACACGCGGAGATTTTACAGGAGAGCGGCATTCCGTGTATCGGATTTGCAACCGTCGGTCACGAGACAGAAGCTGATCCGTTAAACCGCTACAAACAGTGGCTGGATCTTCTGGAGGATGTCTTCGGTGAGGAAGGCAGAACCGATGCTTTCACTGCTGCCGGCGACGAGATTGTTGCGGATGTGGAGGCAAGGATTGCAACCGTTCCGGAGGATGAGCGCCCGAGCGCACTGATTCTGTGGAAATACAGCGACGGCGTACCACAGGTATCCGGCAACGGAACCTTTGGTACCTACTGGATGAAACACTTAGGCGTCACGGATGTTGCCGCGGAGGCAACCGGTTTTACACAGGTAAGCATGGAACAGATCTATGAGTGGAATCCGGATATTCTGTTTGTCGACGGTCCGGGACTCATCGGTCTTACTTCGGAGGACGTGCTGGAAAATAAGGTAGAGGGAACCGATTTCTCCTCGATCAAGGCTGTACAGAACGGACGTGTCTATGACACAACGCTCGGCATGTGGAACTGGTTTACACCAAACCCGGACGCTCCGCTGGTATTTGCATGGCTTGCTTGCAACACTTACCCGGAAGTTTTCGCAGACTATCCTCTGGAGGATACCATCCGTGAATATTACCATGACTGGTATGGCTACGATGTTACCGATGAGGAAATGGAGGAAATGCTTCAGTACTGATGAATGATAATTTTTTGATCAAACGGGGGCATTTTACACCGCTTGCCATTCTCTTCATGATACTGCTGCCGCTTGTCACCGCACTGATCTGTATCTGCCTCGGCAGGATGAATGTGCCGGTTGGCGACGTAATCACTGTTTTCCGCGATGTTTTCACGGGAAATGAGGGACATGCGCAGAATTACTCCATTGTAATCAATCTGCGGCTGCCGCGTATTCTGATGGCAATTATTGTAGGAGCAGGCCTTACCTGCGCAGGAAACACGTTCCAATCGCTGTTTTCCAATCCACTGGCAACACCGGACATTCTCGGTGTTACCAGCGGCACCTGCGTGGGAGCGATCCTTGCGATCATCCTTTCCTGCGGTATTCTGGAGACACAGCTCATTGCACTTGCGTTCGGACTTGCCTCCGTATTTTTTACATTAAAGATCGCAGGAAAAAATGAGAACCGCTCTATGGTCTATCTGGTGCTGGCAGGCGTAATCGCCTCCTCCCTGTTTAACGCCATCGGCTCTCTGCTGAAATATACTGCCGACCCGCAGGACAAGCTTCCGGAAATTACTTACTGGCTGATGGGCAGCTTCACAAGCGCCACTTATAAAAAATTGCTGATCGGCTCTCCGCTCATTCTCATTGGAATCGTCGTCATCTATCTGCTCCGATGGAGACTGAATATTTTATCCTTAAGTGAGGATGAAGCGAAAGCCAGCGGCATCAACTTAAAACGGACACAAATGATATTCATCCTGGCGTCGACGGTCATTACCGCCTCGGCGGTATCCATGTGCGGTCAGGTCGGCTGGATCGGTCTCTTAGTCCCGCACTGCGCCAGAATGCTTGTCGGAAGCAACAACCGTTATGTGGTTCCCATCAGCTTAAGTCTCGGTGCAAGCTTTATGATTCTGATTGACACACTTTCAAGAACCATCAGCGTCATCGAGCTTCCGCTGTCCATTCTGACCGCCATCATCGGAGCACCGGTCTTTATTTCACTGCTGAATAAGAATAGGAGCAATCTGCAATGATTCTTGAAATAAAAAATGGCTGTTTTGGATACCCCAAACAGGATATAATATTACCTGATATCAATCTCTCATTAGAGGAAGGTCATATTTTAGCAATCTTAGGTCCCAACGGTATTGGAAAGACCACACTATTAAAATGCATGATCGGTCTGCTCCCCTGGAGAGAGGGTGCGACTTTTCTGTACGGGCAGGACATCAAAACATTAAAACCAAAGGAATTGTGGAGCAATGTCTCCTACATTCCGCAGAGCCACGGTTTTGCTTTTTCCTACACCGGACTGGAAATGGTCATGCTCGGCCGCTGTTCGCATCTTGGCGTTTTTGAACAGCCCGGCAGACGGGAGATTGAGATGGCGGAAGCCATGATGGAGAAAACAGGCATCACGCATCTTGCCAAAAAAGACTGCAACCGCATGAGCGGCGGAGAACTTCAGATGGTACTGATCGCGCGCGCACTGATCAATGAACCAAAGCTGATCATTCTCGACGAGCCAGAGACAGGTCTTGATTTTCACAATCAGATTCTGGTTCTCAACATGATCGACCGGCTCTCCCACGAGGACGGCATCAGCGCAATCATGAACACGCACTATCCGACCAACGCCATGTCTGTCGCCGACGAGGCTTTTATGATGAATCACAAAGGTACTTTTTTCTACGGCAGCACGGAGAAGGTTCTGACAGAAAAGAATATTTCCGTGTCCTTTGACGTCAATGTGGTTGTCAATGAGTTCAGCCATCATCAAAAAAAAATAAAGAGCATCGTACCTGTCTCCCTGACAGACAAAGCGATGTGACAGAAAGGATCTACTATGTCAGAAGGCGTATTTACCATCGCAGCAAAGCGTCCGATCCGCGAGGAGATGACCATCTCACGAAATACCGGACTCGGCACTTCCAATTCCGCTACCTGGTTTTCCCTTGGCGCAGGCACATCCATCACACCGGAAAGCTACGATACGATGTCCATCTATATCGGAGCTGCCGGCACCGGAACGTTTCTCATCGGTGAACAGCCGGAAACAATGGATCTGCACCCGGATGAGATATTGCTCGTACCGGAGAGAACTCTCTGCGGCGTCAAAACCGGCGAGGGTTGTATCTATACAGAAATTATTACAAAAAAGGAGAACACTATGAACGATCTTGTAAAAGCAAAAGAGGTATTGAATCTGAAGGAACTGATCTCTTACGAGGAGGGAAGTATTGCAAACGTGGATATCGTACACAATGATACGATGAAGTTTGTCCTCATGGCATTCGATGAGGGAACCGGACTGACACCGCACCGCGCACCGGGCAACGCAATCCTGACCGCGCTTGAGGGTACCGCTGTCATCGGATACGAGGGTACCGACTACACCTTAAACGCAGGCGAGAGCTTCCGTTTTGAGAAGAACGGTCTGCACAGCGTAACCGCAAAGGGACGCTTCAAAATGTCTCTGCTGCTTGTTCTGGAATAAGACCGGAATAAAAAAAGAGCCGAAAGGCTCTTTTTTGTTGCAGGAAAATGACCTGTTACATTTCCTCGAGGGTATGGTACTGTCGGATTGCTGTCTCGTAGAGGTTGTTTCCCTCCTGGTCGATCACGACGATGACCGGAAATTCTTTTACCTCGATCTTGCGGATTGCCTCCGCTCCGAGATCCTCATAGCATACAATCTCAGATTTTGTGATGCATTTGGAAAGCAGTGCGCCGGCTCCGCCGATGGCTGCAAAATAGACGGCGTGGTTGCGGATCACCGCATCAATCACTTCTTTTGAGCGCTTTCCTTTTCCAATCATCGCCTTTTCACCGAGATCCAACAGTCTCGGCGCATACTTATCCATGCGGGTGGCTGTGGTCGGCCCGGCAGATCCGATCGGACGCCCCTCCCTGGCGGGAGACGGTCCCATATAATAGATCGTCGCATCCCTGATGTCAATCGGAAGCTCCCCTCCCTCATCCAGCGCCTCGATCATGCGCTTATGCGCTGCATCGCGCGCCACATACATGGTTCCTGTCAGATAGACATAGTCCCCCGCTTTTAATTCTGCGGTAGTTTCTTCTGTAATTGGCATTGTAATATACTTATCCATAATCTTTCTTTCAAACCTCCTGCTTATCAACATTGGATTTTCATTTTGTGGAAAACCTGTCGTTTTTTATTTTTCTGCGCGCATTACATGCTACATGCACCACGATCTTACAGGGTTCTCACTACATGCCGGTTGACATGGCAGCAGATATTGACAGCCACCGGAAGTCCCGCAATGTGCGTCGGATAGGTATTGATATTGACTGCAAGCGCCGTCGTCGTTCCTCCGAGTCCTCCCGGTCCGATTCCAAGCTGGTTGATCTTTGAGAGCATCTCTTCCTCGAGATCTTTGACATAGGGGATATCGGAATGTTCATCGACCGGTCTCGTCAGCGCCTGTTTGGCGAGAAGCGCACATTTTTCAAATGTACCTCCTATGCCGACTCCGACGACCATCGGCGGACATGCATTCGGTCCCGCATCCTTCACGGCGGTAAGGATTGCATGCTTGACGCCCTCGATGCCGTCCGCCGGTTTTAACATGAACACGCGGCTCATATTTTCACTGCCGAATCCCTTCGGCGCCATAGTGATCTTTACCTGATCGCCCGGCACGATGGAATAATGAATGACTGCCGGCGTGTTATCTTTTGTGTTTTCCCGGATCAGTGGATCGCCGACCACGGATTTGCGCAGGAATCCTTCTGTGTATCCCTGGCGGACACCCTCGTTGACGGCATCCTCAATCGCTGTGCCCTCAAAGTGGACGTCCTGTCCGACTTCCAGAAAGATCACTGCCATTCCGGTGTCCTGACAGATCGGAA
>OGLF01001738.1_pt1 | contig 11448 bp, 8 predicted proteins | sample 1572701 | NCBI WGS metagenome assembly OGLF01 (sample SAMEA2581910, study PRJEB24529) | metagenome | biome: Human gut stool | place: China | collected 2011 | reverse complement strand
ACGAGGGCTATACCACGCTCGGCTACTACCGCATGGGCCGCAACTGCTATACGAAAGACGACGTCGAAAAGTTCCGCGAGGCGGTCGTCAAGTATCTCGTCCCCGTGGCGGACAAGGTGTACCGCGAGCAGGCCAGGCGCCTGGGCAAGCAGTATCCGATGAGCTTTGCCGACAACGCGCTCGAATTCCGTTCCGGCAATCCCCGCCCCGCGGGCACGCCGGATGACATTCTCGCCCAGGGCATGAAGTTCTACAGCGAGCTTTCGCCCGAGACAAAGGAGTTCTTCGAAACGATGCTGCGCGACGAGCTGCTCGACGTGCTCTCGACCGAGGGCAAGCAGGCGGGCGGCTACTGCACGAGCATCATGGACTATCAGGTGCCGTTCATCTTCGCCAACTTCAACGGCACGCAGCACGACGTCGAGGTCGTGACGCACGAGGCCGGTCACGCCTTCGAGGCCTGGACGAACCGCAAGCGCATCCCCATCGACTACATCTGGCCGAGCATGGAGGCCTGCGAGGTCCACTCGATGTCTATGGAATTCTTCGCCGAGCCATGGGCAGACGGCTTTTTTGGCCCCGACGCGAAAAAGTTCCTCTACAGCCACCTCTCCGGCGCGCTGACGTTCATCCCCTACGGCACGATGGTCGACCACTTCCAGCACATCGTGTATGAAAAGCCCGAAATGACGCCCGCCGAGCGCCACGCCGTTTGGAAGGAGCTGCTCGGCGTCTATATGCCGTGGATGAAGCTTGACGGCGAGATCCCGTTCTACTCTGAGGGCATGGGCTGGCAGCGCCAGCACCACATCTATTCGAGCCCCTTCTATTATATTGACTACTGCCTTGCCCAGACCGTGGCGCTCGAATTCTGGGCGATGATCCGCAAGGACGTGGGGAACGCCTGGCAGCACTACATGGCCTACACCGTGCAGGGCGGCAGCCGGACGTTCACCGACCTTCTCAAAAACGCCGGCCTTGAAAGTCCGTTTGACGAAGCGTGCCTTCGCGGCGTGTGCGCCGAGGCGGAGAAGGCCCTCGCGGACTTTGACCTCACGGGCATCGAATAATGGGCGAACAGCACAAAAAACACAACCGCCGCGAGCACCTGAACGACTTTCATCTGAACGTCGCGGGCGAATATGTTTACGACGGGGCGCTCTACGCCTGCCAAAGCGATGATGCAAAGCAGCGCAGACTCAAGCGTGCCGTGTGGGGAATGGCGGCCATTTTGATCGTCGCGGTCATTGCGGGCGGGTGCATTCCCGCGCCGGGGATGCAGAACTGTTTTTACGTTCTGCTCCCCTACCTCGGCGAGTTTCTGGGCGCGGCGAGCGTCATCTGGGCGCTTGCAAAGCTCGGAACGGACTGGAGCACGGTGCGCGAGTACAACTACAAAAAAAGCGTGGCCGTTCTGCCTGTGCGAACGGCGGTCACGGCGGTCTTTTCTCTTCTCGGCATCGTGTGCGAATTGATCTTCTTTTTCGTCAATGACCACGCAGGACAGACTTTTTTCGCGCTGCTCTATGTCCTGCTGAAGCTGACAGCGCTGCTGAGCGCCCTTGTTCTGCGCGCCGAAATTATGCAGGCAGAATGGGACAAATTGCCTAAAAAAAATAACTCCTAAGATTTTACTCTGTACAATGTGCATCCTTTCATGCTATAATCAAAAAAATTCTACGCGCTGTTTTTCGGCGCACAGATGTCCATAGGAGGCGCACTCCCCCTTTCCGCGCGTGTATACGCGCGGGCACCTTACTTTGTGCTGCACGGGGCGACCCGTTTGGCAAAAATTTATAAAGGAGTAGATTCAATGAAAAGAACACTTGCACTGATCCTTTCTCTGGTCATGTGTCTTGGTCTTCTGGCCGGCTGCGGCGACAAGAAGACGGACGACGGCCAGACCGACGGCAAGACGCTTGTTGTCGGCACGCAGAACTTCGACGGTAAGTTCTCCCCCTTCTTCTATACCAATGACTATGAAAACCAGGTCATGGGTATGGTCTTCGACGGTCTGTTTCTCGTCGACCGCGAGGGCTCTGTCGTCCTCAAGGGCATCGAGGGCGACGTCCGTCCCTACAACGGCACCGACTATACTTACAAGGGCATTGCCGACTGCGACATCGTTGAAAACAGCGACGGCACGGTCGACTACAACATCACGCTGAAAGAGGGCGTCAAGTTCTCCGACGGTGAGGAAATGACCATCGACGATGTCATCTTCTCTTACTATGTCCTGCTTGACCCCGCTTATGACGGCGTTTCCACGCTGTACTCCCTGCCCATCAAGGGTCTGGAAGCCTATCGCAGCGGTATGGACACTGTGCAGAACCTGATCCTCGCCGCCGGTCCTGACGCCTACGCCGCCAACGACTTCTACACCGAAGAGCAGTACAACGCTTACTGGACCGCCTTCAACGCCGCCGGCGTGAAGTTCGCCCAGGAGATCCTTGACTACGTGGTCGACTCCGGTTCCGCCACCGCTGACGACTCCGTCGCCGCGCAGGCTGGCAACTGGGGCTTCGATCTCGCCGATGACGCGACCGTCGAAGACTTCTGGGCTGCCATCGTTGCTAAGTACGGCTACGACATCTCCGATGACGGTATCAACGCCGAGACCGCCGGCACCAGCATCTCCTCCTTCCTCGAGGCTGAGCTGGGCGACGCCTACACCGACTATACCGTCGCCGTCCAGACCGGCGAGTCCGCTCCCAACGTTGCCGGTATCGTCAAGACCGGTGACTACTCCATGACCGTCACCCTCACCGAGGTCAACGCCACCGCCATCTATCAGCTCCCCGTCACCGTGTGCCCCATGCACTACTATGGCGAGACTGACAAGTATGACTACGACAACAACATGTTCGGCTTTGTCAAGGGCGATCTGTCCCACGTCAAGTCCGTGACCTCCACGCCTGTCGGCTCCGGCCCGTACACCTTCGAGAGCTGGTCCAACGGCGCTGTCACCCTGCAGAAGAACCCGACCTACTGGAAGGGCGAGCCCAAGATCGACACCGTCATCTGGCGCGAGATGCAGGACGAAGATAAGATCCCCGGCGTTGTCTCCGGCACGATCGACGTAACTGACCCCTCCTACTCCAAGGAAGCTGCCGAGCAGATCAAGGAAGCCAACTCTAACGGCGAGATCTCCGGCGATACCATCCAGACCGACCTCGTCGCCAACCTCGGCTACGGCTATGTCGGCTTCAACGCCAACCGCGTGAAGGTCGGCGACGGCAACGGCGGTGATGAGGCCTCCAAGGATCTGCGTAAGGCCATCGCCACGGTTATCGCCGTTTACCGCGATGTCGCTGTCGACTCCTACTACGGTGAGTTCGCCAACGTCATCAACTACCCCATCTCCGACACCTCCTGGGCCGCTCCGCGCGTTACCGATGAGGGCTACAAGGTCGCCTTCTCCGTTGACGTCAACGGCAACGACATCTACACCGAAGGCATGAGCGCCGACGACAAGTACGCCGCCGCCAAGCAGGCCGCTCTCGGCTACTTCGAGGCTGCCGGCTACACCGTCGCTGACGGCAAGATCACCGCTGCTCCCGCCGGCGGCCGCATGGACGCTGAAGTCATGGTCGGCGGCAGCGGCAAGGGCGACCACCCCTCCTTCATGGCTCTGACCCTCGCGTCCGACGCTCTCAAGGAGATCGGCTTCAACCTGATCGTCTCCGATATGTCCAACTTCGCCGAGATGACCAACGCGATCAACGCCGGTACTGCCGACATGTTCGCCATGGCATGGCAGGCCACGCCCGACCCGGATATGTTCCAGATCTATCACAGCAAGGGCGGCTCCAACGAGAAGTCCTACTGGATCAAGGATGCCGACCTCGATGAGCTCATCATGATGGCTCGTCAGTCCACCGACCAGACCTACCGCAAGACCCTGTATAAGCAGTGCCTTGACATCGTGGCCGACTGGGCGGTCGAGATCCCCATCTATCAGCGCCAGAACTGCGTGATCTTCTCCGCCAAGCGTGTCAACCTCGACACCGTGACGCCTGATATCACGACCTACTGGGCCTGGTACAACGACATCGAGCTGCTCGACCTGCAGTAAGCTCCGTCGCTGCACAAAAACGTTACTTAGGCGCATGGCTACCCTGCGGCTTTTGCCGCGGGGTAGCCTGCCTCAGGCACATCTGCCTATGATCCAAATGCCCCGGTGCATCGGAGCATTTGGCTGATATGCAGAGAGAGACATATCAAACCCGAAACGGCGACAAGGCCCCGGGCGCGGGGCGGCCGTTATCAAAAAACGGAGGGATTCTATGCGCAAATATCTGGTAAAACGCCTGCTGCTGTCGGTGGTGATCCTCTTTTTTGTGACATTCATCATCTACCTGCTTATGCGCTGCATGCCCAGCTCCTACGTGGAGAATATGGCGCGGCAGCTCTCGCAGGCTCCCGGCTCCAAGCCCTATGAGGAGTGGCTGGCACAGCTCAACGCACAATACGGTCTGGACCTGGGCCTCATCCCCGGCTTTTTCGTCCAGCTCAAAAACCTGTGCACCGGCAACTTCGGCGACAGCTGGAAGTATACCGTGCCCGTCATCCAGAAGTTCAACGAGGTCATCTGGGTCTCGTTCATCATGGGCGCTATCTCGCTCGTGTTCGAGCTTCTCATCGCGGTGCCGCTCGGCATCGTGGCCGCCACCAAGCAGTACAGCGTGACCGACTACACCGTCACGACGGTCGCACTGCTGGGTATGTCGCTGCCGACGTTCTTCTTCGCGACGCTCTTAAAGCTCATCTTCTCGGTCAAGCTCGGCTGGTTCGACCTTGTCGGCCTGACGGGACGTGACTTCAACTCCCTCAGCCAGTTTGGTCAGATCCTCGATATGGCAAAGCATCTGGTGCTGCCCATCGTGACGCTGGTGTTCATTTCCATCGGCCCGTGGATGCGCTATGTGCGCACGAACATGCTCGAGGTGCTCAACGCCGACTACATCCGCACCGCCCGCGCCAAGGGGCTTTCCGAGCATAAGGTCATCTATCACCACGCCTTCCGCAACACGCTCATCCCGCTCGTGACGTTCATCGGCGGCTCGCTGCCCGGCCTTTTTGCCGGCGCGCTCATCACAGAGACGCTGTTCGCCATCCCCGGCATCGGCTTCATCTCATACAATGCGATGGTCGCGGGCGATATCCCCTTCTCCATGTTCTACATGACGTTCCTGGCGATCCTGACCCTGCTGGGCAACCTGATCTCCGACATCCTGTACGCGGTAGTCGATCCCCGCGTGCGCATCGCGTAAGAAAGGAGGCGCTAATCCATGTCTGAAGAAAAGAAGATCAACGATCAGCAGGAGAGCGGCTCCCCCGAGCAGCTTTCCCTCAACGACGACCGCCGCGTCAAGGTCCTTTCCCCGGGCACGCTGGTCGCCAAGCGCTTTTTCCGCAACCGCCTCGCGGTCGTGGGTCTGACGATCCTCGCCGTGATGTTCATTTTCTCCTTCATCGGCGGCCTCATCAGCCCCTACGGGCAGGACGAGGTCTTCTACCGTGACGATATCCAGCTCAAGGAATACGCCGCCATGAGCGAGAACACCGAGTACCGCTATCTCGTGGCCGACGGCCAGGAGTTCGGCACGATCCTCCAGGCGCAGCTCACGCTGCACATGGGCAAGGACGACAGCTTCTCCTACAAGGGCGTCACCTATGACGTGACCGAGGAGGGCGACTCGCTCTACTCCGTCTCGAGCGGCGGCAGGCTCCTTGCCATCGCCTATAAGGACATCATCAGCTCGAACGACCCCAGCCAAAAGTTCGGCTTCAACTTCAGCTTCAATGCCCTCAAGGCGCACGCCAACGGCGAAGCGGAGTTTACGGCCAACGGCAAGACCTATACGCTTGATGAAGACAGCGTCATGCTGAATGGTGAGGAGATCGCCTACATCAGCCGCTTTGTCATCCAGTCCAAGGTCAGCGGCACGGTCATCACCAAGGACTTCAAAGAGCGCGTGCAGCAGGCCGTCGAAAACGGTGAGACCGAGTACACCTATGTGAACGACGCCGGTCAGGAGCGCGAGATCAAGCTCGAATACAATCCCGCCAAGTACCAGTGGTCGATCAAGGAGGGCACGTCCACCCGCGTGTTCGACGCCTATTCCTTCCCCGACTCCGCGCACTGGCTCGGTACGGATAAAAACGGTATGGATATGCTCACCCGCCTGATGTACGGCGGCCGCGTGTCGCTGATGATCGGCTTCATCGTCGTCATCATCTCCGCGGCGCTCGGCGTGGTGCTCGGCGGCGTCTCCGGCTACTTCGGCGGCTGGATCGATAACCTCATCATGCGTATCGTCGATATCTTCTACTGCATCCCCTCCACCCCGCTCATCATCATTCTGGGCGCAGCGATGGACGGCATGCGCGTCGACCCGCAGATCCGAATGCTCTACTTAATGCTGATCTTGGGCTTCCTCGGCTGGCCGGGTATCGCCCGTCTCGTCCGCGGCCAGATCCTCTCTCTGCGCGAGCAGGAGTTCATGACCGCGACGGAGGCCTGCGGCATCAGCGTTTCGCGCCGCATCTTCCGCCACCTGATCCCCAACGTCATCCCGCAGCTCATCGTCAACTGCACGATGAGCCTCGGCTCCACCATCATCACCGAGGCAACGCTCAGCTTCCTCGGCCTCGGCGTCAAGTTCCCGTTCGCCTCCTGGGGCAACATCATGAACGACGTTTCCAACTCTTACGTCCTCACGAGCTACTGGTTCATCTGGATCCCCGCCGGCATCTGCCTGATGCTGACGGTCCTCGGCTTCAACTTCGTCGGCGACGGTCTGCGCGACGCGTTCGACCCGAAGATGAAGCGCTGAGAAAGGAGGGAATTTGAATGGCTAAGAAGCATAATGACGGCTATCTTTCCGCAAAGGAATCCCGCCGCATTTCCAAAGAAAACCGCAAGATCACAAATGCGCTCGAAAAGAAGCGCAAGCGCAAGAACGTTCCCGAATCCGAGTATCTGACCAAGATGCACGACCCCAACAACGCGGTCGAATTCGACAACCTGCACACCTACTTTTTCACCGACACGGGCGTTGTCAAGTCGGTCGACGGCGTCACGTTCTCCGTGCCCATCGGCAAGACTGTCGGCGTCGTCGGCGAGTCTGGCTGCGGCAAATCGGTTACGAGTTTGTCGCTCATGCAGCTTTTGCAGCGCCCGCAGGGCCAGGTCGTGGAGGGCGAAATTCGCCTGAACCTCGGCAGCAAGGCCTACGACGTGACGAAGGCGCCTGACAGCGTCATGCAGCACTTACGCGGCAACTACATCTCCATGATCTTCCAGGAGCCGATGACCGCGCTGAACCCCGTGTTCCGCATCGGCGACCAGGTCGACGAGGTGCTGGCCCTGCACAACGAAAAGGGCCACGACGAAGCGCAGATCAAGGCGCGCACCATTGAGCTCCTTGAAATGGTCGGCATTGCCAACAGCGAGGGCGTTTACAAGATGTTCCCGCACGAGCTCTCCGGCGGTATGCGCCAGCGCGTCATGATCGCCATGGCGCTTGCGTGCAGCCCGAAGCTCATCATCGCCGACGAGCCCACCACGGCGCTCGACGTGACGATCCAGGCGCAGATCCTCGACCTTCTGCGCAACCTGAAGGATCAGATCAATTCCTCGATCATGTTCATCACGCACGACCTCGGCGTCATCGCCGAAATGGCGGACTATGTGGTCGTCATGTACGCTGGCCGCATCGTCGAGCAGGGCACGGCGGAGGAGATCTTCGCCCATCCCGCGCACCCCTACACCATCGGCCTCATGGCCTCCAAGCCGGTCGTGGGCCGTCAGGTCGAAAAGCTCTACTCCATCCCCGGCAAGGTGCCGAACCCCATCAACATGCCGAACTACTGCTATTTCAAGGACCGCTGCGAAATGTGCGTGAACGGCTGCGAGGGCGACTACCCGCACGAGGTCAGCATCTCGCCGACGCACAAGGTGAGCTGCTACCGCTATTACGACGGCAAGCGCCCCGACCTTGAGGAGGTCGTGGAGGAAGAGCTGACCGAGGGCAAGGAAAACGGAAAGGAGGGTGAATAAGATGCCGTTTTGGAAAGCCGGTAAGAACGACGATCAGGTCCTCGATGAACTGAAGGAAACGCAGAAGCAGAATGCCGATGAATTTGTCAAGAAGCAGGAGCACGCCGATGAGGCGCAGAAGTCCTCACTCATCATCGACAACAATTTCACCCCCGTGGAATATGACCCGCAGTACATTCTGCAGGTCAATCACCTCAAGAAATACTTCCCGATCAAGGGCGGTATGGTGTCGAAGACGGTCGGCTATGTCAAGGCCGTCGACGGCGTCACGTTCAATTTAAAGCGCGGCACGACGATGGGCCTTGTCGGTGAGTCCGGCTGCGGCAAGACGACCACAGGCCGCACGATCCTGCGCCTGTACGATTCCAAGTCCGGCGGTCAGGTGCTCTTCAACGGACAGGAGGTCTACGACCTCTCCCACAAGGAACTGCGCGCCCTGCGCACGAAGATGCAGATCATCTTTCAGGACCCGTTCTCCTCGCTCTCCCCGCGTATGCCGGTCGGCGAGATCATCGGCGAGGCCGTGCGCGAGCACAACCTTGTCCCGAAGGCGGAATTCGACGATTATATCGACCAGGTCATGGACAACTGCGGCTTACAGCCGTTCCACAAGGACCGCTACCCGCACGAGTTCTCCGGCGGCCAGCGCCAGCGTATCTGCATCGCGCGTGCGCTCGCGCTCAACCCCGAGTTCATCGTCTGCGACGAGCCGGTCTCCGCACTCGACGTGTCCATCCAGGCGCAGATCATCAACCTGCTGAACGAATTGCAGGATAAATACAAGCTGACGTACCTCTTCATCAGCCACGACCTCTCCGTTGTCGAGCACATCTCCGACACCGTCGGCGTCATGTACCTCGGCAACCTTGTGGAGTACGGCGCGAAGGAAGATATCTTCCGCAACCCGCTCCACCCCTACACGAAGGCGCTCTTCTCCGCCATCCCCATCCCCGACCCGAAGGTGAAGATGAACCGCATCGTGCTCGAGGGCTCCATCCCCTCCCCTGCCAATCCGCCCAAGGGCTGCAAATTCCACACCCGCTGCGCCAACTGCATGGCCTGCTGCAAGGAGGAAGCACCCGTCCAGCGCGAGATCGAGCCGGGCCACTTCGTGTGCTGCCACCTGTACGATAAGTGATGAAGAAGGACGACTTCTACGAGGAGGACGACGGCCGCACGATCGCCGACATGAGCGGCATCGAACGCCAGCCAACCTTTCTCCCACACTTTCACCGCAAGCGCAGCGACTTTTCCGCGCCCGACGCGCCCCGTGCGAACGGCCGCCCGTGGGAAAGCGCTACCGGTGAGCTGACGCGCGAGGAGCGCAATGCCGCCATCCGCGGCGCGCTCAAGGCGGGACTGCTGATCGCAGGTGTGTATATCCTCGCCGCTGCGGCGCTAATCGTCGCGATGCAGCTGCTCTGGTCTTAAATATGGAAAAAGGAAGACTCTTTCGAGTCTTCCTTTTTTATTTTTCTGCACGGCAACGACAAATAGCTCTCTTTTCTTCGGATTTCAGATTGTTTTCATCTTTATTCTATGATATACTAAGTAAATTGTATGTCGTAAAAAAGAGAGGAGATTCTTCATGGATCATAAAAGAGGTTCCTTTTCCGGCAAGATTGGCTTTGTCCTTTCGGCTGCGGGCGCGTCCGTCGGCCTCGGAAACATCTGGCGCTTTCCTTATCTGGCCGCCAAATACGGCGGCGCTATTTTCCTGCTGGTATACATCATTCTGGCGATGACCTTCGGCTACACGATGATCATTGCGGAGACTTCGATCGGCCGCATGACCGGCAAGAGCCCTGTCGGCGCTTACAAGTCCTTCAGCGATAAGCCTGCGCTGCGCGTGGGCGGCTGGATCAACGCCATCATTCCGATTCTGATCGTCCCCTACTACTCCGTCATCGGCGGCTGGGTCATCAAATATCTGGCGGAATACCTGATGGGCAAGGCGCACCTCGTCGCGGAGGACGGCTATTTCTCGTCCTTCATCTCCAACGGCGTGTCCTCGGAGCTTTGCTTCCTCGTCTTCACGGCCATGACGCTGGCGATCATCTTCGCGGGCGTGGAAAACGGCATTGAGCGCGTCTCCAAGATCATGATGCCCATTCTCGTGGTGCTGTCGCTGATCATCGCCGTGTATTCCGTGACCCGCCCCGGTGCGCTGGAGGGCGTCAAGTACTTCCTTGTGCCCAATCTTGACAACTTCTCCTGGATGACGGTCGTCTCCGCCATGGGGCAGATGTTTTATTCCCTGTCCATCGCCATGGGCATTCTCATCACGTTCGGTTCCTACATGAAAAAGGACGTCCCGATTGAAAGCTCCACCCGCAATGTCGAAGTCTTCGACACGGCCATCGCCATCATGGCGGGCCTGATGATCATCCCCGCGGTGTTCGCCTTCTCCGGCGGCGATCCCGGCGCGCTGAAGGCCGGCCCCTCGCTGATGTTCATCACCATCCCGAAGGTCTTCGATTCCATGGGCTTTGGCACGGTGATCGGCATTGCGTTCTTCCTGCTGGTCCTGTTCGCCGCGCTGACGAGCTCCATCGCGCTGACGGAAAGTGCCGTCTCTACCTTGCAGGATGAGCTGCACTGGAGCCGTAAGAAGGCCACGAGCATCATGGGCGTCTCTATGGTTCTCCTCGGCAGCCTCTCCAGCCTGGGCTACGGCCCGCTGGCAAATGTCACTGTGATCGGCATGCAGTTTTTGGACTTCTTCGATTTCCTGACCAACTCCGTGATGATGCCCATCGCGGCCATCGCAAGCTGCATCCTCGTCTCCCGCGTCATCGGCGTCGACCGCATCGCGGACGAGGTCACGCTGAACGGCGCGCCCTTCCGCAGAAGAAAGGTCTTCAACGCCATGATCCGCTTCCTGTGCCCGTTCTTCGCGGCGATCATTTTGATCAGCTCGATCGCCAGCGCGTTCGGCTGGATCTCGATGTAAATAGTCACACTTCATAAGCGCGAGGAATAAGTGCAGCGTCATAGGCGCTGCGGCCTGCTCCCTGCGACCTGCAGGGGTGCGGATAAGGGAGGGGTATCTCTTTTTCAAAAAGAGATACCCCTCCCTTATCCGCACCCTCCCAGAGAAAATTTGCATTGCAAGCGTGCAGCTCGAAGAGCTGCGGCGCTTACCGATCGCTACTTGCTGCGCACGGCGAAGCCGCGTTGAGCGCTGCTATACGACTTGCCTCTGCTCCTACTACCCGCTGTTGCGCAGCCGTTGGCGGCTCTGCTGCCTTACGGATGCGGCACACCCCTTGCGGATGCCGCTCTACCTATCTTGTAGAAGTGCGCAGTAATCATCTTCTACCAGAGCACTCCTCAATGCGGCGAGCGCAGCAATGCCGCTATTTCGCAAGCAGTCTGCCGCC
>OGLF01001706.1_pt1 | contig 11608 bp, 9 predicted proteins | sample 1572701 | NCBI WGS metagenome assembly OGLF01 (sample SAMEA2581910, study PRJEB24529) | metagenome | biome: Human gut stool | place: China | collected 2011 | reverse complement strand
CGCTCGGCTTGTACGACGACACGAAGTCGTCGAGGGCCTTGCGAATCGAGGCGGGATCGATGGTCAGTTCTGCCATGATCACTCCTTCTATTGGTTATTGTTCAGTCAAGTCTTTGCTTGTGTGTGGTGTTGGACGGATTGGCTCGGCCGGTCAGGCCGGAGTCGCCTCCGTCTGCACCTTGCGATGCAGGTTCTGCAGCTGTGCGACCACGGTGTTGTCCGTGACTTCGTCGCCCACCTGAATGCGCATGCCACCCAGTACGGTCGGATCGACCACCGAGTTGATGTGCACCGGATGACCGGTCTTCGCCGAGTAAATGGCGATGAGCTTTTCCACCTGCTCCTTGCTCAACGGCGTTGCCGTGGTAACAGTGACCATCGATTCGCCCATATGGCGGGAGAATTTGTTGATCAGCCACTGAATGGTCTGCAAGTAGCGGCGATTGCGCAGATTGCAGGTCGCGTGTTCGGCCAGACGCTTGGTCACCTTGGTGAAATCCGCGTCTCCAATCAGGCTGTACAGCAGCTTGACACGGGCTTCACTGGAAACGGTTGCGTCATACAGCTTGGTACGCACGACCGGAAGGTTGAGCAGTGCGGAATGCAACTCTGCGAGCTCGATGGAGACCTGCAAAGTCGTATTGGTGTAATCCGCGTAGTACATCATGCCATCAACGCCGAAATCCTCAACGGCATTGGCGATATCAGACACGCGGCTCCAACGGCGAGACACCAGATCGGACATGATCTCCATCACGAGCGGATGGGCCTGGTCTCCGATCAGAGTCTTGACTACCGCAACCTTGTCTTCGACTGGGCGCGACGGGTCGGTGAGGGCACGTTCAAGCTGGATATTGTGGTCAAGCGCGCTGGTGATCGTGAACAGTTCGTTCCCGATACGCCATGCGTCCTCACCGCTGTCACGCAGCTTGGGGGCCAGCGAGTCACGCGATACGCGGTCTGCGATACGCGATGCTTCTCCTCGCATTGGTCACCTCCCTTTCTTGAAGGTTTCGATCACTTCTTGTCGCTGTCCAAGTCGGCGATCATCTGGTCGATCATCGACGACTGCACATCGTCATTCTCGAGCTTGCTACCCAGGATCTTGCCGGCCAGTGCCGTTGCCAGCACGCCGACCTCACCCTTGAGGCTCACCAGAGCCTGCTGCTGCTGCGATTCGATGGAACGCTGGGCGGTGGCGGTGATCTGCGCCGCATCGTTTTCGGCACGAGTGCGCGCGTCAGCGATGATATGCGATGCCTCCGTACGTGCGTCGTCACGGATCTTGGATGCCTCGACGCGAGCTTTGCTCAGCTGAGCCTCATACTTCGCCTTGGCTTCATCGGCATCTTTCTGGGCCTGTTCGGCCTTGGCGATGCCACCTTCGATCTTGGCAGCGCGCTCATCGAACACGGCCTGGAACTTCGGCAGGAAGAACTTGTAGAAGAACACGGCGACGATGATCAGAATGACCAACGACCAGAAAATGTCGTAGCTTTTCGGAAGGAACAATTCCATTTCGCTAGCTGCGGTCACCATAGTGTCTTCCTCCTTTCATGTTCGTTTGCGTCTTCGGTGTTACCTTGAATCAAGTCTTACTTGATGAAGGCGAGCACGAAGCCGAGCAGTGCCAGCACCTCGACGAATGCCAGACCCAGGAACATGAGGGTCTGCAGACGGCTGCCGAGCTCAGGCTGGCGAGCGGTGCCTTCGATGGTCTTGCCGATCAGGATGCCCAGACCGATGCCAGGGCCGATGGCGGCGAGGCCGTAGCCAACGACGTTCAGGTTGCCGGCAACCTCAGCGAGGGTAACGATATCCATGATTGTTTCCTTTCTGGTTATTGCTTGACAAGAAGCAACAATTAAAAAGCCGGCGGTCAGTCGATCTCCGGATAGCTCATATTGATGTATGCGGTGGTCAGGATGGCGAAGATGTAAGCCTGCAGGCAAGCGACCAGCGCTTCGAACAGGAACATGAACATGCCAGCCGCGAAGGTGACGACGCCGAATGGCATGAACACCTTGTTCACCACATCAATGAGGAAGTACTGCGTGGCCGAAAGGCACAGCGCAAGAATCAAGTGGCCCGAAACCATGTTGGCGAACAGTCGGATCGTCAACGAGAACGGACGGATAATCAGCAGCTCAAGCAGCTGAATCGGGGACAGCAGAATGTAGATCGGGGCCGGAACACCCTTCGGGAAGATCTCATCCCTCAGGAAGTGGCCGAGGCCCTTTTCACGAATGCCTGCAATCCAGTATTGGCAGAAGCACCACATGGCGAATACCAGCGGCAGCGTAATGGTTGCGCTTGCCGCGATATTGAAGCCTGGGATGATGCCACACAGATTGAAGACCAACAACGTGCAGAACACGGTGGTGATCATCGGCACATAACGCTTGCCGCGCAGCTCGCCCATCACCTGATAGACGATGTTGTCACGGACGAATTCGATCAACCATTCGACTGCTCCCTGCCAACGGCTGGGGATGAGCTTTGCACGGCTTGCCGTAATTCCGAGAACCAGCAACATGATGACGGTCGCAAGGATGCGAACGAGGATGATGCGGTTGATGGCGAACGGCGTGCCCTGAAAAACGAACGGATCGGGAAGGAAGTCATCGACACTGGGCATTTCGGGACCATCAGCGATGGTCAGCATGCCCTTTCCCAATGCACCAATCATTCACGCCTCCTGCTCTTGTGTCAGCTGTTAGTTTAACCCAACAACCGAGTCGAATGTGACGTTCTGGTTACTTAACCAAAGCGTACTTCGAAGTGCGCGTCGACGCGAACGGAGTCCCGTGCGACGCATTCGACTCCGAATGGCTGGATAGGATTATTAGCCCGTGTCTAGACAACATCCACACACTTGGGCTTTTCCATACTCCCATTTGGTTTTCCCGGCGTTTCGCAGCAAGCTGTACTAACTAGACACAGCTTTGTGAATCGTCGGATAGCCGACGCAACCAATAGTTTGTTTTACGAAAACAGCATATTGATAAAACGTTTCACCAAGTATATCACATATAACACAGGTGCTGCATATAAAGAAAGAGGGGCCGCATACGCAAGCCTCCACCAGTAAACAGCCGTAAAGTCACGCGCCAATCACGGCCGCACGTCAATCACATCAATATGCGGATCAATCCACAAATCAATCGCGAATCACGCCATAACCGTCACGTACGAACGGCGCAAACGCGTCGACACGCGGCGAACCCGGCTGATGACGAATCGAACGATCCGTGCCAAGACGCTTCTGCGCACGAAGCTGCGGAACCTCGCTCAAATCGTATGGCGTGGTCTGATACACCCAATTCAGCCAATTGCGCCACAGGAGATTGGCATGGGCGCGCCACGCGAACACCGGCTCCAACTGCGGATCATCATGCGGGAAATAGTTTTCGGGGAACGGCACATTCGTCATGCCCTTCTTCATATCACGCTCATACTCCTCGGCCAAGGTGTACTTGCCGTACTCCCAATGGCCAAGCGCGAACACTTCCGAAAAATCACGGGTGGCGATCAGCCCAGGACCGGACTTCGGACCCCACGTGAGCACCTGCAACTCCGGATTGCGCGCGATATCACCCTCGTCCACCCCCGCAAGGCGAGAATGCGGCTGCAGGCAAATCTCATCGAAGCCGTTCGTCAAAAAGCAGTATTCATCCTGCAAATACTGCGGAAACACGCCAAAAATCTTCTCTGGCAAATTCTCTTTACGCACGTTATAGCGATAATTGAGCGCACCCATCGCACCCCAGCACAAATACATAGTGGAGAACACATGCGCGGAAGCCCAGTCAAGAATCTGCTTGAACTCATCCCAATAATCGACCTGTTCGAAATCAAGATGCTCAACAGGGGCACCCGTCACCACGAAGCCGTCGTAATAGTTGTCTTGGAACGCCTCAATGGTCTCATAGAACTTCACCAGATGGTCGGCGCTCACATGCGTACCCTCGTGCGTGGAGGTCTTCATGAAATCGATCTCCACCTGCAGCGGACTTTTCGAGATCAAACGCAGCAGCTGCGTTTCCGTCTCGATTTTCTTCGGCATGAGATTTAAGATCACCAGCTTGAGCGGACGCACGCGCTGGCGCTCCGCTTCAGGCTTTTCAAGCGCGAAAATACGCTCGGAGTCGAGAATGTCTCTGGCCGGAAGGCCGCTGGGGATCTTGATAGGCATGCTTCTATTATGGTGCGGGCTCGGATATGGCGCACTTCCCTGCCCCCACGATCAGCCGAAACCGTTATAGGAAAAATGAATAACGCGCTATTTGCAACGCGGTTTTGCATGGCCGGACTGATGCGACACGCCGATTTGACATATTTGGAAGTAATCGTAAAGTTAATAGAGCTGTCTTAAAGACAAGCCGACGCGGGGTGGAGCAGCTCGGTAGCTCGCTGGGCTCATAACCCAGAGGTCCATGGTTCAAATCCATGCCCCGCTACTGATGAAAGCTAGGAATTGCAACAATTCCTAGCTTTTTTGTTTTCCGTCGAATCTCACCAAAACCAATTTCCGGACAAAATCCGGACAAAATCCGACAAAAACCGGATATATCAGCCGAGTTCATCAATCGCATGTGCCGAAAGTATGGAGAAAATGCGCCGGATCCGCCAATCGCATGTGCCGAAAGCGAAGATTGCCGCTCAAGGCTGAAAATCCAACGTTCTCCAAGGTTGCACGCGCTACGTTGACCTCGCCAACCACATATCACCAGATATAAGGAGAACAAGGCAATGCATTATATGAATCAAGCGAACGCGCACAACGCGACGCAGGACACCACAATGCAAGACAGCGCAACGCACGATACGGCAACAAAGGCAACGCAGGACACCGCGCCGCTGAAAGGCATCACCGTGATTGACTGGACGCAGGTGCAGTCCGGCCCGTCGTGCACGCAGATGCTCGCATGGATGGGCGCCGACGTCATCAAGGTGGAGAAGGTGCAGGGCGGAGATCCGACACGTAATGAAATGAACGACGTGGATGGCTCGTACTCCCTGTACTTCCTTCAGCTCAATGCCAACAAGAAATCCATCACGCTGAACATGAGAGATCCGGAAGGCAAGAAAATCCTCGCCGAACTCCTGAAGAAAGCCGACGTGTTCGTAGAGAATATCGGCCCGGGAGACGTGGAAAAGCTTGGTTTCGGATGGAATGACGTACATGCGATCAATCCGCGTCTGATCATGGCGTCGCTGAAGGGCTTCAACAAGGGCAGCCGGTTCGAGCATGTCAAGGCGTTCGAGCCGGTCGCGCAGTCCGCGGGCGGTGCCGCTTCCACCACCGGCTGGTATGACGGCGAGCGCAATGTGCCCACGCAGTCCGGCGCCGCATTGGGCGATTCCAACAGCGGAATGCATCTGCTGATCGCCATTCTTTCGGCGCTGTTGCAGCGCGAGCATACCGGTGAGGGTTGCTATGTGTACCAGTCGATGCAGAATGCGGTGCTGAACTTGTGCCGTGTCAAGCTGCGCGACCAGTTGATTCTCGACCGTTTGGGCAAGCTTTCCTACTATGACTGCTACCCGAATTATGAGTGGGGCAAGCAAGGCAAAGCCATTCCGCGCGCAGCGAATGCGGAGGGTGGTTTGGTGCTTGGCTGGTGCTACCGCGCGAAAGGCTGGGAGCATGACCCGAACGCTTACGTATATATAGTGGTTCAACAGTCCAAGAAGGGCTTCGAGAATTTCTGCCATGCGATGGGATTCGAGGATTGGCTGACCGACCCGCGTTTCAATACCGCCAATGCGCGTGACGAGCATAAAACCGAGGTGTACCAGCGTGTTGAGGCGTACACCATGCAGTTCGACAAGTACACGCTGACCAAGGAATTGGGTGCGAAGGGCGTGCCGGTCGGCCCGGTGTTGGATTGGTATGAGTTGGAGAACGATCCTGATTTGAATGGGGATGGCACGATTGTGACCATTGACCAGCAGGATGCGCGCGGCGATTTCAAGACGATCGGCATGCCGTTTACGATGAGTAATTTCGTGCCGGATTACCAGCGTGCGCCGAAGCTGGGCGAGCATAACCGTGAGATTCTGCATGCGTTGGGATATGACGACGATCAGATCGCTTCGCTGCGTGATTCCGGTGTGATCGGCGGCAACGATGGCGTGCAGGCTGATTTGAAGTAACGCACGTTAGCGCGCACTGGCGCACGAATAAGGGCGGATCACAAGATTCGCCCTTATTTGTTATGCGTCACATCCATTGCAGTCCACGCCCCGCACTTCCGCACACAATCCCATGTCTTACGTCTTACGGTTTACCGTCACAAAAAGCGCATGCAGTAACGGAACGTTGGAATTTCAACGTTCCGTTACTATATGCGCTTCGTGAGCTACAGTGAGGATACTGAATCAGCCCACGCAGAAGGGCACGAGCCAGATCCACAGCAGACAGGTGGCCGCGAATGCCACCGTGGCGACGGCCGTGGTCGAGGCGCCTTCTTTTACATAAATGTTGTAACGGCTGGAAATAATGATGCCTGAGAACGCCGGCGGCAACGCAACCGCCATCACCAGCATCGAAATCTTGTTCATGTCACCGCCCATGCCACACAACAGCGCCACGCCAAGGAACACTGCAGGCGTCAGAATCAGGCGGAAGAACGTGTTCCAGATGGTTTCCCAACCGAGCGAGAATTTCACCGTGGAAAGCGCGAGGCCCGCGGAAAGCACGGCCACACCGGAATTCGCTTTGGCGATCAGATCGAAGGTCGGCGCCACCTGGCTTGGCACATGAATGCCCACCAACACTAGGAAAATGGCCAATAACGGCGCCCAGCAGATCGGTTGCTTCAGTGCGTCGAGCAACGCCTGCAGATTGCCGTTGCGGTTCTTTCCCGTATTCGACGTGCCATGCACCATAAGTTCGGCGGTTTTGTCGGTTGCGGCATCTCGCGCCGGGTCAAGCGTGATATCGCCTTTTGCATTGGCCTTTGCATTGACCGCGTTTTCGGCCTGCACGCTAAACTTCGCTCGGTCTTTGGCCTGGCCGAGGTTGATCAGATACATGCCGATCGGAATGGTCACCACGTTGACCACGATGGAAATAATGGCTATGACGAGATTCGTGCTGACGGTGTTGCCGTAAATCGGATCAAGCACAGCGAATCCAAGGAAACCAATCGTCGGAGATCCTGCGATCAGAGCACAGACGGCCGCCTCCTGAATGCTGCGGCGGAACAGCAACCGGCACAGATAATAGCTCACCATAAACATGACGATGACGCCGATGAAACTGATGGCGGTCAATGTTGCGTCTCTCGCAAGCATTGCACGGGTCGATTTGATGATGGACACAAATAACGCCGCAGGAAGCGCGATATTCAACACAAGTTTATTAAGTCCCTGGCGCTGATCGTCATCAAAATAACTGAATTTTCCACAAATATACCCTAATGCCATAATGACAATAATTGGCACGATGTCGTCAACAAGTATGTTTATCACTGTCGTTCTTTCTTTATATTTTTTTCTATCTGCAATCTTCTGCAATATTGTTTGATTGCTGATATTGCGGATATTGCAGATACGTTGATCGGATCATTGGTTTTCAGGCAGAAAAAGTGGGCGCACGCATTCCACCGTTCGCACGCCCACATGTCATACCGACAGCCGATGCGCTACATGCGAGCGCCGGTCGCGTAGTCGTACATGGTGACTTCGGAATCAACGAGTGCTCCGACCACCGGCTTCGGATTCAACGCTCCGATATTGCCGGATTCCTTGCCCGCATACTGCGCGATCTGCACATGCACGAAGCTTGGCTTGCCTGATTCGACCGCCTCGCCGACCATGCGTTCGACTTCTTCCGGAGTGGTGGCATAGTAACCTTTACCCCCGAACGCTTCGAGGACCTTCTCGTAATGCGCGTTGTAGGTAAGCGTCAGCGGCGACGGATCACCGTCCGCTCCAAGGTTTTCGAAGTCGCCGCGGTAGATACCGCCGTTGTTGAGCACCACGAAGGTGATGGGCAGCTGGTAGCGGCAGGCCACCTCCTCTTCCATACCATCGAAGCCGAATGCGGAATCGCCGCCGATGTACAGCACTTTCTTGCCAGTGGAAAGCGCCGCGCCAATCGCATAGCCGGTGCCGCAGCCCATCACACCCCACGTGCCGCAGTCCAAACGATGGCGCGGTTCGAGCATGTCGATGATGTTGCGGCAATCATCGAGCGAATTGGCTCCCTCATTGGTGAGAATGAGATCTTCATGGTGTTTGTTGTACACCTTTTTGATGGCTCCCAAGGCGTTGAAATGGCTCATGGGCAGCTGATCGGATTGTTCGCGGGTTTCAAATTTCGCCACGTTTTTCGCGCTGGCTTCCTTCAGCATGTTCAGCCAGGTTTCGTCAGCTTTGAACGGGTATTCTTCCAGAGATCCGTTGAGCAGCGTCATGGCGGAACGAATATCCCCCACGATTGGTACGTCGATACTGCGCGTGTTTTCGATTTCTTCCGGATTGATGTCGATTTGGATGAATTTCACATGTTCGTTCCACGTTTTGCCCTGGCCGAACGACAGCATCCAGTTGAGTCGCGCGCCGACCAGCAATACCACGTCGGCGTTGCGTAGCGCGGTGGAACGGCAGCTTGCCGTGCTGTGTGGGTCGGTATCGGGCACTACGCCTTTGGCCATGGACATTGGCTGGAATGGAATATCCGTTTTCTTGACGAATTCGCGGATTTCCTCTTCGGCGCGGGCGATTGCGGCGCCTTTGCCGATCACCATGAGCGGACGTTCGGCCTGCTGCAGCAATGCGAGCGCCGCGTCGATGGATTCGCGTGCCGGCACCATGGCGGGGGCCGGGTCGGTTGCCGTCCACATCAGGCGGTCGGCTTCGCTTTGGCTCAGGGTCTGCGCCACGGTGTCATCGGGGAAATCGATGTACACCGCGCCTGGGCGTCCTGAAGAGGCGATATGCATGGCACGGGCCACCGCGAGCGGAATATCTTCGATGCGGTCGATGCGCAGCGAAGCCTTGCAGAACTGCTTGGCGTAGTTCATCTGGTCGAGGCCTTCGTATTCGCCTTCCTCAAGGTCGACCACATGGCGGGTTGAGGAGCCGCCGATCATGATGACCGGATAGCCGTTCACCGTGGCTTCCAGCAGTGCCGGTAGACCGTTGAGGAATCCCGGAGCGGATACCGTCAACGTGACAGCCGGCCGACCGGTGATGAATCCGTCGGCCGCGGCCGCGTTCACAGCGTCCTCCTCATGGCGCATGCCCACGAATCGCATACCCATGCCCTGCGCGATGCGCGCGAAATCGGTGACGGGAATGCCGACCACGCCATACATGTTTCGTATGCCGTTGGCCATCAGCACCCGCGCCAGATAATGCGGCGCATCGGTGACCTTCCGATCATCAGCTCCCTGCCGTTCGGCATCCGCACGCATGCTCGCGACCATCGTTTCATCTGCATGTTCTTCTGTCATCGCAACCTCCATTCGTATCGACGACGCCATGATTGTAGATACGTGAAAATGGGAGTTCGTCAGCAGAAAAATATGTTCGTCTGCGGCTTAATTTCAACGTTTTCAGCATGATATAGCCGTATTCTCACGCACATGCGGAATATATTGCAGCTGAAATATCGCAACTCTCATCGAGAAGCATCACCTCCGCGAGACGACATCATCGCCGCATATCATCGTCGCCGTACCGCATACAGCATGAACGCCCCGCAGCACATCACGGCAGCCGCCAAACCCAACACCAGCCCCATCGGACTTCCTGTCTGCGGCATTTCCTGCTCGGGGGCATAAAGGTTGTCGACATTGAACGTCAGCAGGCTATCCTCACGTTCCACCACATCGTTCAGCACCATCATTTTCTGCGCGGTGACGGCCTCATCCAATCCCACGGACTGGTATCCGACCTTGATATTGACCTCGCCGGCACCCGTTGCATGCCAATACACGGTGGTTCCCTCCAGTTCGGCCCAGCCGACTGCCGTGGGCTCGTCGTCCTCGTCGAACACGGCCGGACCTTCGATCGTCGCCGTGAATACGCCCTCGATCGGCTGTCCACTCGACTCCAGCAACTGCACGAACAGGCTTCCGGACCGCAATCCCTGCCGATCATCACGCGTCACCCTCGAAGAAACCGGCAGCTTGTTCGCGGCCTCCTCCCAAAGCTCGTTGACCTTGCTTTCCAGCCCGTCCATCACCGAGAAGAGGTATTGCTCATGCCTGACCCACACCTTTTGGTCGTCATAGTTGCGGTGCACCAGCACGCCGATCGCCGCATACGTGAGCACCGGTTCCCCGTCATGTTGATATTCGGACAGCAGCCATGCGAGGCGCCGCGCCGCTTCCGTATTTTCCACGGTGGTGGTTTCGGTGACCTTATAGTCGGTCATGCTTTCGATTTGCCGGCAATAATAGAATTTGCCCGATCTCGATTCCGCGTTCACCCCGATCACATACGGTTTTCCATCGAGAAAATAGTTGTAATGCTTGCCGTTCGCGCGCAGCAGCTGTTCGGCGGCCAGCGCGGCCGGGCAGGTCATTCCCACGATTATGATGCAGGCCGCCAATACCGCGGCCAGAATCGCAAGCGTATGTCGTTTCATCGCATTCATCGCATCGTCCTTTCGATATGCACATCGTTGTTGTCGTAATTCAACAGGCTTGCATACTTGCGATTGCCACATGGCCTTTTTCAAGGGTTGTGGTCGGAGGACGCTCTTTTTGCCGTTTTTGTGGACAACTTCGCTTGTCAGCAAACGTAACTTATCCACAAAAAACGTTTTACCAATCGTAGGTAAACAAGTTATCCACAAAGGGTGGAAATCGCTGGTCGGAAGATAGTTCACCCAAATCCACCTTTTCTCCTCTATAATCGGCGGTATGGCAGAAGAAGATAAGAGCGCGGAACCGCGCACCACCGCAACCAAGCAACCAGCCGTCAAGAAGACGACCGCCAAAAGCGCGGCCGCCAAAACGGCATCGGCAACGTCTCAGACGCCTAGCAAGCGCACCACCGCAGCCAAAAAGTCCACGGCATCCACCGCTCGCAAGCGCACCACCAAAGCGAAGGCCGCCGCACCGCAAACGGTCGGCGAAGCCCCAGCCCCCGTCATCGAACGCACCAGCCCCGAACAGTTCGGCCGCGTGAACGTGCTCGACATCACCCCGAACGTTGAGAACGGCCTGTTCCCGGCACGCGTGGAGCTCGGCGAAGCATTCAACGTCACCGCCCAAGTGTTCATCGAAGGCCGCACCAAGGCAGGAGCGACCGTGTCCGTGCGTAACGCACGCGGCCGCGAGGTTGAACGTTTCGCCATGACCTGCACCAATCCGGGCCTCGACCGCTGGGAAGCCATGGTCAAGATCGGCGAACACAGCGATCTGAAGCCGTGGGATGCCGATTATGCCGCCGTCAAGCGTCAGCTGGGCGAATGGCAGATCGTGGTCGAAGGCTGGGAAGACACCTACCAGTCCTGGCTGCACGACGCCGCCATATGCTGCGAGGTGCAGTTCGAATGGGCGAAACCCGACGAGCGGCTGGGACAGGATTTCCTGAACAAGGCGCTGCCCCTGGTCGAAAGCCAGATACAGAAAGCCGGATACCG
>OGLF01001700.1_pt1 | contig 11646 bp, 9 predicted proteins | sample 1572701 | NCBI WGS metagenome assembly OGLF01 (sample SAMEA2581910, study PRJEB24529) | metagenome | biome: Human gut stool | place: China | collected 2011 | reverse complement strand
CCTATTGTTCGGATACGATTTATCTTCCTTCCATAACGGAACAGATAAAAGGAGTCGATCTGCTTTTCCATGAGGCCACTTTCGCCGAAGATGCCGCCCCGCGTGCCAAAGAGACGTTCCATACCACCGCTTCGCAAGCCGCACAAATAGCCCGCGATGCGGAGGTGAAGAAGCTGCTGATAGGTCATTTTTCGGCTCGTTACGATGACGAACAGGTGCTGCTGGAAGAGGCGCGTTCGGTTTTTCCGAATACACAGCTTGCCAAAGAAACGCTTTGCATATCGGTGTGAATTAAACTTTTACTATCTTTGTCGGTGTAAAGCTATAAATGTGAATAGAATATATGAATCCTTCTTATAATGAACGTGAAGTGCTGGCACTTCTTCAGGAGGAAAGTACGCAGAAGCAGGGGTTTGAGATGATTGTGGCGCAATACAGCGAGCAGTTATACTGGCAAATCCGGCGTATGGTACTTTCGCATGAAGATGCTAACGACTTGCTTCAGAACACCTTTATCAAGGCATGGATCAATATCGATTATTTCCGGGCGGAGGCGAGGCTCTCCACGTGGCTCTATCGTATTGCGTTGAACGAGTGCCTCACTTTTCTGAATAAACAGCGGGCGGTCAACACCGTTTCATTGGACGATCCCGAAGCCGATTCCCTTCAGAGGCTGGAGAGCGACCCTTACTTTTCGGGCGACAAGGCTCAGATGGCTTTGCAGAAAGCGTTGCTCACCTTGCCCGAAAAGCAACGTATGGTGTTCAACCTGAAGTACTACCAGGAGATGAAATACGAGCAGATGTCCGAGATCTTCGGTACTTCCGTAGGCGCTTTGAAAGCATCCTATCATCATGCGGTGAAAAAAATAGAGAAGATATTAGGAGAAGATGATTAAACCTTTAACGTGAAAAAAAGTCTAACCAAACAGAGAGGAGAAGAGCTTATGAAAGAAGAAGATTACATGCTCAAAAAGATTGGGACGGAAAATGCTTTTCATGTTCCCGAAGGATACTTTGAGAATCTCACTTCGGAGATTATGAACCGGCTTCCCGAAAAAGAGAAACCTGCTTCCGAGAAGAAAGAGGTTACAATGTGGGAAAGAGCAAAGCCTTGGGTATATATGGCGGCCATGTTTGTAGGTGCGGCATTGATTATCCGCGTAGCTTCCTCCAACCATGCTCCGGCTGCATCAGACTGTATGGCTGCCGATGAAACCGAGGTAGAAATGGAATACATCGACATGGCAGTGGACAACACTATGCTTGACGACTACTCATTATACGTCTATTTGGCCGATTCTGATGCAGAATGAGGCTGCAATAACTTTAACCGATTGAAGAAGAAATGAAAAAGCTGATTGTTTTACTAATTATGATGTGCGGTTTCGCACCGGTGCTTTGGGCTGCGGACGGATGCCAGCAGCATTTGTCTCCCACAGAGTTTCGTGCCAAACAGCAAGCATATATTACAGAGAAAGCCGGATTGACCAAGGAAGAGGCGGCTAAGTTTTTCCCCCTTTACTTTGAATTGCAGGACAAGAAGAAAGAGCAGAACGATAAGGCGTGGAACTTGATCCGTCAGGGAAAAGACGAAAAGACCACTGAAGCCCAATATGATGCGATTATGGAAGGCGTGTATGATGCACGTATCGCTTCCGACCGTTTGGATAAGACTTATTTCGTTAGGTTCAAGAAGATATTGTCTGCCAAGAAACTATATCTGGTGCAGAAGGCCGAGATGCGTTTTCACCGGGAGCTGCTGAAAGGGATGCGGCATAATGACAACAAAGGCAAGGCTCCGAAGCGCCAACCGGACAAGAGATAAAAACACATCATCCGTTTGCATGAAACGGATGATGTGTTGAAGGCTGATAGATCATCTGTTTGACCCAAACGGATGATCTATTTTTTATTCTCCAATGCTTTGGCCTCTTCCCACAGTTTGTCCATCTCTTCCAGTGTCATATCGTGCAGGTTTTTGCCTTCCTTGATGCTGTGTGCCTCTACATAGTTGAAGCGGCGGATAAACTTCTGGTTAGTGTGTTCCAAGGCATTATCAGGATTTATTTTGTACAGGCGGGCGGCATTGATGAGGCTGAACATTACATCTCCAAATTCCTCTTCCGCTTTCTGCTTGTCCATGTGGGCCACTTCATCCTGAAATTCCTGTATTTCCTCTTTCACTTTATCCCACACCTGTTCGCGTTCTTCCCAGTCGAAACCCACATTGCGGGCTTTGTCCTGAATGCGATATGCCTTGATGAGCGAGGGCAGGGCGGCGGGCACACCGCTTAGTACCGTTTTGTTGCCACCTTTTTCCTTGAGTTTCAGCTGTTCCCAGTTCTCGGAAACTTGTCCGGCAGTCTCGGCTTTCACATCGCCGAATACGTGGGGATGACGGAAAATCAGCTTCTCGCAAAGGCGGTCGCATACATCCTTTATGTCAAAATCTCCGGTTTCCGAACCTATTTTGGCGTAGAAAGCCACATGAAGCAATACGTCTCCCAGTTCTTTGCAGATTTCCTGCTTGTCGTCGCGCATCAGGGCGTCACAAAGTTCATAAGTCTCTTCAATGGTGTTGGGACGCAGGCTTTCATTGGTCTGCTTCTTGTCCCAGGGACATTTCACCCGCAGTTCGTCGAGTATATCGAGGAAGCGGCCGAAAGCCTCCATTTGTTCTTTTCTTGTATGTTGCATGGATTACTGTTGGTTAATGACTGGTGCAAAGATACGATTTTTCTTCCACTCCTCATACGAAATCAGCAGACCTACTACCTCCGAATAATTTTTCCGTCCGCTTTCTATTTTGTTGCCTTTCAGGTATAAGTCGTATATCCGGTCCTGAATACTGCCGATTACGGGGTTGTATTTCTTCATCCAGTATTCGCTGTTTGTTTGCGCCAGTCCGATAATTTCGGGACGTATGCGCTGGAGGAGTTGTGCATATTCTTCTTCATCCATCAGTCTCCGGGCATTGCCCAGCACATGCGGCAATATGGAGAAATAGCCGCTGAAGCGAATCTCCTTCACCTGCGAACGGGTACATACCTGATAGGCGTAGAAGTTGGCTTCTGCTTCGCTGGTGATGCCCAGCAGGTGGGCAAGCTCGTGTGCGTAAGTGGCGGGGTATTGCGAAGGAAGCAAGTCGCCGTTCAGGGTGAATTCACAGAAGAAAGGCCCCATGCTGCCGGTGACGCCTACCATCGAAATCAAGGGGGTGAACAGCATTGTCTTTACGCGAGGTGATTGGTGAAAAGGGCGATGCACTCCTAACGAGTCACTGATTTGATTGTATGCCCGTACGCTTTCATGGCACGCCAACGTTTCGTCGATGGATGTAATGTCTGTGTAAGAACCGTTCAGATTTTTGATGTAGCTGTCTACATACTTCTGGAAGTTTTCGGGAGTGTACGCGATATAGGGGATGTGTGTCCGTCCGTTCGTAGAAGTTCTTTTGCGAGTAGTTCAATCCCCATGCCAGATAGAACCATACGTACACCCATAGAAGATACTTGGCGTCTGCAAGCAGAATGGACTTCCACCTCTGCTTGCGGATGTGGCGCGCATAGACAGGGTAAAGAAGCAGGCCGGCGATGCTTAGCGCAATGAACAAGTCGCCGATGGCAAATGGTACCAGTCGGGAGAAAGAGGAAAGTACCCGGGCAATAGCCGGATACACATATTGGGCATAAGCATTTCCCAAGCCGGGCACTATCTGTACACACCATACAAGCAGTAAAAAAAGTGCCAAAAGTAATGAATTGCTTTTGACCCTTATTCCTGATATGCCTATGTTATGCTTCATCTTACTTTTCCCTTATGTGCTTCGCCTGCCGCATGCTTTGGATTTTCAGTTTCATCCGTTGAAACCGGTGCGGCACTGCGTGCTTGTTCCGATAACTCCATATAAAATTATCATTTGTGAAGCAAAGGTATGTAATTCTTTTCATTGCTTTTGCCGTATAAAGCTATTAATTTATTAATTTTGCGCCCATTATAACAAAATATAGATTTTAGAAACATGGAATTAGCAAGTAAGTACAATCCCGCTGACGTAGAGGGAAAGTGGTACCAGTATTGGTTGGACCACAAATTATTCAGTTCTAAACCCGATGGTCGTGAGCCTTACACCATCGTCATTCCGCCCCCTAACGTCACCGGTGTGCTCCACATGGGACACATGCTTAATAATACCATTCAGGATATTCTTGTACGTCGCGCACGTATGGAAGGCAAGAACGCCTGCTGGGTTCCGGGTACGGACCACGCTTCCATTGCCACCGAAGCCAAGGTTGTGAACAAACTTGCCGCACAGGGTATCAAGAAAACGGATCTTACTCGTGATGAATTCCTGAAACATGCTTGGGAATGGACGGACGAACATGGCGGTATCATCCTGAAACAACTCCGCAAGCTGGGTGCTTCCTGCGACTGGGATCGTACTGCTTTTACCATGGACGAGAAGCGTAGCGAAAGCGTGCTCAAAGTATTTGTAGACCTCTACAATAAAGGCCTGATCTATCGTGGCGTACGCATGGTGAACTGGGATCCGAAGGCGCTCACCGCCCTCAGCGATGAAGAGGTTATCTACAAGGAAGAACATAGCAAATTGTATTATCTGAAATACTACGTTGCCGATGATGACATGTCCGGTGAGACGGGGGCCGAAGGTGAGGTGGTTCATCGTGATGCTTCCGGCAGGCGTTATGCCGTAGTGGCTACTACGCGTCCCGAAACAATCATGGGTGATACGGCGATGTGCATTAACCCCGCCGACCCGAAGAACCAATGGTTGAAGGGCAAGAAAGTGATTGTGCCGCTGGTGAACCGGGTTATCCCCGTTATACAGGACGATTATGTGGATGTAGAGTTCGGTACGGGCTGTCTGAAAGTAACTCCCGCGCACGACGTAAATGACTATATGCTGGGCGAGAAATACAACCTGCCTGCCATCGACATCTTCAATGACAACGGAACATTGAGCGAAGCTGCCGGACTCTATGTCGGTATGGACCGTTTCGATGTACGCGAGCAGATAGAAAAGGATTTGCAGCATGCCGGACTGTTGGAAAAGGTGGAGGCCTATACCAACAAGGTCGGCTTCTCCGAGCGTACCAATGTGGCAATCGAGCCGAAGCTCTCCATGCAGTGGTTCCTCAAGATGCAGCACTTTGCCGACATGGCTTTGCCGCCGGTGATGAACGATGACCTGAAATTCTACCCTGCCAAATACAAGAATACCTATAAGAACTGGCTGGAGAACATCAAGGACTGGTGCATCAGCCGCCAGTTGTGGTGGGGACACCGTATTCCTGCCTATTTCCTGCCGGAAGGTGGATATGTGGTGGCAGCCACTCCCGAAGAGGCATTGAAGCTGGCACAGGAGAAGACGGGAAATCCTGCTCTTAAAGCGGAAGATCTGCGTCAGGACGAGGACTGCCTCGACACATGGTTTTCTTCCTGGCTGTGGCCCATCTCTCTGTTCGACGGCATCCTGAATCCGGGCAACGAGGAAATCAACTATTATTATCCCACCAGCGACCTTGTGACCGGGCCGGACATTATCTTCTTCTGGGTGGCGCGCATGATTATGGCGGGCTATGAATACGAAGGCAAGATGCCGTTCAAGAATGTTTACTTCACCGGTATCGTACGCGACAAACTGGGACGCAAGATGTCCAAGTCGCTCGGCAATTCACCCGACCCGCTGGATCTGATAGACCGTTACGGCGCCGACGGTGTGCGTATGGGTATGATGCTTTCGGCTCCCGCCGGCAATGACATCCTCTTTGACGATGCGCTTTGTGAACAGGGACGTAACTTCAACAACAAAATATGGAATGCTTTCCGTCTGATCAAGGGTTGGGAAGTAAGTGCCGAAGTGCCCATGCCGGAAGCTGCCGGACTGGCAATGCGCTGGTTTGAGTCCAAACAGAATGCCGTAGCTGCCGAAGTGGCGGACTTGTTTGGCAAGTATCGTTTGAGTGAAGCGTTAATGGCAGTGTACAAGCTCTTCTGGGACGAGTTCTCTTCCTGGTATCTGGAGATGATCAAGCCTGCTTATGGCCAGCCCATCAACAAAAAGGTGTACGAAACGACTATCGGCTTCTTCGATAACCTGTTGCATCTGCTGCATCCGTTCATGCCGTTCATCACCGAGGAACTGTGGCAGCATATCATCGACCGTAAAGACGGGGAGAGCCTTATGGTGAGTCCTATTTCCATGTCAACGGAAGTTGATGAAGCCTTTGTGCAGCAGTTCGAGGTGGTGAAAGAGGTCATCAGTAATGTACGCTCTATCCGCCTGCAGAAGAACATTGCCCAGAAGGAGGCATTGGAGTTGCAGGTTGTCGGCGAAAATCCGGTGGCTGCTTTCGATGCCGTCATCGTGAAGATGTGCAACCTCTCTGCCATAAGCGTGGTTGAGGCGAAAGCCGACGGTGCTGCCGCCTTCATGGTGGGTACAACGGAATATGCCGTTCCTTTGGGTAACATGATTGATGTGGAAGCCGAAATAGCCCGTATGGAAGCCGAACTGAAACATAAGGAGGGTTTCTTGCAGGGAGTCTTGAAGAAGCTGAGCAACGAGAAGTTCGTGAACAATGCTCCGGCTGCCGTTATTGAAATGGAACGCAAGAAACAGGCGGATGCGGAGAGCATCATCAACTCATTGAAAGAAAGCATTGCTGCTTTGAAAAAGGCGTAAGCGGTATTTCCGATAGGTGACTATATTATCTTACAGCAAATCCCCCTATAAATCTTTAATTGTTTATAGGGGGATTATAGTTTGATATACTCTATTGTTTAACAAGGATTCACATTGTAAGGCAATATATAATTACCTTTCGATTATGGTCTTTGGCAACTCCGACTGCCTATTTCTCCAATAAGTCTTTCAGAAAAGCGTCCAACTCTTCATCCAGCCCTTTCAGCAATTCTTCGTTTACCAGCAGGGTGTCGTCGTCCAGCAGCAGGAGTTCGGCTATGGTCTCTTTGTCATCATCCACCAGCACGAAGGAGAAAGGCTTCATGATAGTCAGCTTGTCAAAGGTATCCTTGCTCTTCATATTGCAGAGCAGGTTGCTCAGGATGCGTTCTATGTTCTCATAGAAGTCATCGCCTTCATAAGTCATCCATTCTTCGATAACGGTGCTGGAAAGTTCCCTGTCGTCATCATCGAAAATGCAGAATTCGCCCGAACTTTGGTTTGCTTGCAGATGAATATCCGTAACGATTGTTTGTTCGCAACCGCAAGTGTACTTGCCGATTGCCTGTTTAATGGTTTCTTCGAGGAGAGATAATGCCGGTTGACTGAGTTTCATAATTGCTTTTCTTTACTAAATGGATGTTCAAAGGTATAAAAAAAACAGTTACATTTACTGTATTTGACTAAAAATCATTATTAAATCGTTGCATTTGCATGTTTAGGCGTGCCAAGCCTTCTTCACGTTCTTTTAATTCGGTGACGTAAAGGGTTGTGAGGACGTAGTTGGGGAGGTCTGCCTGGGTCAGGTGAGTCAAATCTTTTTTGTCTACGCCGTCCACAATGCGTGCTTCGGCTTGTGCTTTCAAAGCCCAGCCGACAGCAGTGGTGATGCTGTCCAGCATCTCGTAGCCGACAGCCAGATTATAGGCAGCCTGCATCTTTTTCTTCCCTTTTTTGGTGGCGTAGGTCTGCTTCCACAAGTCGATGGCGGTTTCCCATTGCTTCTCCCTGACATATACGGCGGCATCGCGCATATTCACCGAACCGCCGCAGAAGAGGTATCGGCTTGCTGTTTTCCAATAGGGCAACAGCTTCTTTACGGGGATGGTTCCGGCAAATTCAGAGGCTTGTTTTATCACGTCTTCTTCGCTGATGAGGTGGGACTGTACGAAAGGCCCGTTTCCGGCTTCCTCCCAGAAGATGCTGTCTTTACTGTTGACGGTCACCATAGGTGTGCCGCGATTGGGCAGATAGACACTGACGGTGGGATAGACTTTGGCGTCCACCGTTCCGTAGTAGACACCCCAGTCGCGCATATACTTTATTTTGCGGGTGGTGTGTATCTGCACGTTTTCCAGTGCGATGAGGAAATCTACGTCCAGATTATCCACCAGCCGGTTCACTTCTTCCTGTGATAGCATTGCCTCTCGCGGAGTGATGTCGCCGGTGCGCAGGGCAGAGTCGCAGATTATCACTTCGTTGAAGTAGTTCTCATCAGCAAGCGCTTCGGCAAGTGTTTCGGTGGCAATGGTGGCATTGCCGTTGTAATAGTCCACCTTCCGGGCTATTTCAAAGTCGTCTTTCTTCTTCTCTTTGGCGAGGATAGGTTTGTTTTCCGGAACTTCGGGCATGTTGTTGACGACGCCCACCCGCTTCAGGCTTGGCGGGAAACTGACATCCGCCGGTAGCATATAGTCGATAGCGAGATATTCAACGCTTTGGCAGCCTGCCAAAAGTAGCAAACAAGACAATAACAGATAATGATAGTATTTAGCCATAGCCTTTATTCTTTGTTCTGAAAACAAAAGTAATCTTTTACTTGAATAAATAAAAGCCCCGAACAGTTTTTAACCGTTCGAGGCTTTTGTTAGTGATTAGTGAAGTGATTAGTGAACCGCTAATCACTATTCCGCTATTTACGCATTTTTCCCATGGCAATTCTTATACTTCTTGCCGCTTCCGCAAGGACAGGGATCGTTGCGTCCCACTGTCTTTTCTGCGCGGATAGGTTCACGTTTCTGCTGTTCGCGTGTGTCATGCTGGGCGGCAGCCTGTTGGTTGGGATCGCTCAGGTCTTGCTTTTGTTCGCGATACTTGCTGAGGTCCTGACGTTGTTCGGGGGCGGCCTGACGAACCTCCTGCGGTTCCTGTACCGGGATTTGTCCGCGCATCAGGATGGAGACTGTCTGGTTGTTTATCTTGTCTACCATCGTGTCGAACAGGTTCACAGACTCCAGCTTGTAAATCAGCAGCGGGTCTTTCTGTTCGTAGCTGGCATTCTGTACGGAATGTTTCAGATCGTCCAGCTCGCGCAGGTTTTCTTTCCATGCTTCGTCGATGACGTGCAGCAGGATCGACTTCTCAAATGATTTCACCACTTCCTTACATTCGCTTTCATAGGCCGCTTTCAGGTTGCAGGAGATGTTATACATGCGCTTGCCGTCGGTGATAGGTATCAGAATGTTTTCGTACATATGTCCCTGATTTTCGTAGACCTGCTTGATGACCGGATAAGCGATTTGCGCCATACGTTCGGTCTTGCGCTTGAAGAGTTCCATAGCGGCGTCGAAAGCCTTGTCGGCAAGTTTCTCTTTTTTCTCGCTGCGGAATTCCTCTTCAGTGAACGGAGTTTCCATAGCGAGAGTCTGGAGCAGGTCCATTTTGCAGTCTTCATAAGTAGGAGCCTCGATGGCATTGGCGCAACGGTCCCAAATCATGTTCACAATATCCATGCCGATACGTTCGCCCATTAAAGCGTGGCGGCGTTTGGTGTAGACTACGGTACGCTGCTTGTTCATCACGTCGTCATATTCCAACAAACGTTTACGGATACCGAAGTTGTTTTCTTCCACTTTCTTCTGTGCGCGTTCGATGGATTTGGAGATCATGCTGTGCTCAATCATCTCACCTTCCTTGAAGCCGAGCCTGTCCATTACGCCGGCGATACGGTCGGAGGAGAACAGACGCATCAGGTCGTCTTCCAGAGATACGAAGAATACGGATGAACCGGGGTCACCCTGACGTCCGGCACGACCACGCAACTGGCGGTCTACGCGACGCGATTCGTGGCGTTCCGTACCGATAATGGCAAGACCGCCCGCAGCTTTCACTTCCGGGCTCAGCTTGATGTCCGTACCACGACCTGCCATGTTGGTGGCAATGGTTACGGCGCAGCTCAAACCGGCTTTGGCCACGATGTCGGCTTCCTTCTGGTGCAGCTTTGCGTTCAAAACGTTGTGCTCAATCTTACGCATGGTCAGCATTTTGCTCAGCATTTCGGAGATCTCTACGGAGGTGGTACCTACCAGCACAGGGCGGCCGGCTTCTACCATTTTCTCGATTTCTTCGATGACGGCTTTATACTTTTCGCGTTTGGTCTTGTAAACGCGGTCATTCATGTCATTGCGGGCAATGGGGCGGTTTGTCGGGATAACGACTACGTCCAGCTTGTAGATGTCCCAAAGTTCACCTGCTTCCGTTTCGGCAGTACCGGTCATACCGGACAGCTTGTGATACATACGGAAGTAGTTCTGCAAAGTAATTGTTGCAAAAGTCTGTGTGGCGGCTTCCACTTTCACGCCTTCTTTGGCTTCAATAGCCTGGTGCAGACCGTCGGAATAGCGGCGGCCTTCCATGATACGTCCCGTCTGCTCGTCTACAATTTTTACCTGTCCGTCGATTACCACATATTCGTCGTCTTTCTCGAACATGGTGTAGGCCTTCAGCAACTGGTTGATGGTGTGTACACGCTCGCTCTTGATGGCGAAGTTCGTCATCAGGGCATCTTTCTTGGCAAGGCGTTCTTCGTCCGTCAGTTCCTTTTCGTTCTCCAGTTCGGAGAGTTGGGCGGTGATGTCGGGGAGTACGAAGAATGTGGGGTCTTCGGAGTTACCGCTAATCAGGTCTACGCCTTTGTCGGTCAGGTCTACGCTGTTCAGTTTTTCATCAATCACGAAATACAGCGGGTCGGTGACCTCGTGCATGCGTTTGTTGTTCTGTTCCATGTAGATCTCCTCGGTCTTGAGCATACCGGCTTTGATGCCCTGCTCGCTGAGGAACTTAATCAATGCCTTGTTCTTCGGCAAGCACTTGTGGCTGCGGTAGAGGGCAAGGAAACCTTCTTCCTGTTCTTTCTTGTCGTTCGATGCTATCAGGCGCTTGGCGTCGGCAAGATATTGCGTGGCCAGTTTCTTCTGCGCTTCCACCAGACGTTCCACTTGCGGGCGGAGCTGCTCGAAGAGCTGGTCGTCGCCTTTGGGAACCGGGCCGGAGATAATCAGCGGGGTACGGGCATCGTCAATCAATACAGAGTCCACCTCATCGACGATTGCGTAATTGTGCTGGCGCTGTACGAGGTCTTTCGGGCTGATGGCCATATTGTCGCGCAGGTAGTCGAAACCAAATTCATTGTTCGTACCGAAAGTGATGTCCGCAAGATAGGCTTGGCGGCGTGCGTCGGAGTTGGGTTGATGCCTGTCGATGCAGTCCACGCTCAAACCATGGAACATATAGAGCGGGCCCATCCATTCGGAGTCACGTTTTGCCAGATAGTCGTTGACGGTTACCACATGTACGCCGTTTCCGGTCAGTGCGTTGAGGAATACCGGCAGGGTGGCAACCAATGTCTTACCTTCACCGGTTGCCATTTCGGCAATTTTGCCTTTGTGCAATACCACACCGCCAAACAGCTGCACATCGTAGTGCACCATGTTCCATAGCGTGTCGTTGCCGCCGGCCACCCAGTGGTTCTGGTAAATGGCTTTGTCGCCTTCGATGCGTACAAAGTCTTTGGTAGCGGCGAGATGGCGGTCGAACTCCGTGGCGGTCACTACGATCTCCTCATTTTCGGAGAAGCGTTTGGCCGTCTCTTTTACGATGGAGAAGGCAACGGGCAAAACCTCGTCCAGTGCCTTTTCGTAAGTATCCAGAATCTCTTTT
>OGLF01001693.1_pt1 | contig 11688 bp, 10 predicted proteins | sample 1572701 | NCBI WGS metagenome assembly OGLF01 (sample SAMEA2581910, study PRJEB24529) | metagenome | biome: Human gut stool | place: China | collected 2011 | reverse complement strand
CAACACAACAAGTTTTAATTCATCTGCCCGTGAATATGTTGAAAACTTTGACCGTAAAGAGCAAATGGAAGTTATTGTAATAAATTCATCGGGCAGAGTAATAATGACTTCCACGGGTTTTACCCCGTCGGATAAAACTCAAATGCCTGATTTTCAGGACGCTCAAAACAACTCAGACGGTTACGCCATATGGAACGGCAAACTTCTCTCTGGAGAAAGAGCAATGAGCGAAACCCGCATTATCAGCAATTCAAACGGCGTTATGCTCGGTGCCGTAAGATACATCGTGTCTATGGAACCCGTGCACTCAAGAATCTTATTTATTTCTGTTCTTTGCGTTGCGGGCGGTCTTGCAATAATGGCGCTTGTATTTTTGTCGGGACTTATGTTTATCCGCTCCATTGTTAAACCGATAGGCGAACTTTCACTTATAGCCGGTCAGATTGCACAGGGCGACTTTTCCGCCTCCGAAAAAATCGAGCATAAGTACGATGACGAAATCGGCGACCTTTGTGACGCTATATCGGATATGGCAAAGGATTTGCAAACTACCGAACAGACTAAAAACGATTTTATTTCAAGAGTATCTCACGAATTAAGAACCCCGCTCACGGCAATAAAAGGCTGGGCAGAAACCATGCAGCTCAACGAAAAAGGCAAACTCGACAGGCGCACCTTTGACAAAGGTATGGGCGTTATTATAAAAGAAAGTGCCAGACTTACAAGCATAGTTGAAGAACTCCTTGATTTCAGCCGTATTCAGAGCGGCAGAATGGTGCTTAACAAAGAGAAACTCGATATTCTTGCCGAATTTGACGAAACCGTATATATGCTAAAGGACAGAGCCGTAAACGAGGGCAAGCATTTACTCTATGACGAACCTATGGACGCAATGTATCCGCCTGTTTACGGTGACAGCAACAGACTTAAGCAGGTTTTCCTCAATGTAATTGACAACGCACTTAAATACACACCAAAGGGCGGTGTGGTTGCGGCACAGGTTATTTACAGTAAGGATGACCCCGACATTATAAAAATTATAGTTACCGACACCGGCTGCGGAATACCTGCCGAAGACTTGCCAAAGGTTAAAGAAAAGTTCTATAAGGCAAATCAGACGGTACGAGGCTCGGGAATCGGTCTTGCAGTTGCAGACGAAATTATGAATCTGCACCACGGTTCTCTTGACATCGAAAGCGGAGAGGGCGTTGGCACAACAGTTACTCTCACCTTCCCTATCTACAAAGAGGGTGACGAGGATCAGCCGCAAACAGAAAATGTAAAACTATAAACGAAAGGATTGTGCGATGAGAAAAGTCAGTACAAAAAAAATCACTTCAATAGGCGGCAGTGCTCTTATTGAAGGTATTATGATGCGTGGACCTAAGCGTACTACCGTATGCGTAAGAACAGGCGAAAACGAAATTTACAGCGAAGACATAAAAATGACCACTATTCCCGAAAAATGCAAACTTTTTAAATTGCCGCTTTTACGAGGAATAGCAGGACTTATTGATTCAATGCGACTTTCTTATAAATCGCTTATGCTTTCGGCTGACAAAGCAGTTGAAGCGGGCGAAGTGGAAGAAGAAGAACCGAGCAAGTTTGAAAAATGGCTTGACGAAAAATTCGGCGACAAACTTGTTAAAGTAGTAATGGTGTTTGCTTCAATCTTGGGTGTGGCACTTGCGGTCGCTCTGTTCTTCTTTCTACCGTCTTTCCTGTTTGACCTTACGGCAAATGTCGTACCCGTCTTTCAGGGTGACGGCGAGGGCGCTGTTTTCTGGAAATCAGTTTTTGAGGGTGTATTAAAGATAGCCCTCTTCCTCGGATACATTGTATTATGTTCACAAATGACAGAAATGAAGCGTGTATTTATGTACCACGGTGCAGAGCACAAAACTATTTTCTGCTACGAAAACGAAGAAGAGCTTACCGTTGAGAATGTAAGAAAACAGATTCGTTTCCACCCCAGATGCGGAACAAGTTTTATGGTGCTTATGCTTATTGTAGGCATTATAATCGGTCTTTTTATTCCCGTTGCTCCGTTCGGCATCGGATTTTTAAGACCTGTATTTAAAATTCTTCTTCTCCCCGTTTCCTGCGGTGTCGGATACGAACTTATTAAAATTTGCGGCAAACACGACAATGCTTTTACAAGATTTATCGCCGCTCCGGGACTTTGGGCACAGAGAATTACAACAAAAGAGCCTGATGACAAGATGATTGAAGTTGCCATCGAGGCTATGAAAGCTGTTATCCCCGATGACGGCACAGATATTATTAACAACAAATAATTGCGAGGCTTTATTATGACTGTCGGCGAGGCTTACAGAAAAACTAAAGACATTTTAACAGAGGCAGGGTTTGAAGCTCCTGCCTTTGAGGCTTTGTGCCTTACGGAAAAAGTTTTCGGGTTTAACCGTCTTGCGCTCATTACAAAGGGCGAAGAAACTGTTGCAAGCGAAGAAAAACTTGCGGTTCTTGCCGAGCTGACAGAAAAACGCCTTAATCACGAACCGCTGCAGTATCTCCTCGGGAAGTGGAGTTTTATGGGAATTGACTTGCTTGTGGGCGAGGGTGTTCTTGTTCCGAGAGATGACACAGAGGTAGTTACTTCGCTTTGCATAGATTACTTATCATGCAAAGAAAGTCCGAATGTAATTGACCTTTGTGCAGGTAGCGGCGCTATTTCCCTTGCGCTTGAAAAATATGCAAACTGCAAAGTAACAGCGGTAGAACTAAGTGACAAGGCTTTTTCGTATCTTACACAAAACATTAAATTAAACAATTCTGCGGTAAACGCCCTGAACGGCGACATTTTTGAATGTCACAAAGACATTGCCGATAACAGTCTTGATCTCATAGTATCAAATCCCCCGTATATCAAAACCGCCGATATTGCATCATTACAGAAAGAAGTTCAACACGAACCTGCAATGGCACTTGACGGCGGCGAAAGCGGTCTGGACTTTTACCGAAGAATTGTTCCGTTATGGAAATCAAAACTTAAAGCAGGCGGTGCGCTTGCTTTTGAGCTTGGAGAAGGTCAATATGACGAGGTAAGCCGTATTTTGGCAAATAACGGCTTTGGCGGAATCACCGAAAGTATAGACTTTGGCGGTATTCAAAGGGCTATAATTGGGACTTTGCTTCAAAAATAGAAAATTAGTTCGATTTTTTAGCCCTATACTTATTGCATTTTTTATGACGATATCTTATAATATACAAGTAATCAAACGGATTAACTAAAATTTAACCTGCATATACGGGAGGTACTTAATAATGGCTTTAGATAAGGAAAAAGCGCTGCAAACTGCGCTTACTCAAATAGAAAAGCAATTCGGTAAAGGTGCAGTTATGCGCCTTGGCGAAAATAAACATATGAATGTTGACCACATTTCAACAGGTTCTCTCACACTTGACATCGCACTCGGTATCGGCGGTCTTCCACGAGGCAGAATCGTTGAAATTTACGGCCCGGAATCTTCGGGTAAAACCACACTTTCACTCCACTGCATTGCAGAGGGACAGAAAAATAACGGTAATGTTGCCTTTATAGATGTTGAGCACGCACTTGACCCTACCTATGCGGCTGCACTCGGAGTAGATGTTGACTCTCTCCTCGTTTCACAGCCTGACACAGGTGAGGACGCACTTGAAATTGCCGAAGCACTTATCCGAAGCGGCGCTATTGATGTAATCGTTATCGACTCGGTTGCCGCTCTTGTGCCAAAGGCTGAAATCGAAGGTGAAATGGGCGACAGCCATGTAGGCTTACACGCAAGACTAATGTCACAGGCATTAAGAAAACTTGCGGGCGCAATCAACAAGAGCAACTGCGTTGCTATCTTTATCAACCAGCTGCGTGAAAAAGTCGGCGTTGTTTACGGCAACCCGGAAGTTACCACAGGCGGCAGAGCGCTTAAGTTCTACAGCTCGGTAAGAATAGATATTCGTAAGCAGGAAGTTCTTAAGCAAAACGGCGAAATGATAGGTGCACACACAAAAGCAAAAGTCGTTAAGAACAAACTTGCACCGCCGTTCAGAGAGGCAGAGTTTGACATTATGTACGGCAAGGGTATTTCAAGAACAGGCGAATTGCTTGACCTCGCGGTAAAGGCAGATGTTGTTCAGAAAGCAGGCGCATGGTTCAGCTATGACGGCAAGCGTCTCGGACAAGGCAGAGATAATGTAAAGGAACTTCTTGAAAACGACAAAGAACTTTCAAAAGAAATTGAAGATAAGCTTATGGCAAATATAGACAAGGTTGTTGCGGCAAGCTCGCCTGCCAAAAAGGGCGCAAAGGCAAAGATAACCGAAGTTGCCAATGCTAAAAAGCCCGCCGACGCTCCTGTAGAAAATGCAAACAGCGCAAACATTGATGTGCTAGTTGACGAATAATGAAAATTACAGAAATCAAACCACGCAGAAAAAGGCTTAGCGCTGTGTATATTGACGGCGAATTTGCCGTTTCTCTCGACACACAAACGCTGATTGAAAACCGCTTTGATGTCGGCAGAGAGATAGACGACGAAGATTTGCACGAAATTATAAAACTAAGCAATGAAAGGCGTGCAAAAGAAAAAGCTCTTTGGCTGTTGTCGTACAGAGAACATTCAAAAAAAGAGCTTGAGGATAAAATCCGCCGTACGGCAGACGAAGCTTCTGCACAGAAAGCTGTTGACAGAATGGAAGAGCTCGGCCTTGTGGATGACGAGCGTTTTGCAAGACACTACGCCGAAAAACTGCTCAACTCCAAGCATATGTCAAAGCGTGGCATTGCCTTTGAACTTACAAGAAAGGGCATTGATAAAGAAACCGCCGAACAGTTATGCGATGAACTTGATATTGATGTTCACGAACAAATAAGAGCGGTTATTGAGAAAAAATATAGGAATCTATCCGATGAAAAGGTAAAAAGAAGAGCTGTTGCCGCACTGCAAAGGCTCGGTTACCGCTGGGACGACATAAAAAGCGTTCTTTCGGAATATAATGAGGATGAAACAGATGAGTTCTAAAGTTGGTATTGTATCACTCGGTTGCCCTAAAAATCAGGTTGACGCTGAAATGCTGCTTTTTACATTAAAAAGCAAGGGCTTTGAATTAGTAAACGACCCCGCAGACGCAGATGCGGTTATTGTAAACACCTGCGGATTTATTGAATCGGCAAAACAGGAAAGCATTAACGAAATTATAGAGCTTGGCAAGCTAAAGCAAGAGGGCAAAATCAAAACCATTATTGTAACTGGTTGTCTTGCAGAGCGCTATAAAAACGAAATCACCCGTCAGCTTTACGAAGTTGACGCAGCACTCGGAATCGGCGCTAACTCTCAAATTGCGGATGTTGTAGCCGAGTTGCTTTCGGATAATACAGAACATAAAGAAAAAATCGAGAAATTTCCCGACAAACAGCTTTTATGTCTTGAGGGCAGAAGAATACAGTCAACTCCTCCCTACACCGCTTATCTCAAAATTGCGGAGGGCTGCGACAACCGTTGTACATACTGCGCAATTCCTATGATTAGAGGTAATTTCAGAAGCCGCCAACCCGATGCTGTTGTTGAAGAAGCAGAACAGCTTGCCAAAGACGGCGTAAAAGAGATTATTGTTATTGCTCAAGATACAACACGCTACGGTGAAGACCTTTTCGGTGAGCCTTACCTTGCAAAACTTTTAAAAAGACTCTGTAAAATTGACGGATTAAAATGGATAAGAGTGCTTTATTGCTATCCGGACAGACTTACTGATGAACTTATCGACACCTTTGCAGAGGAAGAAAAACTTGTTAATTACATAGATTTACCGCTCCAGCATTGCGACGGCAACATTTTAAAGAGAATGAACAGACACGGCAATCGTGAAAGTCTTACCGCATTACTTAACAAGTTAAGAGCAAAAGTACCCGATATTATTCTTCGTTCAACATTTATTACAGGTTTCCCGGGCGAAACCGACGAACAGTTTGAGGAACTTGCGGAGTTTGCCGCTGAAATTAAATTCCAGCGCCTGGGTTGCTTTGCCTACTCGGCAGAAGAAGGCACACCTGCGGCAAGTTTTCCCGAACAGATTGACGATGAAATCAAACAGCACAGAGCCGATATTATTATGGAACATCAGCAGAGCGTTATGGCAGAATACTGTGAAAGCCTCATCGGCAAAGAAATTGAGGTGCTTGTAGAAGGTTATGACAGAATTGCGGAATGTTTCTACGGCAGAACCTATGCCGACGCACCTGAAATTGACGGATGTGTATTCTTTACCGCAAACGGCACCAAACCACAGCCCGGCAGTTTTGTAAAGGTTAAGATTACAGATTATACGGATTGTGACCCAATCGGCGAATTGGCAGAATAATTTTATTTACATATAACCGACATCGGCATATAATATAATGGTGTCAAAAGGAGATCAGAGGGCAATTATGAATTTACCGAACAAACTTACTTTAAGCAGAATAATACTTGTGCCGTTCTTCGTGGCATCCTTGTTAATAAATTTTCCTTTTCACACAGCAGTTGCCCTTGTAATTTTTGTTGTGGCAACTTTTACAGATATGTTTGACGGTAAAATCGCAAGAAGCAGAGGACTTGTAACCGATTTCGGCAAGTTTGCAGACCCGCTTGCAGACAAAATTCTTGTATTAAGCGCATTGCTTTGCTTTGTGCAAACAGGTTGGTGCGACTGCATCGCAGTTATTATCATACTTTTCAGAGAATTTTCAGTAACCTCTATCCGCCTTGTTGCCGCCTCAAAAGGCAAAGTCGTTGCCGCAAATATTTTCGGCAAAATCAAAACCGTAACCCAGCTCGTAGCTATTATTGCCATACTGTTAATGCAGTTTTTAATTGAATTATTTACCGTAACATCTGCATTTTCCGTTGATACAATTTTGTATCTCCAAGGCATATTTACAGTAGTTTCACTTTGCCTAATTTGGATTTCAACAATTATGGCTCTTGTTTCGGGCGTAATTTATATTGTTCAGAACAAGCAGTTTATAGCAGATATGTAAAAAATCAACACCACATCGGATGTGATACTTTGTTTAAAACACTAAAGGCCGACCTTGACGCCGTTATGGAGCGTGACCCTGCCGCAAGAAACCGAGCCGAAGTATTCTTTTTATACTCGGGTTTTAAGGCTGTGCGCTCTCACCGTAAGGCTAATTGGTTTTTAAGGCACAATATGAAGTTTATTGCCCGCTGGATTTCACAGCGCAGCAGGCATAAAACAGGAATAGAAATACACCCGGGAGCTACCATAGGCAAGGGATTATTTATTGACCACGGTATGGGCGTAGTTATCGGTGAAACAACTATCATCGGCGACAACTGCACAATTTATCAGAATGTAACCCTCGGCGGTACAGGTAAAGATACGGGAAAACGACACCCTACACTCGGCAACAATGTGCTTGTAGGTTCGGGTGCAAAGGTGCTCGGCCCGTTTAAAGTCGGAGATAACGCACGAATTGCCGCAGGTGCGGTAGTATTGAGCGAAATTCCGCCGAATGCCACAGCGGTAGGTGTACCCGCCCGTGTGGTGAAAATCAACGGAATACGCAGCGAAACTCTCGACCAGATTCATGTTTCAGACCCTGTCGCACTTGCACTTTGCAGTCTGGAACAAAAAATTACAGATCTACAAAAAGAAATTGACGCTCTAAAGGCAGAAAAGGAAAGCAAAAAGTAAAGGAGCAGTAAAATGATTTTATACAATTCATTGGGACAGACAAAACAGGAATTTATACCGCACACAGAAGGCAAGGTTAATATGTACACCTGCGGTCCTACTGTTTACCACTACGCACACATTGGCAATCTGAGAACTTATATTATGGAAGATGTACTCGAAAAGTACCTTCGTTTTGCAGGTTACGATGTTAAGCGTGTTATGAATATCACAGATGTAGGCCATCTTTCAAGTGATGCCGATACAGGCGAGGACAAAATGCTTAAGGGCGCAAAGCGTGAGCACAAGACTGTTATGGAAATTGCAAAGTTTTACACTGACGCATTTTTTGAGGACTGCAAAAAGCTCAACATCAAAAGACCTGATGTTGTAGAGCCTGCAACAAACTGCATTGACGAGTTTATTCATATGGTTTCTGTTCTGCTTGAAAAAGGCTATGCCTATATTGCAGGCGGCAATGTATATTTTGATACTTCAAAACTTGATAATTACTATGTTTTCGGAAATATGAACGAAGATGACCTTGCTGTCGGCGTTCGTGACAGCGTTGAAGAAGACAACAATAAGCGTAATAAAGCGGACTTTGTTCTCTGGTTTACCAAGTCAAAATTTGACTCACAGGAGCTTAAGTGGGAAAGCCCATGGGGCGTCGGTTATCCGGGCTGGCACATTGAGTGCTCGGCTATCAGCTGTAAGCACAACGGCGAATACCTCGACATTCACTGTGGCGGTATTGACAACGCTTTCCCACACCACACCAATGAAATTGCACAGAGCGAGGCTTACCTCGGTCATAAGTGGTGCAAATATTGGTTCCATGTTCTCCATCTTAACGATGCAAGAGGCAAGATGAGCAAGTCTAAGGGCGATTTTCTTACTGTATCTTTGCTTGAGAGCAAGGGCTACAATCCGCTTGTTTACCGTTTGTTCTGCTTGCAGAGCCACTACCGCAAGCCGCTTACTTTCTCTTATGACAGTCTTGACAATGCAGCTATCGCTTATGACAAACTCATTAAGAAGATTTCTACACTTTCTCCTGACGGAGAGCCTGATATGGATGCTGCCAAGCCTTATCTTAATGAATTTAATGACGCTCTCGGCAACGACCTTAACACTTCACTCGGTCTCACTGCCGTTTACAGCGTATTAAAAGGCAACATCAGCGATGCAACCAAGCTTTACCTTATAGGCGAATTTGACAAGGTGCTTTCACTCGACCTTACAAAGGCACAGGAAAGCAAAACAGATAGTTCTGCAAACGAAGAGGTTGAGGCACTTATCGCACAGCGTACAGAGGCTCGTAAAAACAAAGACTGGGCGACTGCCGACGCTATCCGTGATAAACTTAAAGAAATGAAAGTTGTTGTGGAAGATACAAAAGACGGCATTAAGTGGCATTTTGAAAACTGATTTTAAAACCGAATAGAATAAAATAAAAATCCCTTTCATATACTTTGACATAAGCAAAGTCAATACGGAGGGGATTTTATGCGTCTTTATATAATAACAAAACGAACCTTATTTTCAATTGGATTTTGTCTGCTGATTGGTGTAATTGCGGGCGGAATTGCTTTAACTTCTACCGTACAGGCAATTCAGACCGCAAGCGCACAGCGAGAAATCCCCATTTACTGCGTTGATACCGACAAAAAGCAGGTAGCGCTGTCTTTTGACGCCGCATGGGGCAACGAGCAAACCGAGCATTTGCTTGATATTCTCGATAAATACAATGTAAAAACAACATTTTTCCTTGTTGGCGACTGGGTGGAAAAATACCCCGAATCAGTCAAGGAAATTGCAAAGCGAGGGCACGATGTGGGCAATCACAGCAGCACACATCCGCATATGACGCAAATGTCGGTTGATGATATGAACACTCAGATACAGACTTGCAACGAAAAAATCAAAGCATTGACAGGCAAATGCCCTACCCTGTTCCGTGCGCCTTACGGTGACTACAACAACGATGTGGTAAAAACGGTAAAAGCTAATAATATGTACTGCGTGCAGTGGGATGTTGACAGTCTTGATTGGAAAGACCCTACTCCAAATCAGATTACCCTGAACATAACAAATAAACTTAAAGACGGCAGTATTATACTTATGCATAACGGCGCAACAAATACACCCGAAGCTCTGCCAATGGTAATTGAGGCTATAAAAGCACAAGGATACGAAATAGTGCCGATAAGCCAAATTTTGTTAAAAGGCAATTACACAACCGATGTGCAGGGTAAAATGCTCCCTGCTCAAAATGCCACATCATAATGTTTTAGCGAAGTAACAATCAGGCAACCACTAAGCTATATGCCAAAATTATAAAAGTTTGGTCTAAATTTTTAATTATTTCTCTTAAACTCTTCTCTGATTAACAGCAAAAAGCCTCCGCAATCAAGCGGAGGCTGATTTTATGGGATTTATTCTGCAACCTGATTAATAATAGCTTCCTTTAAAGCCTTTCTCTGCTCGCTTGTAACAGTCACCTTTGGAATATCCTGCGGCTTTGCAAGTGAATATGTGCTTGTGCTGTTTGAAGTTATTGATACAGCCGCAGTGGCATTGTCAATAAGTTTATTATTATATATTAAATGTTAAAACAAAAATTCCCTTACAAACCGATATAAATTTAACCTAACCAGTCTGTAAGGAAGTTTTTATTAAATTACATTAAATTTTACTTTAAAGTATTAATACACTGTTTAAAAGTTTCAATAACATACCATGCGTCATCGTCCGACATGGTTGTATTGAGCGGAAGTGTAAGCTGATTTTTATGCATATTATAGGTATTCGGATAATCCGAAATCTTAAAGCCTCTCTTTTTGTATGCGGAAAGCATTGGGAGTGGCTTAAAGTGAACATTGCACATAACACCGTTTTCCGCCATCATATTGTAGAACTTGTTACGATACTCGTCATCTTTTCCGATAAAGCGTACAAAATACAAATGACCGCTGCTCCTGTGATTTTCGTCGCAATGGTTAAGCACCTGAATAGGCAAATCCTTAAATTCCTCGTTATACACACGGATAAGCTCGTGACGGCGTTCAAGGATTTTTTCGTATCTTTGCAGCTGAACCACACCGAGTGCCGCAAGAACATCCGGCATATTACATTTATATTGAGTATCCACAACATCATATTCCCAAGACGCTACCTTGTTCTTCTGATAAGCGTCCTTTGTCTGACCGTGAAGTGACAAAAGCATATACTGCTTGTATATGTCGTCCTCGTCAAGCCATTCGTGCGGACGGTGAACGGCTGCGCCGCCCTCAGCAGTAGTCATATTTTTAACTGCGTGAAAACTGAAGTTTGTAAAATCGGCAATTTCTCCGCACATTTTGCCTTTTCTTCTTGCGCCAAAAGCATGTGCGCCGTCTGCCATAACAATTACTCTTCCAAATTTCTCCTGAATTTCATTCTTTGGCTTAAACACGCTTTTTTGTCGTTCAACAGCCTCAAAAATTCTGTCATAATCGCAGATAACACCCGCAAGGTCAACAGGAATGATTGCCTTTGTGTTGTGATTTATGGCAGCCTCCATTTTGTCATAATCCATCTCAAAGCTGCCGCTTTTGCAGTCAATCATAACGGGCTTTGCACCGACATGATAAACTATAGACGCTGTAGCTGTGTAAGTATATGCAGGTAAAATTACCTCGTCGCCCGGTCCGATACCGAGAATACGAAGTGTAAGTTCTGCGCAAGAGGTTTGTGAAGAAAGGCAAGCCGCACGCTCAACATTGCAATATTCTGCAATACGGCTTTCAAAAAGTTTTGTTTCGGGACCTGTAGTAATCCAGCCCGACTTTAAAACCTTTACAACCTCGTCAATTTCTGCCTGTGTAATATCAGGCGGCGAAAACGGAATTTTTCTCATTTCAACTTCTCCTTGTAACGGGATATTCAGTGAAAACAATAAGTATATAAAAATACCATAAAATTTATATTTGTAATTAAATGCTAAACTTCATTATACATCATATGTTTATA
>OGLF01001664.1_pt1 | contig 11855 bp, 4 predicted proteins | sample 1572701 | NCBI WGS metagenome assembly OGLF01 (sample SAMEA2581910, study PRJEB24529) | metagenome | biome: Human gut stool | place: China | collected 2011 | reverse complement strand
TTAGTTCTCTACGCCGGCATTACCCGGATCAGATTCTATGGGTATGTTCTCAGCCTGTCATGTTAGGGCACCCCTATTGCGTGAATCGGCGGTAAAATTACGAATTTAGCAGAAGGAAAACAAGGAATCATGTAAAAACAAGTCCTCCGTTGAAAAAACGAAGAGGAGATTTCAGCGGCATTTTTGCAATGCCGTGAAATCTCCTCTTCTCCTCATTTGTCGTGTATTATAAAACTTCTTTTTCTTTGGTCAGTTGCTCTTCATATAGCGTGTTACCGATCGTATATTTGAGGCTGAACTTTTTGGCGGTTGTGTTGTAGGTACTTTCTCCTGAGTCGATAATTACCGGTCCGTTTTCAGTATCCCATGCTTTGATCAAAACTTTCTTTACATCATTAGTGCCTTCCACTATCTGATCCGTGATGGTCAGTTCTATTGTACCCGTTTGGATATCAGCCTTCTCGTCGCTCTCGTTGTTCATGGCATAGAATAGTCTGACAGTGTTGACTCCGGTAGGCTTAATCGTTTTAGGCTTCTGAATCGTCTTCGGAGTTTCTCCTTCTAAGGTGGTATGGCCACTCATCTGGTAACTGCCCGAATAGTCATTCTTTAATTTTAATAGAATCAACATTTTATATCCGGATTCACTTATCGGATATCCTGTTGTACTTTCTATTTCGACGGGGATGACGTATGACTGGTCAATCTTCAGACTTGCTGTCTTTATCAACACAGGAACTTCAGCGGAAATACCTTCAGCGTGCTTGATTACCGTATTCTCCAAAGAAGGAATGGAATATAAATCAGTATCCAATGATTTATAATATTTGTCCTCATTCAGAACGGTCCAGTATTTTTTATTGTAAATATCTACCAACTCTTCATTGATCTTCATTTTTACGTTCACATCTCGGTCTAATGCTAATGTACCGGAACTGCTGACCGTGAAATAAGTTTTCACTTCTTCGTTACTGTAGCTTACTTCTGTGGTCCATACTCGGTTGTAAGCACCGATCAGGTAGATTTCTTTCTGATATTGTTCTTTTTCAAGCAGGTCTTTTTCACAAGAAGTGATGGAGAGCGTTAACAAAGAACAGACCACTATTTTGTATATTGATCTCATTATATGTTCAATTTTATATGATTAATAATCAGTTATATGATGGAAAGGGGAAAGTTACCAATCTCCGAATCCGTCCCATCCTGGATTTTGTTTCAGTTTGGCATTTTTATCCAATACGGCTCTCGGAATAGGATAGAAGTACATCTTCCTGTCAAAGCTGCGTAATGCATACTTATGAACTACATTGACAACAGTATAGAATTGGTCTCTTTCGGTTGTCTTCTTGGTAACGTCCATACCTTGTACCGGTTTGTTTTCTTCTGTTTCTGCTAGTCCCCAACGACGCAGGTCATGATATCTTCTTCCTTCGCACGCAAATTCGATCATGCGTTCGCGGATGATTAACTGACGCATCTTCACTTGATCGCTGGCATCGGCAAGGGTGATGCCCGGCAATCCGGCACGGTAACGAATCATGTTGAAGTAGTACATGATTTCCTCCGGATTATACAAAACATGATAAGTGGTGTTATCTGCCGCTTCCGTATATTCCGGTTCTCCTTTCAGTTCATTCAATGCTTCTACATAGTTCAACAGTATTTCCGCATATCTGAATACAGGGAATGTTTTCGGTTTTATTTTAGCACCTGTATGACTGGTACAGTTATCCTCCGGATGGATATATTTCTTTAGAGTATATCCCGTTAAGTTATAGTCTTCTGGATTGGCAGCCTGTTTTGCACAGTTGCCATTCACGTAATATCCTGCTGTAAAGTTAGTCACGTTGGGAGCTTCGGTTCCTGTTACCGAAGTTGCGGGCCAGAAACATTCACAGAATCCGATAGATGCGTAGAAACGCGGTTCGCGGTCCAGATACATTTTGGCAACGGTTGGTCTCAGCTCATATCCTGTGGCGATGGTAGGTACAGTACCCGCTTCTTCATAATAATCAGGTTGTTGCACATAATCTTCTCCATCTTTCATGTAGTAGGCATCTATGAGTTTCTGAGTGATTCCTAAGCCGTTCCATCCTCCCAGTTTCAACGGGAAGGCGATTGAAATGATGTTGTTGTTCAAGGGAGTAGCATAAATAAGTTCAGGGTTTTTCACAGCCAGTGCTTCTCCATTGAACATGTCTATATACGAATGGTAAGGATCGATTCCTCCTACTCCTAACGGGAATTCCGCTTGTGACGCCTGAGAGGATGCATACGTGTTTTCATCGCTGGGTACAGTGTATAATGAGTAAATACCGCTATCGATAATTCTCTTGGAGGCAGCAGCTGATTTCGCCCATTTCACCGGGTCATATTGCTGGGCTATCATGTTTCGTCCGTCGGAAGTGGTCCAGTCGGCATAATATTGATTGCCGTTGTACCACTTGGAAGCTTGATAAAGCCGGACACGTGACATGAGGGCGGCTGCCGCATATTTGGTAGGACGTTCGAATTGAGTGCTCGGGCGCGTCGGGTCCAGTAGACTGTAAGCTTCTTCGAGGTCTTTGCAGATATATTCCACACATTCATCGTACGTGTTACGTTCGAATGACAAGTTTTCAATGTTTTCATCTACCGACAGCGGCTCTTCGGGAAGGATGACTGCCGGTCCGTAAAGTTCCAACAGATAGAAATAGAAGGAAGCTCTCATGAAATGAGTCAAACCCATAATTTCACGTCTGTCCAATCCTTTCAGGTCTTTGCATTCATCGATGCGGGTGAAGATAGTGTTACACTTACGGATACCTTTGTAGTATTGTCCCCACATGTTGTAGTAAGAATCGTTCTGCGTAATTTTGTCTGCATACAAGTAGGTACCGGCGTACTCAGCTTTCTGCCATGACAGAAGAACTTCATCTACCGCAGTCTCGTAAGGACCGTAGGAACCGGAAAACAAGTTGCCTTGAGCGGGCATTAATGCCGCAGTTCCCCACACATAACGCTCCAGATAATCTTGTCTGGCAAAGATGGAGTCGAGTGGAGTCAGGTCGTTAAAGTATTCATCAACTGCCAGATAGTTGCATGAAGTCAGCATGAACGGGATGATTCCCAGTGTCGTGCATAGAATATGAAGGCTTTTCTTTAATATCTTTTTCATAATAGTTTTCAATTAGAACGTAGCTGTTAACTGTAAAGAGAAAGTACGCTGTAGCGGATATACGGCGCCGTTTTTAGATGCCTGTCCCGGATCCCATAGTTTCACTGAATCCCATACTGCCAGATTCTGTCCGACAAATTGCAGATTCATATCACTGATGCCCACTGTCCTTAGTACTTTATTCGTTCCGATACGATAGGAAATATCCAATGATTTCCAACGCAGGTAAGAACCATCTGCCAGCCAGAAAGTAGAAGCACGGTTATTGTTCTTATTCTCTCCGTAAGTCAGGCGCGGGAAACGTGCATTCGGGTTTTCTGTAGAAGGATCCCCTGAATACCATGCCGGTGTCCAACGATTCTTCGGGTCGTTTACGATGGATAGAATGTTGCCGACTTCTCCGCCTGAGAAGGGATAGAATCCGGAACCGCCGTATAAGAAGTTAACTTTGGCTGCTCCAGTGAATAAAGCACTGATAGTCCATCTTTTATATCTGTATTCCAGTGCAAAACCGTATTGAATTTGCGGTACATTGGAGTGTGCAATAGGAACAATATCGTCATCGTCAATTTTTCCGTCAGCGTTCACGTCTTTATAGCGGATATCTCCGGGGCGTACTTCGCCGTATGTCTGTTTCGGGCTTCGGTTGATTTCATCCTGATTTTGAAATAAGCCTAATGCAACCAAACCGCGCATAACACCATAATTTACATCGCTATACGATTGGTAAGGGTAGCGCACCGCATCCTGGTCCCAATGTACAACTTTGCTGACAGCATATGTCATGTTGGCACGCACCGTGAAAGAGTTGTCTTCGTTTATTTTCTGGTTCAGGTAAATGTTACCATCTATACCACTACTGCGCATACGTCCTACGTTGGTATATGGGTTGGTCACGACGCCTACTTCCGAAGGCATCATTTTTCTTTCCTGGAAGATATTATCACGAGTGTCTCTGAAGATATCTACCGTTCCACCTATTTTATCATTGAGAAATTGGAAGTCGATACCCAGGTTATATTTCTTGGCTACCTCCCAGTGTAAGTTGTTGGCTCCGATTTGTTTTTCTGTCAATCCATTGGAACCCCAACGACTACCACCTCCAAAGTTAATCAACGTCAGATATGGGAACCGACGTCCACCACCGATCTGATCGTTACCAACTTCACCATAAGAAGCTCTGATCTTCAAAAAGTTGAGCCATCCTGCATGATTCTGCATAAATTCGTATTGGGTCGGGATCCATCCTAAGGCTATTGCAGGGAACAAACCGAATTGTTTGCCCGGTTCAAAGTTTTCGGAACCGGTGTATCCTACGTTTCCTTCTATCAGATAAGCATCTTTATAAGAGGAAGTGGCTCTGGCAGACAACGCTTGATAACGTTTGGGAATAGATGAAATTTCATCATTTGCTTCGGTGGTTTCGGTGCTTTGCATATAGTAATGTATCAAACCGGTTACACGATGTTCCTGATTGAAAAGTCTTTCATAGGCAAGTTGCGATTCGAAGTAATATCTCCGGTCACTGGCAGCACTCTTGGCGAATTGAATGTTACTGGCTGATACCGTACGTTGTGTCATTAATGAACCGTCATTGTAACGGCCAAAGGCCTTGTATAGGTCCGGCATTTTGGAGCGGACTACGTTGTGTATATTGTTATTGTTATACGAGAACATTCCTCTGGCAGTCAAACCCTTGATCCATTTTCCGAAGTCTTGACGTAAGGTGAAATTGATGTTCATAGTGGTCCGGTTTCCCTTTTTAAATCCGGTATGGTTCAACAAGATATATGGTGAGATCTGTTCTCCGTTTTTACCATAAGCAGGAAGCATTCCATTGGAATAACGTAAAGGCACCGTCAGGGGAGTCAGATAGGCTTGTGCGGCCCAGAGTGCGTCATTGTTAGTTCCGAATCCCGGTGCTCTGTCTTCTACAATAGCTCCGTCCATAGCCAATCCCATGATTGTTGATGAAGTTAGGTTCATGTCTACCTTTGCGCGGAAATTATATTTAGCCCATTTGACATTCGTGTTGTATTTGTTAACTTTGTCTTGCTTGAAGATAGCATCTTTGAATGTACCTCCTACACTGACAAAATATCTGGCAACTTTTCCACCACCGGATACATTTAAATAGTGCTGATGATTAATAGTTACATCTTTCAGTATCTCTTTTTGCCAGTTAACGTTTGGATATAAGTCATTATCCAGTCCTGCTTTAATAATCTCCAGTTCTGTCGGGCTATAAAGAGGGTCCATATTGCTTACCACTCGGGCTTCGTTTGCCAAGCTGGCATAATCGTATGCTTCCAGATATTCGGGCATACGGGGGGAATAAGAGAGAGTCATACTGCTTTTCCAGGTTACCTTGGTTCGACCTTCCTGACCGGAACGGGTCGTTACCAAAACAACGCCATTTGCACCACGTACACCATAAACGGCTGTTGCCGAAGCATCTTTCAAGATAGAGAAGCTCTCAATATCCGACGGGTCGAGGTCGTTGAGGTTTCCTTCAATACCGTCAATCAAAACCAGCGCAGACTGGTTGGCACCAAATGTGCTGATACCGCGAATCCAGAACTCAGAAACATCCTGCCCCGGTTCGCCGCTTCGGTCAACGGCTATAATACCGGGAACCACACCTCCCAGCATATTGGCTACGGAAGTTGACGGAGCACTGATGGCAGCCGGATTGACACTGGTGACAGCACCTACCACGCTGACTTTACGTTGTGTTCCCATACCTACAACAACTACTTCGTCCAATGATTCTGAGTCGGGCTCCAGAGATATACGCATCTTCTTATCGGTTTGAGCAACCACTATTTCTTTGCTCTTATATCCCATAAATGAAACAATCAGCGTTGTTTTTGGAGCTAATGATTTCATACTGAAGTTACCATCCATATCTGTTATAGTTCCGGTTTTTTCTTTCCCTTTAACAGATATGTTTGCACCCGGGAGCGGATCACCATGTTCATCTAACACGATTCCGGCAATTTGAATTGGTTCTTGTTGGGCCCATATCCCTTGTGTTGCATTTCCTGCCAATAGCAGAAAGAAACACAGGGTTAATTTAAAATATAGTGTTTTCATTTCTATTCCTTATTAATTATTCAATAGCAAGTTTTCTGATGCAGTGGTTGTTTTGATCTGCAATGTAAAGAAATTCATTTTTGTCCAAATAGACACCCCAAGGCTGATCGAATTGGGCTTCCAAAGGATCCCCGTCTTTGTATCCTTTCCCGCTACCTGCTATCGTGGTCACGATATTTAACTTGGTGTCAACTTTACGAATCCGATGGTTATTAACATCCGCTATATATAAATTGCCTTCTTTATCAATAGCAATTCCACGCGGCTCATTGAATTGTGCTTCTTGTACATCTCCGTCCCGGAAGCCTGCGCCTGCACCGGGAATATATTCTTCAATGTCTCCGTCTAGAGCTGGCCAACCGTCCGTATCGCGTGTGAGCTTAAAGCGATAAACTGCACTTTTACTATGCAACACACAATAAACATACTTATCAACCGGATTGTAAGCACATAAACCATTGGAGCCTACATTATAGAGTGTACCGATTCGTTTTGCTTTGTTGGGATTTAAGGTTCTTTTATTCTTATCAAAAGGTTGTGTCCACAATTGTCCTGTGTTTTGGCGGTATATCACAAAAGTAGAATCTACAGGGTCGAGAACAACACTATGCATCCATCCTCCGTTGGCTAAAAGCTGTCCCATTTTATCAGCCACCCAGCTCACATTAGCATCGAATAAGAAACAACCGAAGTTGGCATTATCGCATGGACCAAATAGTTGTTTCTTTTCTTTATCGATAAATAAAGGTTGGTCGATTACCATGCCATCCAGTAAAGTGATCGTTTTATTTTGTTCGATGGATGATAAACGCGTTCTTCCATCAGAGTCGAATATGAATACATTGTCATCATTGTCTACAGCTACATACCTTGGAGTATTGAATGTGGTCTCGCCGAGAGTTCCGTCTTTATTGCCACCTTCTTTGGCTTTTCCTACTACTGTAGATACGGAAGAAGTTACAATATATTTGAATGTTTTTTCAGCATTGCTGAGTTCAGCTTCTTTTCCGGCAATCTCCACCCGTACATGGCTTTCCCCTCCGGCTTGCTTGGGCACTTGGGCATAAATAACATCAGGCTTGACACCTAAAACCAATGCCTCCCGTTCATTACCTACTTCATCCTTGAAGTAAACTTTCACTTGGCTTTTGTCTTCTCCGAAATTGGAACCTTTAACAATGAATTTGGTTCGTATGCCACCGGAATCGGGCATAAACTCTGTAAACTTGACTGGTTGATTAGGATCGAAAGCTGTGCTTTTCTTGTCTTCATTACAACCTACTATTAGTAGCAGGAAGCCGAAAACCATCCAGATTAGATTAAATGATTTACGCATGTTTTTCTATAAGATTTTATTAGTTTGAAAAAAGGTCTTTTTAGGCTTTCTATTTAAATAAGGTTTAATAGATTCTAATTGATTTCAATTTGACTTAAGGGCTTTTGGCTTTTTCTCTCATGTGATTAATTGTTTTAAATATTACAGATTCAAAGGTGTAAATGGCTATATATAATTGTGAAGCACACTTTCCGTTCGGTTTTCAGGATACAAACTTAGGGGATTTCAAGGAATCAGGAGCATATGCTTTTATTCATCCATGTATATCTTTTCATTCAAAATTGCTTTTTTTATCATTTGCTTCGCCTTTCTGTTATAATATTGATTATTTTTGTGACACTTAAACTAATATGAATATATAATGAAGCGAACCGTTCGATATACCGTCCTTGTTTTGATTGCTATTATAAATTCTTTAGTTATTACTACTTCTCTCTATGCTGTTCTGCCTTATAATGAACTTCATCAGTTGAATATGAGTAATGGCTTGGTAGATAACATCATTACTTGTATCTATCAAGATCAAGATCGTTTTATGTGGTTTGGATCCAGTAATGGGCTGAGTCGATATGACGGGAAGCAGATTCGCAATTTTAGTGTAGACAATGCGAGGATGTATGTTTCCGATATAAAAGAGACTTCTGATGATAAATTGTGGGTAATAGCTAATGAGTATTTATATTGTTTTGATCGACGGAAAGAGAAATTTGTTCTTCCGTCTTTTCAGGATGGAAAAAAGGCCATTTCTGTAAGTGCTATGGAAATAACGGGGGATTCACTTTTTTGGATAGTAAAAGGCGGACAATTGCAATGCTTGAAACGACATTATAAATTAGTGAAAGGTGACTTACAAATAGAGATGACCGTCGAAGCAGGCTATCCGTTTTTTTTAGATGAGGGGGAATCTTTTTCGAATTTATGTGCTTCACAAGACGGGCATTTCTTGTATTTGGTTACCGATAAGGGAAATTTGTTGTTCTTTGATAAGATTGCAGGTAAAGTGGTCCGGAAGTTCAAATACTCTATTAATCCTAGTGCTAATGCTACTACTATCATGAGTGAAGGGGAATATATTTGGGTTTCTTCTATAGTGGGTGGAGTAACTCGTCTGCATATTCCCACGGGAAAATCTGATTATTATCAGTATAATGAGGATGCCAGGTTGTCTTCTTTATCACATTCAGATGCGTATGGGGTGGTTGCATTGGATAATGATTCTTACATTGCAGTAACCTGGAATGGATATACTCTGTTAGCTCCTGAAGAAAATGATCCTTCTAAGTTGTCGGCAACGCCTTATACGAATACCTCATTTTTGCAGTACCGGAATGTAGAGACAAGAATGATTTCTGTTTATTATGATAAAGAGGGAATACTATGGATCGGAACTAGAGGAGGAGGGATTGTCTATTTTGATTTTAGACAGCATTCTTATATGCAATATCACAGCAAAAAACATAATGAAATCTCTGCTCAGGTAGCTGACAAAGATGGTCGAATTTGGTTGGGCACTTACCATGAAGGAATTATGCGTAGTGACCAGCCTTATGCTAAATCGCGACCGCTGAACTTTTCTCCTGTGGGCAATCAAAAGGAAGTCCCGGTGTTTTGTGCAATCAAAGATTCATGTTCTAATTTATGGTTTGGAAATGCTTCCGGAAACTTGATTTGTTATGACTGGAGTTCCGATTCTTTCCATATATATCCGCTCAATCATTTAGGGAAAAAGGTAAACTCCTATATAGTGGCCTTAATGATTGACTCCCGTTATCGGTTTTGGGTATGCACTTCTGCCGGATTGTACTTATTTGATCATCAGACAGGTCATTTTGAATTATTGTCATTGCGTGAAGCCTTGAAAGAAGATGCAGAGCCATGGGTCACTGCTATTTGTGAAGATAAACAGCGGAATATCTGGATAGGGACAGCAAAAGGTATTGTACGATTATCACAGGTAAATGTTCGTCCATTAAAGATGGTTCATGGATATGAAGAAAAAGAAAATATAGGAGCTCGTGTAGTTAGTGCTTTACTGACTGGTACTGACGGAACTGTATATGTGGGTTATAAAAATGGATTTGGAATCATTCCTGTGGGCGAAGATAGGATAACGTCTTTTTATACAGTAAAAGATGGACTTTGTAATGATTGTATAGATTGTATAGTGGAAGATGAGAAGAAGCGTATTTGGTTGGGGAGTATATCCGGTATCTCAAGATATAGCCGACAACAACATGTCTTCTACAACTATTATATTTCTAGTAGCAATAAATCTGTGATGTTGTTTAAGAATACTTTATTTTGGGGAAATAACAAGAGCTTAACTTATTTTGAACCGGAAATACTGACATCTGCCACCATTGCCAGCAAAACTCTTTTAACTGGATTGGAAGTCGATAATAAGCAAATCAATATAGGTGAGAAGATAAAAGGGCAAGTTGTTTTGGACTCAAATATTGCATCAATTGACCATTTGGAACTGGTCAATGCAAACCGTGATTTCTCTCTCCTTTTCAATAATCTGGCTTTTTCGAAGGATCTGCAAAAATATAGCTATCGGTTATATCCATATCAAAAAGATTGGATTGTTTCTGAAGCGGGTAAGGTCTCGTTTACCAACTTGTCTGCCGGTTATTATATTTTTGAAGTCAAAACATTGTTCCCTAATAATACGGAAGGAGACGTTACTGCATTGCCGATAACAATCCTTCCACATTGGAGCCAGACCGTTTGGTTTCGTTTGCTTTTGATTTTCTCGGTTTTATTTTTGGTTGGTTATATTTTCTATAGTTTGTTGCGGCGGCAACGTCGTTTCAAAAAAATGATTCAATTGAAACATGAACTGACGATTGCAAATTTGGAGAGAAACGCAGAACGGCATATACGGGAAGAACGTGAGAATTTTTTTATGAATGCTGCTCATGAGTTAAGAACTCCTCTTACTTTGATACTTGCTCCTATACATGATATAATGAAGTCCATTACCCCATCGGATAATTGGTTTGATTCATTTAGCAGATTGCACAAGAATTGTCTTTCTCTACAGACACTGGTTGATCGTTTGCTATATGTACAGAAGATAGAGGGAGGCATGATAAAACTTCATTTGTCAGAATCGGATATAAAGGAGATTGTTAGCCGGGTGGCTAATCCTTTTCTGCAAATGGCTATGGTCAAGAAGCGGGAATTTTTGGTCCAGGTGGATACAGTGCCTTTGTATTTATGGGTGGATGTGGCGAAAATAGAATCAGCTGTTCAAAATTTGTTATCAAATGCCTTTAAATACACTTCTCAGAATGGACGTATTGAACTGGCTGTGTCAGAGGCGGAAATTGACGGAAGACCTTATTGCCTTGTAACAGTGTCTGATAATGGAGTTGGGATACCTGATGATTTGCAACAGCACGTGTTTGATTCGTTTGTAACAGGGAAACGTATCCCGCAATATTCCACGTCAATAGGTCTTGGATTACATATTGTAAAGCATACGATGGGGTTGCATCATGGATTTGTAACGTTGACCAGTCGTGTTGGAGAAGGCAGCCGATTCGTTCTGCACATTCCGATGGGGCTTTCTCATTTTGCGCCGGGGGAATATGAAATGGTACCTGATCCGATGAAGGGGGATTTGTTGGAAGAGTGTCCGGTAGAAGAACGTCCGATGGAAGAAGTAGTAGAAGAAAAGAATGAGACTATGGAAGAGCCCGTTAACAGAGTGAAAAATAATAAGGAATTTTTGTTGATTATAGAGGACCACGATGAGATGAGAGAATATTTATGCAGTCTATTTAAAGAAGATTATAATGTTATTGAGGCTGGAAATGGAGAAGAAGGGGTGGCTATGGCTGATAAATATATACCTAAATTAATCATATCTGATATAATGATGCCTGTTAAAGATGGGTTTGAATGTAGTCGGGAGATTCGTGAAAATAAGCGGACTTTTCATATACCGGTTATCTTTTTAACAGCTAAAGCAGAGGATGCTGACCGGTTGAAAAGTTTACAAATAGGGGTAGATGACTATATAATGAAACCTTTTAATCCGGAGTTATTGAAAGAGAAGGTGAAAGCGTTGATAGAACAACGTGATCTGTTAAGAAAACTTTATGCGAAAACTCTTATGCTGGATGAAGAGGTACTGGAATCTTCAGAAGATGTTCAGGATGTTTTTATGCCTAAAATGCTTCAGATTATAGAAGAAAATTTATCAAACCGGAATTTTACAATAAAAGTGCTGACGGACAAATTGAATATGAGCCAGCC
>OGLF01001661.1_pt1 | contig 11872 bp, 10 predicted proteins | sample 1572701 | NCBI WGS metagenome assembly OGLF01 (sample SAMEA2581910, study PRJEB24529) | metagenome | biome: Human gut stool | place: China | collected 2011 | reverse complement strand
ACATGGCCGTCGACAAGCACGGCCGCGACGTCTTCCTCGCCGACACGAGCTACGGACTCGCCCTCGCGCAGGAGAATTTCAAGGATATCCGGTTCCACTTCACCTCGGAATTCTGACGCAGCGGCGCCGGGCGCAACACCCCTCCCGGCAAAACCCATCTTTCCGGCGCCTTCGCCGACCGACGCAAAAAAAGGGCTGTCCCGTGGGACAGCCCTTTTCCTTCGCACTCCCCTTCGGAAGCGTTCGCCGCACCCGAAGGAGGAAGGAATTTGCCGGAAAACTCCTTTGCTTCGTCTTGTCAAACCTCCATGGGAACTTCGATAATCAGCACCTTCGCGTCGGTTTCTCCCTTGATCGGGAACTCGTCCGCCCCGGTGATGCCCATGCCGTCGCGCGGTCCCAGCTCCTCGCCCGCCGCCTCGACGCTGCCTTCGATCACGAAGACGTAGGCGCCGTGGCCGCGGGTATTCATGCGGTATTCGACCACACGATCCTTGTCGAGGTCCAGCGTATAGAACCAAGCGTCCTGATGCACCCATCCCACATGCTCGCCGCCGCGGCCTTCGGGCGCCACGATCACATGCGGAACGTTGCGCTTGGCGGGCGCCAGCTCGACCTGATTGTAGCGGGGCGTGTGGTTCTGCGCGTCGGTCAGCACCCATATCTGCAGGAACTTGACCGGCTCGGTCTCGCTGGCGTTCATCTCGCTGTGCGTGATGCCCGTGCCGGCCGACATCACCTGAATCTCTCCCGGACGCAGGACTTTCATGTTGCCCATGCTGTCGCCGTGCCTGAGCGCGCCTTCCAGCGCGATCGACACGATCTCCATGTTGTCGTGCGGATGGGTTCCGAAACCCTCGCCCGGAGCCACGGTGTCGTCGTTCAGCACCCGGAGGGCGCCGAAATGCACCCGGCGGGGATCGTAATAGTTTGCAAAACTGAACGTATGGTGAGTCTGCAGCCAACCGTGGTCGGCATAACCGCGCGACTCGGCGCGGTGAATCGTCTTGTTCATAACGGGATTTTTTGATTTTAAACTTTAACGGACCGGGGAGCAAACTCCGCGCCAGTCGCACCTCCGCGCGGCACATTACGGAATCCGCAGATGCGACTACACTTTCAGAAAAACGTTCTTTCTGTAAAGGAAGTAGAGAAACAGCCAGCAGACGGCCACATAACCCGCACTGCTTATCACGGCAGCCACGGCCTCAGGGCATTTCGATGCGATGCCGCCGAGGAAGAAGTCGGATATACGTCCGAAGCCCACGATACGCTGGGCCAGATAAATCGTAATCGAATTGAGTCCGACGACACGGAAAAAGAGCGTCCAGCGGCGCCAGCCCCGCACGTCGATCAGGTAGTAAAACAGGGCGAACATCCCCAGCGAGTAGGCTCCCACGACGCATACGAAGGTGCTCGACCACAGTTTCTTGTTCACGGGCAGCACCCCGCTGAAGGCCAGCCCCGCCGCCAGCAGCGCCGCGGCCGCCGCGGCCATCCAAAGCGTCTTGCGGCCGCCCCGAATATCGCCGCGCCTTACGAATTCGCCCGTAAACATGCCCAGCATGGCTGTCACCACGGCGGGCACCGTGCTGAGCAGCCCTTCGGGATCGAACGACCCGTATATCAGCTTTCCGGGCAGGAACTGCCGGTCGATATAGCCTGCCAGATTCCCCTCGAAGGTCAGCGGCCCGGCGCCTGCGGCGTCGGGCGCCGCGACCAGCGCCGAAAGCGCTCCGTAACCGGCCAGCACCGCGACGGCGATTGCCGCACGGGTCTTCACGCCGAAATTGAGATACAGCACCGCGGCGATGCTCCACGCCAGTCCGATGCGTCCCAGTACGCTCGCGATCCGCAGATTCTCGAAATCGAGCTTGAACAGTCCGTTGTAAACCATGCCCAGCACGACGAGCGTCAGTCCCCGGCGGACGATCTTGGCATAGATGCGCCCTTCGGACATTCCTCCCGCACGCTGCTTGGCGACCGAGTAGGGAAAGCTGACCCCGGCAATGAAGAGGAACAGCGGAAAGATCGTATCGTGATGGGCGAAGCCGTCCCACGCGACATGGCTCATCGAAGCGGCTGCCGCATCGGTCACGGCCGAAGGCCACAAGCCGCACACGGCCACGACGAGCGACGCGAACCCCATGATGAAGAGCATGTCGAACCCGCGGAGGGCGTCGAGCGACATCAATCTTTCGGACTGTTTCATAATTCTGCCTGCACGAAAACCGGAACATGCCCCGAACGGCGCTCCGGACATCGGCGCCGGTCTTCATTTATCGTTCTTACAAAGATAATAAATATTCCTGATATATGCAACAGTTTCGAGGCCCGGCCGGAATCGCTTCCGCCGGGCCTCCTCATCGCTGTTTCGTACCGAATCACTCCAGTTCAAGGTTGCTCACCCGCCCGGTCACCCCGAACGGGAAATCGGGGTATACGTAAAGCCCGAACCGGGGTTCGGTCTCGCCGTGCGTATAGTTCCAGATGCTGGCGTAATCGTCCGCATCCTCGCCCATGTTTTCCAGCTGGCGCAGGTAGGCGGCCAGCGATTTGTTCTCGACGATATAGATTTCGCCCATCCGGTCGATGATCGGACTGTGGCGGCGCGTGCGGTCATGGTCGAAGCGCAGGATGCGCCTGCCTTCGGGCGTAATGCCCACCAGCCTGAACGACATGCTCTTGCCGATGGCCGGCAGGTTCAGCACGCTGCGGTCGGTCGCAAGGAACGGCAGCCGGTGTCTCTTCATAAAGCGGCGGAGCCGTTCGGCCGTGTCGCCGCCCTTCTCCAGCTCTGCATCCAGCTCCCCGGCCTGTTCGGGCGTCAGCCGGCCGTAAATCTTCTCCTCGTGCTGTTCCTGCAGCGACCGGCTGTTGGGCGTAAAGACGGCGTAATTCTCCTGAAACCCCTTCACCGAGAAGGTGTAGTAGCAGACCACGCCCAGCGCATTGAGCACCTGCCGCAGCCGGGTCGTATGCCCGCGGCGCGACGCCGCGACGGTATAGACCAGCTGGTTGGTGACGAGCCACCCGGCCGCGAGTATCCTGCGGATCGCCTCCTGCGCTTCGGGCGTCACCTCCAGCGGCGACTGGAAATGGGTCTGGATGATGAACTGCCGCACGCCGACGGCCGAAGCCTTCTGCTTGAACTCCCTGAGCACCTCCACCAATCCGTCGTCGATACGCATCGGCAGATAGGCCGGCAGGCGCGAACCGAGACGCACGCGCTGCAGTTCGGCGTATTTCTCGCCGTCGGGCCGCCCGGCGTTGGCCTTGCGCTTGCGGCAGGCCATGCGGTATACGGCCTCCAGTATATTGTGCAGCGTCTTGTTCTGGCTCATCAGGGCGTCCCCGCCCGTGATAAGGATGTCGCGCAGCTGCGTGTCTTCTTCGAAATAGGTCATCAGGCGGCGCAGCTTGTGGTCCCAGCTCTCCTTGGGCCGCAGGCTCTCGAACTCGAAGTTGAGCCGTTCGCTCTGAAAATCGTACATGCGCTGGCACGACGCGCACAACCCGCCGCAGGCGCGTCCCATCGTGTCGGGAATCAGGATCGCCACCTCCGGATAGCGGCGGTGGATATTGTGGCCGTCGGGCAGCAGCCACCCCGCGGCATTGGGCTTTCCGGCTTCGACGACGTCCTCCTTCTCCCACGCGCGGATGCTGCCGTAGGTCTCGACCAGCTGCGGCGAGTAGAGGATATAGCTGCGGATCGCCTCATCGCCGTATCCTTTTCCGGTCACGTCCAGCAGCGAGAGATAATAGGGCGTGGCGAAGAACGGCATCCCCTTCTTGCGGGCCTTCGACAGCAGGTACATGGTCTCCGCCGAAAGCGAATTGCCCAGAAAGCGGTTCAGCTCCGAGGGGCTTTTCACCGCCATCGCCAGATGAAACCTGAAATCGTTCCACCAGATGGCCACCTGACGGTATTTGTCTTCATAACTCATCCCCTCCGCGAAACGGAACCGCGAGGGCGTCGATTTGCGGTTCTCGATCTTCTGCACCAGCAGATGCAGCATGCGCTCCCTGTTGTCGGCCCTGATCTCCCGCACCTCGGCATCGAGTCCCGAAGGCCAGCGCTCGGAGCGGATGCGGACACGCTGCATCGAAAGCGGCGGCAGTTCCGCTCCTCCGAGACGTTTGAACAGGTAGAACAGGTCGATAAACAGGTCCGTGCGCATCTCCACATTCTCCAGACAGCCCGTAAGAAACTGCCACAACAGCGTCAGCGTCCGCACCGGCATCCGCTCGCCGGTAGACAGTTCATCGACCTCCCGCCCGTCGTAATCGATCAGCAGCCGAATCTGCTCGCCCGCATCGCCCTGCGCGGACTCCGAACGGGAGACCCACTCGCCCAGACGCCTTCGGAACTGCACGGCGTCGCCGCTCGCCTCGGCGGCGGCGACAAGTTCGGGTAACTCGTGACGGTAAAGCTGTCCAAGCTGGTAGAGCGTGAGCGCAAGCATTTTTCTTTGTTTCATAAGCTGTTGTTTTTCGTGTTAAGCATCTGTTGACAGGGGACCGCCGCAATCCCGCATCGCGGGCGTCGTCTCACGAAGTGCGGGACAGGCCCGGCGCGAAAAAAAATCGCAGAAATCCGCTGATCGCAAGAAACCCCGGCAAATTCCTCCGCATTTGAAAAACATTCCGGGGAAAATCGACATTTTTTCCGCCGCAAACATCCAGAATTGCTATCGAAGGGGTATAAAGGCAAAAATCTGCGGTCTGCACGACATGAATAATAACGGCCGCAACACGGGGTTTTGTGCAAAGATACGAAAAAAAATCGACATTCCCCGGCCCGGCGTCCGACGGCCCCGCCCCTTTTCCCCGTCGGCCGTGGCGTCAGCCGCCCGTTTCAGCCACTGCCGCCAAAACAAAATCAGCCGCCTATGTTTTCACATAAGCGGCTGACTCTCAGCTTGTCGGGGTGACAAGATTCGAACTTGCGACCACGCGCCCCCCAGACGCGTACTCTAACCGGGCTGAGCTACACCCCGTAGCGTTTCGGAGTGCAAATATAGTATATTTTTCACAAACCGGCACATTTCTGCAAGATTTTTTTCTAATTTTGTCCTCGATGAAAAGATTCCCGCCCCTCATACCGCTCCTGCTGGCGCTTCTCGGCACCGCCTGCGGAGGCTCCGCGAGCTACACTCCGGCCGATTTCACGACCGAAGTCTATACCCCTGCATACGCTTCGGGATTCGACATCCGCGGCACGGAACGCAATGCGGCGACGCTCGTCACCGTCCGCACCCCGTGGCAGGGCGGAAGCGGCGTCAAACAGCATCTGCTCGTTCTGCGCGAGGGCATCGAACCTCCCGCCGGTTTCGACGGCCAGATCGTGAAAGCCCCCGTACGCCATGTGGTCTGCATGTCGTCGAGCCACGTAGCCATGTTCGACGCCATCGGTCAGATACGCCGCGTCTGCGGCGTCTCCGGAATCGACTACATTTCCAACGCCTATGTCAACGAACACCGCTGCTGCGGCGAAGTCCTCGACGTGGGCTACGACACGAATCTCAACTTCGAGCGGCTCGCCGCCATGCAGCCCGACCTGATGCTGCTGTACGGCGTCACGGGCGAAAATACCGTCGTCACGGGCAAACTCCGCGAACTGGGCATACCTTATATATATGTAGGCGACTACATGGAAGAATCGCCGCTGGGCAAAGCCGAATGGCTGATGGTCGCCGCCGAACTCTGCAACGACCGCGACCGGGGCGCCGAAACCTTCGGCGGCATCGCCGAACGTTACGGAGCCATCAAAACCGCCGTCGCCGGTTCCGCACCCGCCGTCCGCCCCAAAGTGATGCTCAACACCCCTTATCGCGACACTTGGTTCATGCCTTCGTCGCGCAGTTTCATGATCCGCCTGATCGAGGACGCCGGGGGTGAATACGTCTACACGAAGAACGACTCGGACACCTCCGTCGCCGTAGACCTCGAAGAGGCCTATCTGCTGGCCAGCTCGGCCGACGTCTGGCTCAACGTAGGCCCGTGCAACACCCTTGCGGAACTGACGGCCCAGAACCCGAAATTCGCCGGCATCCCGGCCATCCGCAACCGCATGGTCTTCAACAACAACCGCCGCCAGACCCCGGCCGGCGGCTCCGACTTCTGGGAATCGGGCGTCATACGCCCCGATCTGGTGCTGCGCGACCTGAGCCTGATCCTCGGCGGCAAGCCTGCCGAAGAGGGAGAACTCCACTACTACAAACGTCTGGAATAACAAACACCCCGCTCGCAATGTCCGGACGCCGCACCGCCATACTTTTCACCGTTCTGTCGCTGCTGACCGCCGCGCTTTTCACGGCCGACCTGCTGATCGGCTCGGTCGCAGTGGCCCTGCACGACATCTGGGCCGCGCTCACGGGCGGTTCGTGCGACCCGGCCGTGCGCGACATCATCCTCAAGATCCGCCTGCTCAAAGCCGTCACGGCACTCTTCGCCGGCGCGGCCCTCGCCGCCAGCGGCCTGCAGATGCAGACCCTCTTCCGCAATCCGCTCGCCGGTCCCTACGTGCTGGGCATCAGTTCGGGCGCCGGTCTGGGCGTGGCGCTGTTCCTCTTGGGCGCGCCCCTGCTGGGCGTCTCGGCGCACTCGTTCGTCCAGTCGCTCAGCATCGCGGGCGCGGCGTGGCTCGGCGCGGCCCTCGTGCTGCTGATCGTCATGGCCGTCAGCCGCCGCATCAAAGACATCATGGTGATCCTGATCCTCGGCATGATGTTCGGTTCGGGCGTCAGCTCCATGGTCGAAATCCTCCAGTACCTTTCGAGCGAAGCGGCGCTCAAATCGTTCGTCATCTGGACCATGGGCTCTCTGGGCGACGTCACGGGCGGCAACCTCGCCCTGATGCTCCCGGTCATCACCGCGGGTCTCGTGCTCTCCGTCGCCGTCATCAAGCCGCTGAACCTGCTGCTGCTGGGCGAGAACTACGCCCGCACGATGGGTCTCAACGTCCAGCGCACCCGCACGCTGCTGTTCCTCTCCACGGTCCTGCTCGCAGGCACCGTCACGGCCTTCTGCGGCCCGGTAGGATTCATCGGACTGGCCGTGCCGCACCTCGCGCGCATGCTCTTCGCCAGCGCCGACCACCGCGTCCTGATGCCCGCGTCGATGCTTTCGGGCGCGGCCCTGCTGCTGGTCTGCGACCTTATTTCCAAATCGCTGGCCCTCCCGATCAACACCGTCACGGCCCTGATGGGCATCCCCGTGGTGATCGTCGTAGTCGTCCGCAACCGCAATCTCTTCTGAAATGAGCATCGCCCTTCGCCATATCACCCTCGCCTACGGCCAGCGCATCCTGCTGCGCGACGTCTCGGCCTCGGTCCCTCCGGGATCGCTCACGGCCCTGATCGGCCGCAACGGCACCGGCAAGAGCACCCTGCTGCGGACCGTCGCCGGTCTGGGCGCCGCCGCGTCCGGCGGGATCGAACTCTGCGGCAAACCCCTCGCAGCGCTCACCCCGCTCCAGCGGGCTTCGACCGTCAGCTTCGTCACCACCGACAAGGTGCGCATCGCCAACCTCGCCTGCGAAGACGTCGTGGCCCTCGGCCGCGCCCCCTACACCAACTGGATCGGACGCATGCAGGAGACCGACCGCGACATCGTGGCCCGTTCGCTCCGGCTGGTCGGCATGGAGGCTTTCGCCTGCAAAACGATGGACCGCATGTCCGACGGCGAATGCCAGCGCATCCTGATCGCCCGTGCGCTGGCGCAGGACACCCCCGTGATCCTGCTCGACGAACCCACCGCCTTCCTCGACCTTCCGAACCGTTACGAACTGGCGACGCTGCTGCGCCGTCTGGCCCACGACGAGGGTAAATGCATCCTCTTCTCGACGCACGACCTCGACGTCGCGCTGGGATTGTGCGACGCCGTCGCGCTGATCGACACGCCCGACCTGCACTGCCTTCCCGCCTCCGACATGGCCTCCAGCGGCCATATCGAGCGGCTTTTCGCCGGCGCCGGCATCTCGTTCGACCCCGCGACGCTGACGATCCGGCTCACAAAAAAGTAACGAATTCAATATTTTTCGGCTTTTTTTTTGTTCGACTCACTTTTTTGTTTACCTTTGCACCGCTAAAGTTACCCTTACAAGGGGCAGCAATAGTGGTAAAGGCCCATTCGTCTATCGGTTAGGACGCAAGATTTTCATTCTTGAAAGAGGAGTTCGACTCTCCTATGGGCTACTAACGAGGAGACCTGCGGGCCGGCACGAAACCAGCGAGGGGAGGGGAAGCGAATCCCAGAACTTCGGAAAGCCGCAAGGCGGACGGCGGCATGCGGATCTCTACGGGTGATACTTTTCGAGGAGCGGACCGAGCGTCTATCCACACGCAGCCACGGCTGTTTACCGATTTAGCAACTGAAAAAGTAAAAAATAAAAAACTGGAATTATGGCAAACCATAAGTCATCGAAAAAGCGAATTCGTCAGACGCTGACCAAGCGCGCCCACAACCGTCTTTACCACAAGACGGCACGCAATGCCGTGAAAGCGCTCCGCAACACCACGGAGAAGAGCGCCGCCGAGGCCCTGCTTCCCAAGGTAACCGCCATGCTGGACAAACTTGCAAAGCACAACATCGTGCACAAGAACAAGGCCGCCAACCTCAAAAGCGCCATCCAGCTGCACGTGAACGCGCTCTAAGCCACTTCGCCCAAAATTCAAAGCCGCCCGACGAAGGCGGCTTTTTCATTTCATCACCCCACCTAACCTTTCGGCTCACCGCTTCCGGAAACACCCCGCCCCCTCGCCGTAGTCCAGCCGCCACACCGCCGCTGTCCGACATCCCGACATACACCGTCAAAAAGAAGCCGCCCGCACACCTGCGGACGGCCCGTTCTCCAACCCTTTCGGGAAATTCCCGCACGGTTTACTCCTTCTCGGCAAACCCCTGCGCCCGCAGCCGGATATCCGACCCGTCGGGCGTCACCAGATAGGCCCCGGTCGATTCGGGCGTAATGTGGCCGATTACATCGACGCACCCCATCTTCATCACCTGCTCCTGCATCGCCAGCGGCACCGTGAAGAGCAGTTCATGATCCTCCCCGCCGTTCAGGGCCGCCACCACGGGATCGGCGTGCAGCTCCTCGGCCAGCGCATACGTCTGCTTGGCGATCGGAATCCGGTCCAGATAAATCCGCGCCCCGCACTTCGAGGCCTTGCAAATCTGCAGCAGGTCGCTGGCCAGTCCGTCCGACAGGTCGATCATCGACGTCGGAACGATGCCCTCCTCCGCCAACGCATCCACAATGTCCCTGCGCAGACGGGGTTTGAGGTATTTTTCGAGCAGGTACTCATATCCCCCGAACTTCGGTTCGGGATTCTCCACGTCCGCCAACACGCGCTTCTCGCGCTCCAGCAGCCGCAGCCCCATGTAGGCCGCTCCGAGGTTGCCCGAAATGCAGATCAGGTCGTTCTGCTGCGCTCCGCCGCGCGACACGATCCGCTCCTTGGGGGCATGCCCTGCCGCCGTCAGGCTCAGCACCAGCCCCGTCACCGAAGCCTTCGTGTCTCCTCCAACCAGATCGATCCCCTGCTCCCTGCAGGCGAAAGCGATCCCTTCGTAAAGCTCCTGCAACGCCTCGACCGACATCTTGGCCGACACGCCCAGCGAGACCATCAGCTGCGAAGGCCGGGCGTTCATCGCCAGAATATCGCTTCCGGCCACCGTCACGGCCTTGTAACCCAGATGTTTGAGCGGGAAATAGGTCAGGTCGAAATCGACGCCTTCCGTCAGCAGGTCCGTCGAACAGAGCACGGCTTCGCCCGCAGGAGGCAGTATGACGGCCGCGTCGTCGCCCGCGGCCCGCAGCGTCGAGTCGTTCGTCGGCTCGAACCCGCTGGTCAGCAGGTCTATCAGGCCGAACTCTCCCAATTCGGCGATTTCGGTACGTCGTTTCTTTTCCATATTATAAATTTTTTTACAAAATTAGGGAATCTTTGCTCTTTCCCAAAAATTTAACGTATTTTTGTCCGGTAAATCCCAAATTCGGCTTCTACATATGATAAACATCGTCTTATTCGGTGCGCCGGGCTGCGGCAAAGGCACGCAGGCACAACGGCTCAAAGCACACTACGGCATCGAGCATGTCTCGACGGGCGAGGTTATCCGCGACGAGATCCGCCGCGGCACGGAACTCGGACGCAGTATGGAATCCTACATCAAAGCGGGCAAACTGGCCCCGGACCAGATCGTCATCGGCATGATCGCCAACTACGTCGCCGAACACAAGCACGCCAAGGGCTGCATTTTCGACGGTTTTCCCCGCACCACGGTTCAGGCCGAGGAGTTCGACAAAATCCTCGCCGGACACGGTCTTCAGGTCGACATCATGATCGACATCCACGTTCCCGAAGAGGAGCTGATCCAGCGCATCCTGCTCCGCGGCAAGGATTCGGGCCGCGCGGACGACGCCTCTGAGGAGGTCATCCGCGGCCGTCTCGACGTCTACCGCCAGCAGACGGCCGTCGTGTCGGACTACTACGCCGCACAGGGCAAATACGCATCGGTAAACGGCACGGGCACGATGGACGACGTCTTCGCCCGCATCACCGACGTCATCGCTCAACTTTAACCGCAGCGCCCCCCCCAAAAAAAACACAAATCCGGAACGCACGATGCGTTCCGGATTTTTCTTGCCCCCGGTTTTCTCCCGCTCCGCCGCTCTGCCCCTGCTCCGCCGCCCTACCCCCTGCTCCGCCGTCCTGTCCCTGCTCCGCCGTCCTGTCCCCGCCCCGGCTGACCTCCCGCGCACGGTCCGACATCTCCGCCACGCCCCGTCGCCATGCCCCATCCCGCGCCCCAATCCCCCGATTTCCGTCCCCGACTCGTTGGAACGGCTTCCTCTCTCATGGAGTGAGTCGATGGCTCTTGACAGCGTCATCTCCAACAACCCCATGCTTACCATGCTGGAGGCGGAAGGAAACGCTTACCGGGCCAAGGCGGAGATGGACAAGAAAATGAGTTACCCCATGCTAGGTATCGGCCTCCAGTATTCCTTGATCGGGAAGAAACCGGAAGATATGTCTATGGGCTCTATGTCCGGTATGAACGGAAAGGATATGTTCATGCCCATGCTAAAGATCAGCCTTCCTATCTTCCGTAAGAAATATAACGCACAGCAACGGGAAAGCAAGCATTATTGGAAATCCAGCGAGTTGAAGTACGAGAACACGATGAACCAACTGCAAGCCGAGTATATCCGTATTACCCAGCAATTGGAAGATGCCGCACGGAAAATCGATTTGTACCAGAAACAATACGATCTATCGTTGGCCACCTACCAACTGATCGTCCGGGAATTCTCGACAGGAAGTACGACCTTGACCGACGTGATCCAAGTGGAGCGACAAATGTTGGACTATCACTTGAAGAAAAGCGAAGCGATAGCGGAATATAATACCCAAATCGCCGGAATCGAGAAATTAATATCCACCTCTGTAAACGAATAAGAAAATGAAAAATATAAATGAAACCGTAAAATCCAAGTACCTGATATATATCCTGTTCCTAGCGGGCGGCCTCTTGTTGGGCTGGCTTCTGTTCCATAACTCCGATACCGACAGCCATACGTCACAAGCGAGCGAGACCGGCACGGAAGTTCACGACCCTACGCATGGCCACGACCTCCAACAGAACGAGGCCGGCGAGTGGACTTGTTCCATGCATCCCCAAATTCGCCAAGACAAGCCGGGTAAATGCCCTATCTGCGCCATGGATTTGATCCCTGTACGTAAGAGCTCCTTCTCCGACAAGGCCATCGATCCCAACGCCATTCAGCTTTCGGAAGAAGCAGCAGCCTTAGCGGACGTACAAACCTCCAAGGTATCCCGCCAGAATCCGCTCAAGCAAGTCCGTT
>OGLF01001656.1_pt1 | contig 11895 bp, 13 predicted proteins | sample 1572701 | NCBI WGS metagenome assembly OGLF01 (sample SAMEA2581910, study PRJEB24529) | metagenome | biome: Human gut stool | place: China | collected 2011 | reverse complement strand
ATTCAGACCGGCATTCCTTGTGGCGATTCCAAGAGAAAAGGATACCGCAAAATAACCGAGTGCGATCGGAAATCCGTCCCGCATTCCTTCGGTGAAAACTTTCCGGCTGAAAGTATAGACCGGATGTTGGTTTGTTTTGAATGTCTGTATATTGTGATTCATAAAAATTCTCTTTTCATCAGGTTGTTAATATCAAATTAACTATGTGGAAGAGATGATGGGGAAATTTGAAAAAGATACCGGAGCAGGCAGATTTTTCAAAGATTTTAAGAAATATCATGGACTTCCGGTTCAGGATGCCATTTTCTTTAACCAGAGTGATCTAATCTGTGATATGGCAAAACACGAGGACTTTATTGTTATGGGAAGATGTGCGGACGTTGTACTCACGAATCATCATATCCCACATATCAGTATTTTCATCACAGCATCGTTTGATCAGCGTGTACGCCGTATGATGGAAATAAACAGCTTAAACTACAAGCAAGCGGAACACCTGTTAAAGAAGTTAGATAAACGCCATGAACGTTATTATCATGCATACACCGGTAAAAAATGGGGTGATGCGGTCAACTATGATCTGTGTATTGACAGTGCAAGTTACGGAATCGAGGAATCGGTTGAGCTGATCGAGCGTATGATCAATAAGTATCCGAATAGTTAAAAAATAATTTCATATATGTAAACACATTGCACAAAAAGTAGTGTTTTTTTTCTGCACTTTAGATTCTAAAATATATTGACTTTAGTTTCTAAAACGAGTACGCTTTTATTAAGATAAAAAATATTTCATTTAAGGAGAAAAAAGTATGGCAAACAAAGAAATCAAAACAGAGCAGGCACCGGCAGCAATTGGTCCATATTCACAGGGGATTTCAGCTGAAAACATCGCATTTGTATCAGGACAGCTCCCAATCGATCCTGCAACAGGAGAGTTTGCAGGTAACGACATTGCAAGCCAGACACGTCAGTCCCTGAAAAATGTGCAGGCAATTTTAGCAGAGAATGGTATGACGATGGCAGATGTGACAAAGACAACAGTACTTCTTGCTGATATCGCAGAATTTGCGGAAATGAATCAGGTTTATGCAGAATTTTTTGCAGAACCATTTCCAGCACGTGCAGCATTTGAAGTAGCAGCTTTACCAAAAAATGCGAAAGTTGAGATTGAGGCAATTGCAGTAAAAAGATAAGAGGAAAATGAAGATGAGCGTAGATTTTAACCGTGAGGTCGATCGTAGAAGTACAAGTGATGTGAAATGGCGCCCGGAAGGATTAAAGGGGTATCTTCCGATAGAAGTTTCGGAAAATGAGATCCCGATGTGGATCGCAGACATGGATTTTGCATGCCCGGAGTGCATCGTAAGAGCCATCAAAGAAAGAGCCGATAAAGAGATTTTTGGTTATTGCTCTTATAAGCAAGAGTATTATGATGCATTAACCTGGTGGTTTGATAAGCGATTTGGAATGAAGATCCATACGGACCTTGTTTCCATGATGCCGACCGTTGTCAGTGCGATCAATGTTGCAATCCGTGCATTCAGTAATCCGGGAGATAAAGTTATTATTCAGCAACCTGTATACGATCCATTTGCAGAACTGATCAAGAAAACAGGAAGAGTAATGGTGAACAATGGCCTGATCTGTAATGATGGACTATATGAGATGGATTTCCCACTGCTTGAAGAACAGGCAGCAGATCCGGATGCGAAGATTATGATTTTATGCAGCCCACATAATCCGGTGGGAAGAGTCTGGACAAAAGAGGAGCTTGCCCGTGTCGGTGAGATCTGTAAAAAGAACAATGTCCTTGTGATCGCGGATGAAATCCACAGTGATCTTGTATATGCAGGATATGTTCACACACCGTTTGCGCTGGCAAGTGATGCACCGCATCTGGTGTGCACATCTCTTGGAAAAACCTTTAATGTAGCAGGACTTCGCCTTGCGAATATTTTCAGCTCTTCAGCAGAACTGAAAAAACAGTATGATCAGGAGATTGATGCTTATTCATACAGCGCATCCAATACATTTGGTTTGGAGATGGTACAGGCGGCATATTCACCGGAAGGAGAGGCATGGCTGGAAGAATTATTAGTTTACCTTCAGGGAAATGTGGAGGTTGTTTCAGAGTGGTGTCAAAAGCATAATGTAGGATTTACAGCACCGCAGGGTACATTTTTATGCTGGCTGGATCTTGCCAGTGCCGGACTGACAGACGAAGAGATTATTAAGAAGATTATTATGGGAAAAGAAGTGATCTGTGTACCGGGACCATGGTTTGGCAAAGGCGGCGAAGGTCATTTAAGGCTGAATATTGGCTGTACAAGAAAAACGCTGGTAGAGGCTCTGGATCGGATCGCTTCTGTATTAAATAACTAATTTCAGAAAAGCACATAAATGCAGCTTTGTAGAACAAAAGGAGGAGGGTTTTTATGCTGACGAATGAAATAATCCGCCTGCGGGCAGAAGCACAGCAGGATTATGTGATTGAAAGCCGACGTACCATTCATCGTTTTGCTGAAGTAAGCGGTAAGGAATTCAAGACAAGTGCTTTTATTGAAGAAGAGATTAAAAAAGCCGGTCTGCCTTATGAAAAAGCCGGTGATACCGGTTGGATCGCAATTCTTGACACAGGGAAGCCAGGATCACGTATTGCGCTCCGGGCAGATATTGATGCGCTTCTGGTACCGGAGGAGCCAAATAACCTTGCAGGTCCTCGTGTTGTAGTGTCCGATGACCCACATACGAGTCATGCATGTGGTCATGATGCCCATACAGCAATGTTATTAGGAGCTATGCGTGTTCTTGCAGAGCAACGTGATAATCTGACAGGCGTGATCTATTTCTGCTTTGAAGAAGGAGAAGAGGATGGCAGAGGAATATTGGCTATGTTAAATCAACTCAGCGCCCATGGTGTGGACGTTTGCTGGGGAATCCATGTTTATGCAGGACTTGAATCCGGAAAGATTTGTGTTAGTGCCGGTCCACGAATGGCTGGTGCTGCGGGAGTCGGCATTAAGGTTATCGGCAGAGGGGGACATGGCTCCAGACCGGATATGTCGGTAAATCCTGTATTTTGTGCAGCCTCTATTCTGACCAATACAGCGACGGCCTGGGTCAATCAGATTACTGCCGGAAGAACGGTTACGTTAGGTGTGACCAGTATCCAGGGTGGTGAAGCACCAAATGTCATCCCGGACACAGCGGATATACTTGGTTCCCTGCGTTTCTTCAATGATGAAGAAGGAGAAAAAGCTGTCCGAATCTTTAAGAATGTAGCAGAGCATACGGCCGCAATGAATAATTGTCAGGTACAATTTGATGATCGTTTCTGTGTTTTATGTGCGCCAGTGATCAACGATGAGTATTATTCAAATCTTATTTCCACTGCATTGCCGGAGGTACTTCCGGAGAACGTAACGGTTTCCTCTTGTGAGCCATGGTATGCATCGGAGTCATTCTCCTGCTATCGAAGAATTTGTCCGAGTGTACTGGCACACCTTGGAATTAATAATCCGTCCTACGGTTCGGGTGCAGCACATCATAATGGTTTCTTTGATGTGGATGAAGGAGTATTATCTACCGGTGTGATCTCTACACTGAAGTTTGTTGCAATGCTGCAAAAATAAAAAATCATACGCAGCAAAATAGCAAGTGCTTTACTGCTGAATGAACATTAACTTACTGCCGTAAAATGTTTCCTTGCAATTTTTGGAATTGTCTGCAATAATTCTATATGCGGAGGGGATAGAGATGAAGGAACAGCGTATCAAATTAATCGGAAAGTTATTACATCAGCAGGGAAATACAGCAAGAGCTTTTGTACAGTATATGGATTCAGACCGTGAGTATACGGCAGGTGATAAACTCTACATGAGAGAGGCACACTTTGTGATCGCGATCGGTCCCGGTGAAGGACGTACTATGTCTGAGATTGCCAGAGAGATGAATGTTACACAGGGGGCAGTTTCGCAGATCGCATCACGTCTGGAGAAGAAAGGATACGTCTGTCGCAGGAAGAATGAAGAAAACAAACGGCAGATCATTGCGTTTCTGACTGAAAAGGGAGAGCAGTTTTACACAGAGCACCAGCGATACGACGAAAGTATGCACAGGCAGATGGATGAGATCGCCCTGAACAGGTTCAATGAGGAAGAACTACAGTGCATCTTTGAATATGAACAGATCATGGAAATGTTGCTGAAAGAAGAAGCGCTTACGCGGCATTTGACAGAGAAAAGTAAAAATTAAAAATTTTGAAGAAAACGAAAAAGAGCCGGATATCTGAATTTTGAGATTTAATCTCATAGGATATGGAAGGCTCTTTTTTTATGAAAGGATTCGGGTGTCAAAAGATTTTTTACGAGATTTCATGTTTCTTCAGCTTTGAAAGCGTCCAATGCCTACAAAAAGAAAGGCGTTCCAGTAATGGAAATTTTCCAGTATCTGTTTCTGCTGATTTTTTCTAACAGAAGCATGTACATGAACCTGATCACAGGACGAAACACGCCTGATTTTGCAAAGGATACGGTATATCGTTTTATGAAAATGATTCAGATTAACTGGATCCGTTTCACAACAATACTTTCAACCCGAATCATCAAGGATGCCATTCTTCCTTTGAATTCTGAGGATCGTGCAAATGTTCTTATCATTGATGATTGCCAGACTGAACTTCAGACAGCAGGAGCCGACTCATATTATGGAGAACATTGTTTATAATGAGCTGCTTGTGCGTGGTTACAATGTGGATGTCGGTATTGTGGATGTATTTGCAAAGAATAGTGAGGGAAAGAGGGTTCATAAGCAGTTAGAGGTTGATTTTGTAGTGAACCAGGGGAGTCAGAGATATTATATTCAGGTAGCTTATGATATGACTTCTGAGGAGAAGCAGACACAGGAACTTAATTCACTCCGTAATATTCCGGATTCATTTAAGAAGATTATTATAGTAAATGGAACAAAAAAGCCTTGGAGAAATGAGGAAGGATTTGTAATCATGGGCATGAAATATTTTCTGCTTAATGCAGATAGCTTGGGGTTTTAGTTTGGAAGGAGATAATATATTCCGATTATAGAAGATATGGATATAAAGTTAAATCCGATTTTCCGGGAGACTTACACGCTTGGGGATGTCGGTGTAAAGGAGAAGGGATATACATCACGGAAGCCTGCATGGGATGCGACGCCTGCGCGGCAGTATGTCCGCAGCGGTGCATTGAGGAGGGCGCGCCGTACCGGATTCATCGGAATCATTGCTTCCGTTGCGGGAACTGCTGTGAGAACTGTCCCTCGCACGCGATTGAGCGAAAATGAGAAAAAACGATTAGTCGTACATATCACGAAAAAATGAAAATGCCAGAAAATTCATGCTTAAATGATAAAAAATGCGAATAATAATAAAAAATGTTTTCATTGACTAACAGATATTGAGGTACTTACAATGGGAACAAAAGGAGGGGGTTTTTATGTATGCATTGTCAAAAGCACAGGCAGGAGATATATGTACGATCAAGTGGATGTTCGGGCTGCCGGAGGCAGTCGATTTTCTGCGCCAGCATCACGTGGAGGAGGGAGAGACCATACAGGTCATCCGTAAGCTGCGGGACAGTCTGATCATAGGGGTGCAGAATGAGCGGGTGGCGCTTGGAAAAGAAATCGCAGACCGCATACAGGTTTAAAAAGAAGGAGGGCAGAGCACTTGTTGCGCTGCTCTCCTTTTTGTGTAATAGGAACGAAGTTTCCTATTACATAAAAAAGTCTGTCTTCTGGCAAGAAAACTGGTCATACCAGATTCCAGATGGCAGATTGCACAAAAACAGAACCGTAAATATAGTGCAAAATAGCGTTGATTTCACAGAAAAAGTGTGTTAAAATTTAGACAAACATGAGGTATGACCAGAACGCAACCGAACAAAGGAATACCTCGGCACAGGGAAAGGGGCATACGAATGAGTGAGTTTAAGGTGATTGAAATCAAGAAGAACATTCTGGAAGACAATGACAGAGAAGCAGATGTGCTTCGTTCTGAGTTAAAGGCAGACAGAACATTTCTTCTGAATCTGATGTCTTCACCGGGGTCTGGAAAGACGACCACGCTGGTGCGGACGATAGGCGCGTTAAAAGACGAGATGCGCATTGGAGTCATGGAGGCGGATATCGATTCGGATGTGGATGCCGACACGATCGCACAGACTGGCGCGAAGGCAATCCAGATCCATACGGGTGGCATGTGCCATCTGGATGCGGACATGACGAGACAGGGCATTGAGAGCCTCGAGACAAAGGACGTGGATCTCGCCATTCTCGAGAACGTCGGCAATCTGGTCTGCAGAGTTCGATACGGGAGCCGTAAAGAACGCCATGATCTTAAGCGTTCCGGAAGGGGATGACAAGCCGTTAAAATATCCGTTAATGTTTTCCATCTGCGACGTGCTTTTGATCAACAAGATCGATGTACTTCCATACTTTGATTTTGACATCGAGGCATGCAAAGAGCGCGTGAAGAAGCTGAACCCGAACATTCAGATCATTCCGATCTCTTCCCGCACCGGCGAGGGGATGGATGCGTGGTACGACTGGCTTCGCACGGAAGTAAAACAGTGGAATAATTAAAAACTGCCGGAAGCGGCATACATATTTTATGGGTATACACAGGCTATGAGTATGCGCACTCTTAGAGTGCGCACTATTTATGCAAATATAAGACGAAAACAGACGAGACAGAATAAAAAAACAGGAAAAACAACGAAAAACGAAGGAAAAAGGAGACTGTTATGGCAGAAGAAAGAGAACTGATTTTAAAGCTCGGGAAAAAGATTACCGACCGTATTCCGTACAAGCTTGGTATGGAGAAGCTCACGGTAAACGATCCGGAATACTGGGGTCTTGCAGGTGTGGTTACCGATGAGATGGCGGAAGTGGCACTGTGCATGGACGTGCGCAAGCCGATTACCCTTCCGAAGCTGGCAAAGAAGACCAAGAAGCCGGAGGCAGAGCTTGAGAAGCTGCTGCAGGAGATGGCGGTTGTCGGAATCATCGAGTACAACTGGGAGAATCCGCAGCATGAGAAGCAGTACATTCTGCCGATGTATGTACCGGGAAGCGCCGAGTTCATGGTAATGAACAAAGAGCAGGTGGAAAAGCACACAGAGGTCGCTGATTTCTTTGAGAATATGTCAAGACTTCCGTTAGAGAAGGTGACACCGATGGTGCCGCTCGGCGGAGCCGGTATCGGTATGCATGTTATCCCGGTAGAGAAGGCAATTCCGGCAGCGCAGGAATCTGCAGATGTGGAACACATTTCCCACTGGCTGAAAAAATACAAGGACAAGTATGCGATCGGGCAGTGTTCCTGCCGTCTGCAGCAGAGAGTCCGCGGAGAGGGAACCGGCGATATCGAGGGCGAGTGGTGCATCGGTGTCGGCGATATGGCAGACTTCCTGGTACAGACCGGAAGAGGACACTATGTGGAGCTTGACGAAGTGTTAGAGCTTTTAGAGCGCGCCGAGAAGATGGGTTATGTACATCAGATTACCAATATCGACGGCGAGGATAAGATTTTTGCAATCTGCAACTGTGCAGTCGGCGTCTGCAACGCGCTGCGCACCTCCCAGCTGTTCAATACACCGAACATGTCCCGCTCTGCATACCGCGCACATGTGACCAAGGAAAACTGTGTGGCATGCGGCCGCTGCGTGGAGTATTGTCCGACCGGTGCTGCAAAGCTCGGACAGAAGCTGTGCACAAAGAACGGTGAGATCACTTATCCGAAGCAGGAGCTTCCGGATGCGACAAAGTGGGGACCGGAGAAGTGGAGCACAGATTACCGTGACAAGAACCAGATCAACTGCTATGAGACCGGTACAGCTCCGTGTAAGACTGCCTGTCCGGCACACGTTCCAGTACAGGGTTATGTGAAGATGGCAGCGGAAGGCAGATACATGGATGCCTTAAAGCTGATCAAGAACGAGAATCCGTTCCCGGCAGTCTGTGGTTCTATCTGTAACCGCCGCTGTGAGGATGCATGTACCAGAGGAACGATCGATCAGGCGGTAGCCATCGATGAGATCAAGAAATTCATCGCAGAGCAGGAGATGCATGCGGATAAGCGCTATATCCCGGAGATTGTCAACCATCTTGGAACCGGCGTGGATCTGCCGCAGAAGATTGCGATTGTCGGCGGCGGCCCGGCTGGTCTTTCCGCAGCGTTCTACTGCAGAAAGATGGGTTATCCGGTAACGGTATTCGAGAAAGAGTCTCGTCCGGGCGGTATGCTGTTAAACGGTATTCCGTCGTTCCGTCTGGAGAAAAATATCATTGACGCAGAGATCGAGGTTCTCCGCCAGATGGGCGTTACCTTCAAGTGCGGCGTAGAGGTAGGAAAAGACGTGACGATCCAGCAGCTCCGCGAGGAGGGCTTTAAGGCATTCTACGTGGCAATCGGTGCACAGGGCGGACGCAAGGCCGGAGTTCCGGGCGAGGACGCTGATGGCGTGAAGACCGGTGTGGAATTCTTAAGAAGCGTGAACCTGGATGAGAGCACAAAGCTTTCCGGAAGAACCGTCGTTGTCGGCGGCGGTAACGTGGCAGTCGATGTGGCAAGAGCAGCGCTGCGCGCAGGTTCCGGTGAGGTTTCCATGTTCTGTCTGGAGTCCCGCGACATCATGCCGGCGGCAAAGGATGAAGTGGCAGAGGCTGAGGAAGAGGGCATTTCCGTAAACAATTCCTGGGGTCCGAAGGAGATTCTGACAGAGAACGGAAAAGTGAAGGCAATCGTCTTCAAGAAGTGTCTCTCCGTCAAGGATGCGGACGGACGTTTCAACCCGCAGTATGATGAGAATGATCTGATGACCGTTGAGTGCGAGAACGTGCTGCTTTCCATCGGACAGTCCATCGTCTGGGGAGATCTGTTAAAGGGAACAAAAGTGGAGATCAGACCGAACGGCGGAGCTATCGCTGACCCGGTAACCTATCAGACCGCAGAGCCGGATATCTTTGTCGGCGGTGATGTATACACAGGACCGCGTTTTGCCATCGATGCCATTGCAGCAGGAAAAGAAGGATTTGTATCCATGCATCGTTTTGTCAATCCGGGACAGAGCTTAACACTCGGACGTAACCGCAGAGAGTTCATCGAGCTGGATAAGAACAACATCGACGTGGAGACATTTGACAACGCAAAACGCCAGATTCCGGGCACAAAAGCCGGCGTGGCAAAGGAGACATTCCGCGACTTGCGCTGCACACTCACCGAGGAGCAGATCAAGACAGAGGCAAAGCGCTGCCTCGGCTGCGGAGCTTCGGTTGTGGATGAGAATAAGTGTATCGGCTGTGGAATCTGTACGACGAAGTGTGAGTTTGATGCGATCCATCTGACACGTGATCTGCCGGATGCAAGCCGTATGTGGAAGTCTGAGGACAAACTGAAAGCAATTGCACCGTATGCGTTAAAGCGTCAGTTTGCGATCAAGCGCAACAAGAATTAAGAGGAGTCATATGCACGAACTGGGAATTATTGTTCATATCGCAAAGACGCTGGATCAGGTTGCAGCGGAGAACGAATTAAAAAAAATAGGATCTGTCACGTTGGACATCGGTGAGGTCAGCGGTATTGTGCCGGAATATCTGACGGAGTGCTGGGAATTTTACCGCAAAAAGAATCCGCTGATCGCAGAGTGCGAGATGAAAATTGAGTCCCTTCCGGCGGTCACAATCTGTGAGGACTGTCAGAAGACCTATGAGACGGTTACTTACGGAAGACAGTGCCCGCATTGTGGAAGCTATGAAACGTATCTTGTGACCGGCAACGAATGCAGTATCAAGGAGATCGAAGCCTGCTAACCGGAGGCGGAGAGCCCTATAACAATCTTAAAATGGACATGGAGGGAAAGACACGGACTGTTTTTCCACCCATGTCCGTTTTGCGTCTGTGGAAAAGTGACAGCTAAATGGCTGCGTGTCTGCATAAAATAAGAAGAAGGAGTATGGCAGGGGAGGAGTTTCTCGTGCCGGAAAGAAGGAGAATTTGAAAAATCTGTATCAGGGAGACCGGGGAATCCTGGTATCTTACATGCAGCTGGCGTTAAAGCGCGCGGGGTATCCGCTTTTGGTGGACGGCATCTTTGGAACGAACACCTGCCGGGCGCTCGCTGATTTTTTGCAGACCGACCGCACGCCGGACCGCATATGCGTGGTGGATCGATCTGTCTGGGAAAAGCTGCTGCCGTATCTGAGAGGATACGCCACGGAGGAGGGAGAGAACCGGATCCTTTTTGAAGACCCGGTAACGTCGGTGGAGGTGCCTTATACGTCGCTGCTCACAGCGGCAGTGATTGACGGGCTTTTGGCGCGCTACCCGTTTTTAAAGAGCGGGGAGATCGGCAAAAGTGTGATGGGAAAGTCGATTTCGTATCTGGAGATCGGAAACGGGGAGAAAGAGGTATTCTACAACGCATCTTTTCATGCAAATGAGAGCATCACAACGCCGGTTCTGCTCAAATTTGCGGAGGAATATGCGCAGGCGTACGAAAAAGGAACGGCGCTCTACGGCGTGCCGGCGGCGGAACTGTTTGAGGAGTACCGGCTTTTCCTTGTGCCGCTCGTCAATCCCGACGGGGTGGATCTGGTGAACGGGCTGCTTACGGACGGCGGGGATTACCGGCGGGCGCAGCAGATTGCATCGGATTATCCGGCAATTCCGTTTCCGGCCGGATGGAAGGCGAATATCGAGGGCATAGATTTAAATCTACAGTTTCCGGCAGGCTGGGAAAACGCAAAGAGAATTAAATATGCGCAGGGGTACACGAAGCCGGCGCCCAGAGATTATGTGGGAGAGGTACCCCTGACGGCGCCCGAGAGCGAGGCGGTGTACGCGTTTACCAGATCACATGATTTCAGGCTGATCCTTGCGTATCACACGCAGGGGGAGGTCATCTACTGGAAGTATCTGGACTATGAACCGGCGCGCTCCTACGAGATTGCGCAGTATTTTGGGCGTGTCAGCGGCTATACCGTGGAGCAGACGCCCACGCAGTCGGGATATGCCGGGTATAAGGACTGGTTTATCCAGGAATACGACAGACCGGGCTACACGATCGAGACCGGGATGGGAGAAAATCCGCTTCCCATGTCGGATTTCGCGGGTATCTACCGGGACAACACCGGAATTCTGCTGGGCGGAATGACGCAGATTTGACAGAGAAAAACGCCTTTCGTATAATGGAGCGTAGAGTTTACATTAGGAGCAGAAGATGAACTATAAGTTATACTGGGAGCTGACAAATGAGGGAGACGCGCGGCTGCTTCGGGCGTTTGGCGAGACGCCGGAGCCGCGTTTCCCGGCAGAGATAGAGGGAAGAGCGATTACGGAGATCGGGGACTACTGCTTTGCGGCGCAGGCGCATCTCCCGGCAGAATGCCGGTGCAGTTATGTGCAGGCGGAGCCGGGAGCAGACGGCGCACCGGAGACAGCGCCGGACGGGGAGATGCAGGCGGAGCCGGAGACAGACGGCGCACCGGAGACAGACGATGCGCTTGCGGAACTGGCGGGGGCATACATAACGCGCGTGACGCTGCCGGAGGGCATAAAAAAGATCGGAAACTTTGCTTTTTATAATGCCACGGAGCTGGCGGAACTGGAGCTTGGAAGCGGGATAGACACGCTGGGGAGCGATGCATTTATGAACTGCCGGAGCCTGTCGCGGCTGTTACTGCATGCGGACCCCGGGCAAAAGACGGGGCTCAGGCTTTTGCTGGCACAGCTTTCGTCGGATCTGGAAGTGACCTTAAGCGGCGAAAACGGCGTGTGGGCGAAGCTGCTGTTTCCGGAATATTATGAGAGCTATGACGAGATCGCGCCGGCACATATTTTCGGCAGAAATATTGTGGGGG
>OGLF01001619.1_pt1 | contig 12144 bp, 8 predicted proteins | sample 1572701 | NCBI WGS metagenome assembly OGLF01 (sample SAMEA2581910, study PRJEB24529) | metagenome | biome: Human gut stool | place: China | collected 2011 | reverse complement strand
CAACATTACCTGAACCAGATACAGCTGCTGTCTTGCCCTCAAGTGACATTCCATTGTCTTTCCATAAAGCATTAGTAAGGTATAATAAACCATATCCTGTAGCTTCTGTTCTTGCAAGTGATCCACCATATGTAAGTCCCTTACCTGTAAGTACACCTTCAAATGTACCACGGATTCTCTTGTACTGACCGAACATGAAACCAATCTCTCTTGCGCCTGTTCCGATATCTCCAGCTGGAACATCGACATCAGCGCCGATATATTTGTAAAGTTCTGTCATAAAGCTCTGGCAGAATGCCATGATTTCTCTGTCTGACTTGCCCTTAGGATCAAAATCAGAACCACCCTTACCACCACCGATTGGAAGAGTTGTAAGTGAGTTCTTGAATACCTGTTCGAAACCTAAGAACTTGATGATGCCTAAGTTTACTGAAGGATGTAATCTTAAACCACCCTTGTATGGTCCAATAGCGTTATTGAACTGTACACGGAAACCTCTGTTTACCTGTACCTGTCCCTTGTCATCTACCCAAGGAACTCTGAACATGATCTGACGATCTGGCTCTGTAATTCTTTCAAGAACAGCGTTCTTTCTGTAAACTTCCTCGTTAGCCTCAACGACTGGTCTTAAAGACTCAAGAACCTCTGTTACAGCCTGTAAAAATTCTGGCTGATCTGCATTTTTCTTAGAAACTAATTCTAATACTTCATCAACATATCCCATAACCGTATAACTCCTTTTAATTAATATTCGTACGCTTTAGTACGTTACCCAGATAATATTATATAAACACAACTTAATTTTTGCAAGTTTTTTATATGTTTGGCATAATAAAATTGTACATTTTTGAATATTATTAAGTTAAATTAGGCTAACTATTAATTTTAACTTATTTTATCTTTATATTATTAAGCATTTTTAAGTAAATAATCATTCATTTTTCTTATATAGTTTAATCATTGTTCCGCCTTTGATTCATCATTAAGGCTCATTCAGAAAATAATACATTTTACACACTTTTTTTATAGCTATTTTATTTATTTTTTTTCTTATATATGGTATATTATATTTTGTATGTCATTCTTTTTTCATACTTTTTTAACACAATTGTTACATTTGACAAAATACTATCGAAGATACTCTCTTACTGCTATGTTAAGAGGAACGATATGTATACACATATCGGATATACTTCGTGGATTTCAGGAGGTTTTATGTCGGGTTTTATGTCAGGAATTATTGACAGGGTAAAAGGGGATATGCATTATCTCTTCAAGAAGGGAACTGACCTTACAGAAGGTGAAAAGAAACGTAAGCTAAGAGCCTGGTCTACTGTTATAGGAATTGTACTGGTGATCGTACAGCTTGTGTTTACTGTTCTTACATTATTAAAGCTATACAAGCTGGATATACTTCCACTTAAGTATGCAATTATCTTAGATGTCATACTTGTTATTATAGCAATATATAACTTTGCTTCACAGTTTACTAAAACACATATCATAGGTAAGATACTTGCTGTGTTGTTATCTGGTGTCTTATTATATACATTTTTATTTACTTCAAAGGTTGATGAAACACTCAACAAAATAAGTAATGTTAAAACAACTACAGATATTGTTGATGTTGTTGTTTTAAAGAATGATAAAGCAGCTTCCATAAAAGATGCCATAGGCTACACCTTTGGATATAACTCAACTGCCAATTCAGATGACAACAAAGATGCTATAAAGAAGATTAATTACGATAATACTGCTGCTATCAAAACTAAAGAATATCAGGTATGGCTTGATATGTTTGATGCACTTAACAGCGGTACTGATATACAGGCTGTTATTATCAATGATGATTCCCTGCAGATGTTATATGAAGAAAACGAAGATTTAAAAGATTCTATAAAGATTATTGGTACGATAAAGCTCACAAGAAAGATTGAACTCAGCGCTTCTGACAAGAAAGTAAATGAAGAACCTTTTATTATATATATATCAGGAAACGATGAAGAAGGAGAGATTAAGACTACAGGACGAAGTGATGTAAACGTATTATGCGTTGTTAATCCTGTTTCAAGACAGATACTTCTTATAACAACACCAAGAGATGCTTATGTATATATGGAAAATACTGAAAAAGGCTGGAAGGGTATGGATAAGCTTACCCATGCCGGCAACTGGGGAATAGATTATTCTATTGCAACTCTTAACAGACTTTACGAATGTAATATAGACTACAGTGTCAAGGTTAACTTTACTGGCTGTGTAGCTGTGGTTGATGCACTTGGCGGTGTAACTATCAACTCTGATGTTGATTTTGAAAACGGATGGGAAGCTGCTCCTGAAACATATCACTTCGTTGTAGGTGAGAACGAATGTAACGGGGAACAGACTCTTGCCTTCTGCCGTGAAAGAAAGGCTTTCCTTGATGGTGATTACCAGAGAGGCCGCAACCAGTTATCTGCTCTTACAGCTGTTATAAATAAGCTTACTTCACCTGCTATTCTTACTAAGTACAGTTCTATACTTGATTCTGTAGGTAACATGATTCTTACAAGTATGCCTACATCTGATATAACCGCCCTTGTAAAAGGACAGCTTGCAGATACAAGAGAATGGAATGTACAGAAGTTCAGTATAGGAGCTGAACCTGATTCACTTCCTAGCTTACAGTTAGGAACTAATGCTTCTATGTCAAAGCTATATACTGGTGATGTAGAGATGGCAAAGAAGCTTATAGATAAGATTGAGAATGGAGATGTATTCAATGTAGATGAATACTATGAAGCTGAGGTAAAGAATATACCAAACTATAATTCTTTTTATAAGCTAAATGGTATTTCTTCTAACAGCAGCTCTAACAACAGCAGCAATACTACAAAAACGACTTCTGCTGTTAAAGAAACACAGCCTGCTACGACAAGACGAAGTGTTAAAACTACTGCTGCCACAGAGGAAGAAATAACAACTCCAAAGGCAACAGAGCCTGCTACCGTAAAACCTACTGAGGCTACTGCTGCTCCAACACAGAAAACAACAGAAGCAACTGCCGCTACAACTACTGCTGCCGCTGCTGAGGCTCCAAAGGCTGAAGCTGGTAATATAAGCGATGTTGAGCGTACTGCTCCTTAAGATTTTTCTTTTATAATTAATTTATAACAAAAAAGTGACAGCTGTGATATATATCATACAAGACATATCACAGCTGCCACTTTTTTATTTTTATTACTTTTGGGCATGTTCGCCATACTTACCATAATACTTACCATAGTACTTGCCATAGTACTTATTATCATCCATATCAACCTTGTTAAGAACAACTCCTAGTAACTTGCAGTCTGTCTTTTTTATCTGCTCAAGCCCTTTCTGTGCATATTTATAGCTGACACTGTTAGATGCCATAACATATGCAACACCATCACATTCCTGTGCAACGATTGCACTGTCTATAACACTTCCGATTGGAGGTGTATCTATTATTATGTAATCATACAGATCTCTTAAGACCTTTATAAGTGTCTTGAACACCTTGTTACCAAGAAGCTCTGTAGGATTCGGTGGCACAGGTCCTGAGAATACCACATTAAAGTTCTCAACATTCGTTGCATACATAACTTCCTCAAACTTGTTTATTCCTGATAAAAAGTGAGTAAGCCCCTTAACAGATGTATTAATCTTATATCGTCCAACAAGTACAGATTTTCTTAAATCTGCATCTATGAATATAACCTTCTTGCCTGCTTCTGCCAAAGATACTGCCAGGTTAAAGGACACTGTTGACTTGCCTTCACCCGGTGTTGTGCTTGTAAGCATGATAACTTTTACATCAGAGCCGCATAACTGTATGTTAGTTCTTAAGTTCTTATATGCTTCGTTAGCTCTGTAATCAAGCTTTCTTAAGCGTTCTATGTTAATCGTCTGCATATCTTTTACACTCCTGTTTACTTGCTTCTTTTCTTCTTTGTCTTTCTAGACTTTTTATTCTTTCCCAGACCATCATCCATCTCTTCTGATATAGGAATAACTGCAAGTGTGCTAAGATCAAAATACTTCTCAACATCTTCAGTAGTTTTAACCGTATCATCTAACATTGACCTGATTATTATAACGGCACATGATAACACTATACCTAACGCTAAACCTATAAGTGTCCATTTCTGTACTGTATCAACTGCCGGTTCTTCTGACAGTGAACCTTCTTCGATAACATTAACCTGCTCTATCTTCATGATATCGCATATCTTCTTTGATGAAACCTGCGCCACCTTATCAGCTATATCCTTTGCTCTTTTAGGATCATCACTTGTGACTGTTATCTGAAGTACTCTGGTATCTGATGGTGTATCCACAGATATAGTTGACGCCAGCTCAGAGGCTTTCATGTTAAGCCCAAGCTCTTTAATAACCTGATTCATAACTGGTGCGCTTGTAACAAGTATCTGATAATCTTTTGTAAGCTGTGTTGAGAGCTGTACATCTGACAATGTAGTTGCGCTGTCGTTTGCTCTGTTAAGGACATATAGCTTAGTTTCTGATTCATACTTAGGTGTTATAAGAAATTTAGAAACAAGAAAACCTGCAAGTCCGACTATAATACCTGTTGCAATAATCACCAATATCTTTTCCCATAATATTGATAATATATGTCCTATATCAATCTCAACTTCATCATTCTGAACATTATCTTTACCCATTTGCTGCATTCTCCATATCTAATATATATCTTTTTATTATATCGGCCACTCCTGCATCATCATTAGAAGGTGCAATATAGTCTGCATATTTTTTCACCTCAGGATATGCATTTTCCATAACAGCTGATAAGCCCGCTATCTTTAACATCGGTATATCGTTCATGCCATCTCCACATGCTATAAGCTCAGCTTCTGTTATATCAAGCTTTGCAAGCAGCTCCTTCAGCGAATTATCTTTAGCCACACCATATGGAACAACTTCAAGAAAATAATCCTCTGAATAGAAGGCATCTATCACTCCATGATATTTTGAAAGCAGTGCCTCCTGTACAGGAATAAGCTTCTCGTGTTTTCCAACTACTAGAAACTTAGACACAGGATAGTTTACATAAGCTTTCAGGTTATCTGTTTTTATGATTGCAGCTGCATTACAGAATGCTTCCTTTAAAACATATTCGTCTGTATCACTCTCTGATACAATCTTTCCATCTGAATAAGTTAATGCATATACATCGTTATCTTTTGCAAAATCACATATATCATCTATACACTCTTTTGGCAGTTGATGGCTTACTATAGTCTCTCCTGTCACACAGTCCACTATCTTTCCACCATTATATGCAAGTATATATCCTCCTTTATCAGGAAGCTTTAATTCATCTGCTATAGGCGTTATTCCAAAAAGCGGTCTTCCAGATGCAAGTATAACCTTTACACCCATATCTATCGCTTTATCTACTGCTTCTATATTCTTAGCAGGTAATTTTTTATTATGATCTGTAAGTGTTCCATCAAGATCAAGTGCTATTGCTTTGTACTTCATAACTTCTCCATCATACTGTCTTTGTATTTTTACCAATAGAAACTTTAACATATAAATGTATGAATTACAACTTATTAATTAATTCTCATCTGGTCAAAAGCACCTGATATGTCAAGCATACCATAACCAGCTGTTACATTTGGATATTGCTCACTGTTCTGCCTTTTAGCGCCTCTTATCAGGTATGATTTAATCTCCGTATTTCCGATTACCTCCCTGTTTTTATTAGTCACACCCCAGCTTAAAAAAAGTGCGGCCGCTCCTGCTGCATGTGCGGCTGCTATACTTGTTCCCGACATTCTTTTATAGCCTTTTACGCCTCCAACACCATATACATCGACACCCGGTGCCACTATATCTGGTTTTACCCTGCTATCGGCTGTATATCCCCTGCTGCTGTTTATATCACTTCCACCAGTATTATGATTATATGCTCCAACTGTTATTACCCTTGCAGCACAGGCTGGCTCTACTAATGTTATATCAACATCAGATTCAAGAAAATACGCATCTGAGGCACTAAGAAACCTGGGTGTTATCCACGCATTAAAATATCCTGGCAGGTTTGTAAGACTATAAACAAGTACTTTCCATACTCCCTCCGCAGGACTTTCAAATCTCATAAATATTATTTCCTGGCCTGCAACACTTTCTGTTATCTGATAATCAACATATATTCTTGAATTCTCAAGTAAAAAGGCATATTCACTGCTCATCCCTATTCTTGCTGGTATACGGGGTATAATCTCGCCCGTTGGCGAGACTATGGATACAGAAAGAACATCCAGGCTTTTTGCCCATATTTCTATAACAAAACCCTTTCCTCTTTTATCTACATTAATCTCCATAGTTTTGCTATCTGCTGCTATACCTGCATAACCACTAAAATGTGTTCTGCTTACAGCCTCATTTCCTGCCGGAACAACAACGCATGTATTCGTAAGCTTTGTATATGCATCAAAAACATCTGCAAGTGGTGTTGCTCCTGTTCTTGAACCAGAACCGCTCCCAACACCTGATATTATAACAAGCGGCTTATTTCTTCTCTGTGCATAATCCTTTAGAAATGTTGCTGCAAGCATTATATCGCTTTCCTGAAAAGCTGGCACATCATCTTTTATATAAAAATAATCCCTTAAATATCTTTTGGCACCTTTAAGCTTAACACATACTATATCTGCCTCTGGTGCAACACCTATATAGCCGTCAGTGTATGATGAAGCTGCTATCCCCGCCATAAAAGTACCATGTCCGTTAGTATCCTGGCTTTTGACGTAGCTATATGGATCTTCTCCGGCTTCATAAGCCCGTATGGCAGTATTTATAGCAGCGGCTTCATACACTCTTCCATAGCTTACAAGACTTGAAGCCTCATATTCGACTGTCTGGTCCCATATAGCCAGTATTCTTGTATTGCCAGAGCTGTCCTTAAAGTTATTTCTTAAGTAATCTATTCCTGTATCAATAAAGCCTATGATAACGTCCTGGCCTCTTGCATTAAGAAAAGGCTGGCTTGTTATATTAACTGCACCAGTTTCTTCCATACTTGATATATCAGCACCTAAAACAGCCTGTCTGTCAGACAGCTCCATAAGTCCATATATCTTAGGTATTGTATAGTATCCTAAAGAGCTTATATTTAACTCCCTGTTTTCTGACAGCCTGCTATGCATTATAATCCACTGTTCATCAACCTGCTGGATGCATACATCAGGATTGTTTTCAAATATTTTACTGACTATCGGAATATTGACAACTATGTAATCATAGATATCCTCATCCATAATCATCTTACTACACTCTGACATATAAAAATAATGTCCTTAAAGATATTCTTCAAGGACATTATATGTTTAATAATAATAAGATATGATTACATACCTGGAAGTGCTTCCTGTCCACGCATCATTATAACAGGTACACCCTTGTTGTTAATATAATCCTCTGTTATAAGCACAGAACCTATATTATTATCCTTAGGTATCTCATACATTATATCCAGCATATACTCTTCAATGATTGAACGCAGGGCTCTTGCTCCTGTTTTCTTCTCCATCGCTTTCTTAGCGATAGCTGAAAGTGCGCTATCATCAAACTCAAGACTTACCTCATCAAGCTCAAGAAGCTTCTGATACTGCTTAAGTATGGCATTCTTAGGCTCTTTCATAATTTTTACAAGCATATCCTCTGTAAGTCCATCAAGCGAGAATACGATAGGAAGTCTTCCTAAAAATTCTGGTATCATTCCAAACTCTCTTAAATCCTCTAACTCAACCTTTGATAATATGTTGCTGTCATTATCATACTTATCCTTAAGGTCTGCATTAAAGCCTATGGATGACTGTTTATTAAGCCTTGCCTTTATTATGCTTTCAAGCTCCGGAAAAGCTCCTCCACATATAAACAATATATTTCTTGTATTAACAGTAACCTGTGGAACCATGGCATTCTTGCTTGTTGCACCTACTGGAACCTCCACATCACTTCCCTCTAAGAGCTTAAGCATTCCCTGCTGTACTGATTCTCCACTTACATCCCTGCTTCTTGTTTCCTTCTTCTTGGCTATCTTATCAATCTCATCTATAAAGATGATGCCTCTTTCAGCCTTTTCAACGTCATTATCTGCCGCAGCTAGAAGCTTCGATACTACGCTTTCTATATCATCACCTATATATCCTGCTTCTGTAAGAGAAGTAGCATCAGTAATAGCAAGTGGCACCTGAAGGAGTCTTGCAAGTGTCTTTACAAGATACGTCTTACCACTACCTGTAGGTCCTATCATAAGCATGTTGGACTTTTCTATCTCTATATCATCCATGGTATTTGTTGCTACACGCTTATAATGATTGTATACAGCAACTGACATGACCTTCTTGGCATGTTCCTGTCCTATAACATACTCATCAAGCATACGCTTGATTTCATGTGGTGCAGGAAGCTTTTTAGGATCAAGCTTTTCTTCTTTCTTATCTTTATTATTTTCTTTGCTTTCCTCTTTCTTTTTCTTAACCTTCTGCTTATCTGACATATTATTTCCCATCATATTGAAACCACCAAACATCCCCATGTTAGGCATATTTGGGATTCCTTTCATAAGCTCGTTATAATCTATGTCGTTGTTATTTATTGCATCAAAGGTCTTTTGCATGCAATCAGGGCAGACATACAATCCACCTGGCATGCTTATCATCTTGCCTGCTTTAGATTCTGTCCTTCTGCATACATAGCATACCTTTTCATATTCATCGTTATTATTATTATTATTATCACTCATATATTCCTCTATTCCGCATCAGAGGAGTTATCAGCTTTTCTTACCTAATGTAACCTCTGTGCTCTTTAGTACATATTCACTACCCTCAAGATGATAGTAATCAATCTTTACTTTTTCGCCAGCTGCATAGTACTGCAGTGTCGTCTGCAGACCTGACATAGTAGTTATAGTCTGGTCATCAAAGCCTACTATAATATCATAAGCTGAAAGTCCTGCCTTCTCTGCTGCTGAACCTGATGCAACTGTTCTTATCATAATACCCTGTGGGTATCCATACATAGATGCATATGTGCTTGTAACATCTATTGCTGCGACTCCAAGATATCCTGCATTATCTGATGATACCTTCTGTCTTGTCTGTTTGCTCATAAGTGAACTTATAAGATCCTTTACGTTTGATACTGGTATTGAATATGCCATGCCTTCGACACCATCACTTGATGTCTTGGCAAAATTAATTGCTATAACTTTACCACTTGCGTTAAGAAGTGCTCCACCACTGTTACCAGAATTAATAGCTGCATCTGTCATAATAAGACCTGAAAATGTTACATTGTTAACTGTGATAGATCTGTCTAATGCACTTATAATACCTGTTGTAACTGACTGTCCTTCACCAAGTGCGTTACCTATAGCAACAACCTGCTGACCTACTGTAATTGTATCAGAATCTGCAAGTTCTGCAATAGCTATTTTACTAAGTGTGTCAGAAGGTATATCTGATAAAGACACTGCAACTACTGCTATATCCTGATCAGATTTAGACCCCTTTACTGTTGCATTAACTGACTGATTGTCTATAAATACACATTTAAGATTGGAAACTTTGTCAACAACATGCGCATTAGTTACCATAAGGAGCTCTGTATCATTCTTACCAACTATAATACCTGTTCCGCTTGTTGATGCCTCATACTGCTGCTGTCCACCCCAGTTAAATATTGAAGATGAACTGCTTGTCACTGATGTTGTACCATTGAGTGCAACCATGGCTGGAAGTGCTGCAGATGCTACACTTTCTACATTCATTGCTGATGTTGACAGATTGGCATCTCCCAAGGTATTTAACTGGTCTGTTGTAGCTCCTATATTACTTGAAACAGTCGATATCGTATAGTTTCTGTTATCAGAACCACCAAGATACTTTTTCTCAAGCTTATAAGTTCCATACATAGCTGAACCAGCAACAACACCGAATATAGCTGCTGATAAAACTATGCTTAAAAACTTCTTAGGCCATGTAGTCTTTGTGGCACTATGTCCATCCAAAAACCGGTTATGCTTCTTCTGTTTCTTCTGATGCTCATCTGCTGTCTGGCTGTTGTTTGTACTATTACCAGCTACATATGAGTACCTGTAAGTTGACTGGCTATCTGTATCTGTGTTGTTTGCATTATTTGTATTGCTGTATTGTGCATATCCAGTATTCTGATTGAATCCATTATTCTGATTAAATTCAGTATTCTGACTGCTTCCAGTATTCTGACTGCTTCCAGTATTCTGACTGTTTCCAGCACCTTGATTATATCCGTCTGTATTCTGGCTATAGCCTGAGTTCTGGTTATATCCTGTATTTTCGTTATTGCCTGTATTTTCGTTATTGCCTGTACCCTGAGTATTATAAGAATTATTATTCTCATAATTGTTTTCTTCATTATTATACATATCCAACACTCCTTTTTGTAGTTTTCTATAGAAAATGTGGTCATATATATTTTACCTGTATATGAAATATAAAATGAACACATTTCGTTTTCATACGTTTAGTATATTCACGAAATGTGTTCATATTGTGTTTTACTTGTTAAGAAAATCTGAACTATCATTTATTCTTTAAGTGATTCCTTAAAACTTTCTGATACAGCCTTAAGTGCTTCCTCTTCATCACTTCCATCGGCTGTAAGTATTATCTCTTCACCACATTTGACACCTGATGCAAGTATTGAAATAACACTTTTTGCATTAGCTGTCTTACCCTCACCATACTTAAAAGATATATCAGACTTATACTTAACAGCTTCATTACACATTGCTCCGGCTGGGCGAAGATGTATTCCAAGCTGACTTGTTATTAAAATATTCTCACTTACCATAACAATCCTCATTTCTATGCATATCTTTACGCATTTAATTAAACTTATATATGTGTACTATCTTGTAGTTGTCTGTTGTGTCTGGCTGCTGCTATTGTCAACTGTTGTTTCCTGCTGTTTAGCAGACAACGTAAGCTTCACTGAGCTGTTTCCTGAAACACTGCAGCCATCTGGCACACTCACACTTACATCTACACTATGTGTTCCAGCTGATAGTCCAGCTGCATTAACATTGCATGTTATATCTGTAGCACTGATATTTTCTAATATCGTTCCTGTTCCGGATATTATAACATCTATACCTGTTCCTTCAATCACAGCATTATACCCTGATGATACGTTTTCAATCTTTATCGCATCTGATGATATGTGAACTGTCTTTGTTGAAGCTTTAGATATCTTTACAGTAACCTGCAGTCTTGAATCAGAAACTATCTTAACACCAGAAGGTACATAGTCTGTCAGCTTGAATGTATACGTCTTATCTTCGCTAAGCCCATCTACCGAAACAGCTGATGAAGGAATAGTTATATTATCTATCTTTGATAATGCCTCCTGCTGTCCGCTTATAACAACCGAGGTCTGGCTAAGACTTGTACCCGTTACAACACAATCCTGTGAAGGTGTTCCACTTGTTTTTACTACAACTGGTACAGTTTTTGTTCTTGCCATCTCTACTATCACATCTGCTGTTTCTGATGACATTTCAAGTTCTTCATTTGCTATTATATTTCCATCTGAATCATACATATTAATGTCTGACTGTGTATTAACCGTTCCTTTTGCACCAGATACATCAACATCAACTCCGACTGAGGCAACCCCTTCAACTAAAGATGTTGGACCTGTCACTTTAATATATGTTGGTGATGTTGTTGTTGATGCAACAGCATATCCATTGGCCGGAGTGCCTGTTGTATTAACATTCACAGCGTATGTGTTTGTATCCCTGTTTTCTATGCTTAACTTAAGAGCTGATGTTCTTGGAACAGCTTCAACGTTATTAAGCACCTGTCCATCTTTGACCACCTGAACCTGTATATCTACATAATCTGTAAATGCAGTAACCTTACTTAAATCAGCTGTTGCAGCTATATCACTTGTCTTAAGATCTGTAACCACACTTTTGGGTCCACTTACTGTAACAGATATCTTACCTCCATCAACAACCTCAAAGGTATAATTCTTTTCAGTAAGACTCTGTGTATTAACCAGCTGGACTGTGATATTACTGAAAGTATAGCTAGTGTTTGGATCATATATATT
>OGLF01001615.1_pt1 | contig 12180 bp, 8 predicted proteins | sample 1572701 | NCBI WGS metagenome assembly OGLF01 (sample SAMEA2581910, study PRJEB24529) | metagenome | biome: Human gut stool | place: China | collected 2011 | reverse complement strand
AGATGGCACGTCTCGGCGTGGAAACGGTGCAGAATTTGCTTTACACCAAGCAGGCCGACAACGCCGCCAAGGCCCCCGCAGGATTAGAGCGTGCGCAGGCGCTGTGGCACGAAGCACAGAAAATCTACGACAAGCTGATCTCAGAGGGCGCGTGCTGCTCGATCCACGAGCTCAAGATCAGCGGGGAAGACCTCGCCGCCCTCGGCTACCACGGGCGTGAGATCGGCGCGGTGCTTGCGCGGCTTTTAGACGAGGTCGCGGCGGAAAAACTCCCCAACAAGCCCGAGGCGCTGCAAGCGCGCGCCGTGCGGCTGTGGCGCAGCGGCTATGCGCGCCATACGATAAAAGAAAACGAGACCCATTGACGGAGGTTAACGATATGGCAAATCTGATGGATTATCTGGACTGGCGCGGGGATCTGACGCTCGAAATTTCGCCGTTCAACGAGGTGGACGCGCTGATTCTGGCAGAGCTGAGCTTTGTCGACTTTGACGGCATCGTGCCGCCGCCCGAGCTCGGGCGCGGCCTGCCGCTGAATGAGGCGGCGGAGGCGTTTTTCGCCCGCCATGGCGGGAAGGACGTCCCCATGGGTGTCCTCGTGCCGGACACGATCTCGAAAATGCTGCGCAAGCTGATGACGAGCCCGCGCTTTCGCAATATGACGCTTAACGGCTACACAGCGCTGCTTGACGATTCCATCGAGCAGCAGTTTGCGGCGCTGACGATCGACCTTGGCAACGGCAGCATCTATATCTCGTTCCGCGGCACGGACGATACGATCGTCGGGTGGAAGGAAGACCTCAACATGGGCTTTTTGGAGGAGATCCCCTCGCAGAAGCAGGCGGTCGAATACGTCGCGCGCGTCGCGCGGCAGTACAGCGACAAGACCATCCGTATCGGCGGGCACTCCAAGGGCGGCAACCTCGCCGTTTACAGCGCGGCCAAGAGCAGCGGCGAGATCCAAGAGCGTATCGTCGCCGTCCATAATAACGACGGCCCCGGCTTCGCCTGGGATATCAGCGAGACGCCGGGCCACAAGCGCATCGCAAGCCGCATCCATACGATCCTGCCGCAGACGTCCGTCGTCGGCATGCTGATGGAGCATGAAAAGCGCTATCAGGTCGTGCATTCGACCTATGACGGCCTTTACCAGCATGACGGGTTTTCCTGGCAGGTGCTGGGTACGCAGTTTGTCCACCTCGACGACTTCTCCCGCGAGGGAAAGCTCGTTGATGAAACGCTCTCGTCCTGGGCCGATTCGCTCAACACCCAGCAGCGCGAAGCGCTGGCCGACGCGCTGTACAGCGTCTTCACCGCCTCGGGCGCAAAAACGCTCAGCGAGCTCACCGAGGAAAAGCTCAAAAGCGCCGCAGCGATGCTCAAGACCTATAAAAACCTCGACCGCGAGACCCGCCGCATGGTGACTGAGGCGTTCATGCTGTTTTTCAAACTCGGCACGAAGAACTTCGTCCTCGACACGCAGGAGGAAGGAAGCCGCGAGATCGAAAATATTCGAAAAAAGATCTCGGAACAATACCAGAAATTGGTGGAGCGCAAGAAGTAAATACAACATTCCCGCTGCGCGGGGTGAGGTTTTTCCCCTGCGCGGCGCAGGGGAACGGGACAAAGGGGTCATTCTCTTTCGCAAAAGAGAATGGCCCCTTTGGAACCCCAAGAGAAAGGCTTTGCATTGGCAGATTGGCACTTGAAGAGCTGCGCGGCCTGCGGAATCAGGTGCCTGCCGGGTGTTGTATCTAAACGACTTGGCTTGCTTCTATCTTCGCTGTCGCTTTGCCTGCGATTCGGTAGCCTTACGCAATTTCCGCCTACTTTGGACTTGTACAGATTTGCTATTGCCTGCCGAGGCGGCTTTGCTGGCGCTCGCCGCAGTACGCACTACCAAGACGATATGCATTGTCAGATGATTAGGCTGCACCAAAACAAGATGAGCAGAGCGGCAGCGGATGATAGAAGTAGGCCAAATCGTATAGCAATGCTAACGCGGCTTCGCCGCGCGCAGGGAAGTGCAATCGGCAAGCATCGCACCTCTTCGAGCTGCTCGCTTGCAATGAAAATTTTCTCTGGGAGGGGGTAAGGGAGGGGGATCTCTTTTTGAAAAAGAGATCCCCCTCCCTTATTATCGCACCCCTGCGCGGCGCAGGGAACAAATGCAGCGCTGTCGCGCTGCCATATTATTTTTTTACTCTGCGCTCGGCAGCTTCGCTGCGGGCTTCATCAGCAGCGCGCAGATGATGATCGCGAGGATCGTGTTCGGCAGCATATACGTGCCGTTGTACAGCACGGAGTAGAACACGGGAGACGTCATGGTCATGCCCATGAATTCCTCGGGCATATACTGCGCGTAGACCGTCACGCCCGAGATGAAGTGGATGACAAAGCGGCCGAGGCAGCCGACGAAGGCTGCGAGCGGGAGCTTGGAATAGTCGTTGCTCTTCACGCGGAAAAGGCCCGCGAGGCCGACCGCGCCGTAGGCGACGGAATAGTCGAAGATGATGGACACCCAGCTCACGGCAAAGCCCTCGGCGAAGAAATACTTGAGCGTGCCGAACGCGACGCCCGCGAGGATGCCCCAGGGCGCGCCATAGCGCACGGCGAAGAGGATGAGCGGGACCATCACAAGGGTGATCGAGCCGCCGAAGCCGCCAAACGACAGACCGATGGGAATTTTGAGATAGCTCAGCACAAGGGCGAGCGCGATGCAGATGCCGCCTTCGGTCAGGCGGCGGGTGGTGGAATGGGTGGACGTGTTGCTCATAAGGGATTCCTCCTAAAAATATGATCCCTGACCGCGCCGCGGCGCAAAAAAGCACCGCGGCGTCGACGTCACGGTGCAAAGTTCAGGCAAGATACTCTTTGCATTCCTACGCCGGCATTACCCGGATCAGGTCCGAGGGACAGCGACGGCGATACGCCGCATCACAGCCAGCTTGCGCCAGCGCCCCTTGCATATACGTCGGTATTTTAGTCCATTGTGCGAAATTTGTCAAGGATTTGCGGCAAAAAGCGTGATTCCGAAAATAGAATATCGGAATTTAGAATTTGTGTTGCGTCTTTGTTGTGCTTGTGCTACAATAAAATTAGTTAGGCAACCAAAATAATTGTGATATTTGTGATTTTCTCGTGAACAGGAGATCTGAAATGGCTTCGTTTGTTGTCAACGGTACACCGGTCACGGTGGAGAAAAATCAAAAACTCATCCGCTATCTTCGCGACGAGCTGCATCTGACCAGCGTCAAAGACGGGTGCAGTGAGGGCGCGTGCGGCACGTGCCATGTCCTCATCGACGGCAAGCCGACGAAAGCCTGCATCCCTCAGACAGACAAGCTGGAGGGGAAACATATCGTCACGGTCGAAGGCCTTTCCGACTTTGAAAAGGAGGCCTTTACCTACGCTTTTGGCGAGGCCGGAGCCGTGCAGTGCGGCTTCTGCATCCCGGGCATGGTCATCTCGGCCAAGGGGCTCATCGACCAGAACCCCGACCCGACACGCGAAGAGGCGGCCTTTGCCATCCGCAACAATATCTGCCGCTGCACGGGCTATGTCAAGATCATCGACGGCATCCTGCTTGCGGCGAAGATTTTACGCGAGGGGAAAATTCCCGAAAAGAAGGAAGACTTTCAGGTTGGCTCGCGCGTGCACCGTATCGACGTCGCCGAAAAGGTACAGGGCTATGGCAAGTACCCCGATGACATCTATGTTGACGGCATGTGCTATGGCGGCGCGGTGCGCAGCCAGTACCCGCGCGCCCGCGTGCTCTATATCCGCACGAAAGAAGCGGAAGAGCTCCCCGGCGTCGTCTGCGTGCTGACGGCAAAGGATATTCCGGGTCAGCAAAACGTCGGCCACATCCAGAAGGACCAGCCGACGCTCATCGGCGAGGGGGAAATCACGCAGGATCTCGGCGACGCGGTGGCGCTTGTCTGTGCGCGCGACTTAGAAACACTCGAGCAGGCAAAAAAGCTTGTACGTGTCGTTTACGAAGAGCTCCCCGCGGTCTACGGGCCCGAGGAGGCATCCGCCCCCGGCGCGCCCGAGGTCATCATGGGCAACCGCGGCAATTTGCAGGCGCACCGCCACGTTGTGCGCGGCAACGCAGACGAGGCCATCAAACATTCCAAATACGTCTTACACGAGAAGTTTGAGACTCCGTGGACGGAGCACGCCTTTTTGGAACCCGAGTGTTGCGTCGCGCTTCCGCTTGAAAACGGCGGCGTGAAGCTGCTGACGACCGACCAGAGCGCGCACACCACCCAGCACGAGTGCTCGGCGATGCTCGGCGTCGACTTTGCCCACTGCCAGGTCGAAAATATGCTTGTCGGCGGCGGCTTCGGCGGGAAAGAGGACATGTCCGTGCAGCACCACGCGGCGCTCATCGCATACATCGCGCGCGTGCCGGTCAAGGTGAAGCTCACACGGCAGGAATCGCTGCTCGTCCATCCCAAGCGCCATCCGATGTGGATGGACTTCACGATGGGCTGCGACGAAAACGGCATTATTCAGGGCGTAAAGGCGAGCGTCGTGTCCGACACGGGCGGCTTCGCCTCACTCGGCGGCCCCGTGCTCGAGCGCGCGTGCACGCACGCCGCGGGCCCGTATCACTATGAGAATTTTGAGATCGAGGGCCACGCCTACTATACGAACAATCCGCCCGCGGGCGCGTTCCGCGGCTTCGGCGTGACGCAGACTTGCTTTGCGACCGAAACGCTCTTAAACGAGATGGCCGACCTTGTCGGCATCTCCCCGTGGGAAATTCGCTACCGCAACGCCATCCGCCCGGGCGAGGTGCTGCCGAACGGCCAGATCGTCGGCCCCGAAACGGGCCTTGTCGAAACGCTCGAGGCCATCAAGCCCTACTATGACGAAGCGGTCAAAAACGGCGAGCCGGTCGGCCTTGCCTGCGCGATGAAAAACGCGGGCGTCGGCGTCGGTCTTCCCGACTATGGGCGCTGCAAGCTCGTCATCGGCGAGGACGGCAAGGTCCACATCCGCGCGGGCGCGTCCTGCATCGGTCAGGGTCTCGGCACGGTGCTGGTGCAGCTCGTCGTGACAAACGCAAAGCTCACGCGCGATCAGGTCGTCTACGACGGCAACAGCACGTTCATAACGCCTGACAGCGGCGATACCTCCGGCTCGCGCCAGACGCTCGTCACCGGCGAGGCCTGCCGCCGCGCATGCCTGCTGCTGCGCGACGCGATGGAGTACCGCTCGCTGAGCGATTTGAAGGGGCAGGAGTTTTACGGCGAATACTACGCCAAGACGAACCCGCTCGGCGCAAATGTGCCGAACCCCGTCAGCCATGTCGCCTATGGCTACGCGACGCAGATGTGCATTCTCGACAAGGAGACGGGCAAAATTAAAAAGATGGTCGCCGCGCACGATGTTGGCAAGGCCATCAACCCGCTGTCCTGCGAAGGGCAGATCGAGGGCGGCGTCGTGATGAGCATGGGCTACGCCCTGACGGAGCAGTACCCGCTCGACCACGGCAAGCCCACGGCAAAATACGGCACGCTCGGCCTGTTCCGCTCGCATCAGATCCCCGAGATCAAGGCGATCGTCATCGACAAGCCGGGATTAAACCTCGCCAACGGCGCCATCGGCATCGGTGAGATCACGTCCATCCCCACGGCGCCGGCCATCGCGCAGGCGTATTACCGCTACGACGGCGAGCGCCGCCGCAGCCTGCCGCTCGACCATACGCCGTACAAAAAGTAATACAATCAGGAGAGAGCTATGAAACGAGTTCTCATCATCTATACCGGCGGCACCATCGGTATGACGCGCACGGAAAACGGCTACGCGCCGCGCGCGGGCTACTTCCGCGCCGCGCTCGACGCCATCCCCGACCTCCGCGCACCGGAGATGCCGGAGTTGGAATTCTATGAACTCTCGCCGCTGCTGGATTCATCCAACATGACCGTGCGCGAATGGAACTGCATCGCAGAGCTGATTGCGCAGAAATATGACGATTACGACGGCTTCGTCGTCCTGCACGGCACGGACACGATGGCCTACACGGCTTCGGCACTGTCGTTCATGCTCGATGGGCTCGACAAGCCCGTGGTGCTCACGGGCTCGCAGATCCCGCTGTGCGAAATTCGCAGCGACGGGCGCGACAACCTCATCACCGCGCTGCTGATTGCGGGGGAAGGCATCGTGCGCGAGGTGTGCCTTTACTTCGGCGGAAAACTGCTGCGCGGCAACCGCGCGACAAAATACTCCGCCGACGGGCTCATCGCTTTCGTTTCGCCCAACTACCCGAGCCTTGCCGAGGCGGGCATTTCCATCAAATATAACGAAGCCGCCCTCCTGCCGCGGCAGGAAGGCGGGCTCAAGCTCCAGACGCTTGACAACATCCCCATCGGCGTCATCAAGGTATTTCCGGGCATTCAGTTTTCGCTGTTCGAGGCCATTATGACCGAAAAGCTCCGCGGTATCGTCATCGAGACGTTCGGCGCGGGCAACATCCCCGGCGACGGAAACGCGCTGCTGCCCATCATCCGCAAGGCGTTTCAGAACGGCACGGTGCTCACGGTCTGCTCGCAGTGTCCGCAGGGCGCGGTGTCGCTCGGCACCTACGAAACGTCCAGCGCGCTCAAAAAGGCGGGCGCGGTCAGCGGACTTGACATGACGACCGAGGCCGCCGTCGCCAAGCTGTACTATCTCTTCTCCTGCGGCTACGACAAGGAGAAGATCAAGCAGGCGATGGAGGAGGATCTCCGCGGCGAGATCAGCGTTTCTTAAGCGCTTCGAGCGCTTCCTTCGTGTCAACGTCGCAAAGCTCCGTCTCCGGCGCTTCAAAGAGCAGCAGATCATCTAAATGTCTTTTGATGACTGCGCTGCCGCCGACATCGCCCTCAAGCGATAAAAGCTCAGGAAAGAAGCGGGCAGGGAAGAGGCAGGGGTTGCCCCGCACGCCGTTGTGGCCCAATCCGACGATGTTTTCGCTGTGCGCGCGGAAGAACTCAAGCTCCTGCGCGACGGTCTTGCGCTTGAGCATCGGCTGGTCGGCCACCATGAAGCAGAGCGCGTCACAGTCTGACAGCGCCGCCGTGCCGAGGCGGATCGTCTCGCTCTGGCCGCGCTCGGGATGTTCGTTCCGCAGCGTTTCAAAGCCAAACTTTTTGGCGGCCGCTTCCACGTTTTCGTGCTGCGTCACGACCAGCACGCGGGAAAAGCTCTCCCGCGGGATCGCATCGAGCGCATGCTCGATAAGCGGCTTTCCGTTTACCGTCGCGGCGAGTTTATTTTCGCCAAAGCGCGCGGCATTGCCCGCCGCCATGACCACGCATCCTATTTTCAACGTGTTATCCATCTATTAAATCACCAGTCATTCGTTTCTTTTTCACCAATCGGCAGAAAAAAGCGGACAAAATGGTACATCCGCGATCATTTGTATTATATCACGCATGCAGCACTGTACACGCTGTGCGAAATGTGCTAAAATAATAGCAAAGGAGTTGCAGATTTCGAGCAAAACCGACAAAGCGGCTGCTTGGAACAGGAGGTAGACAGATGAGCAAGGTAGGAAAAAGCGAGATCCGCGTCGATGCGTTCGACAAGGTCACCGGACGCACGAAATACTATGAGGATCGGATGCCGGCCGGTGCGCTCTATGCGCGCATCAAGCATTCCACCATCGCGCACGGATTTGTCAAATCCATCGACAAGTCCGCGGCGGAGGCCATCCCCGGCGTTGTGAAGGTGCTGACCTGCTTCGACGTGCCGGAGCACTGCTTCCCGACGGCGGGCCATCCCTGGTCGATGGACCCGGGGCATCAGGACGTGGCCGACCGCAATCTTTTGAACCGCCATGTGCGCTACTACGGCGACGACGTCGCGGTCGTCATTGCGGAGGATGAGGTCTCGGCCATGCAGGGCGTGCGCGCGCTGAAGGTCGAATATGAGGAACTCCCGTTTGTGCTCGACGTGCAGAAGGCCATGGAGCCCGACGCGCCCTGCATCCACGAAAATTTCCCGGGGAATATCCTGAAGCACACCGATATCCGCAAGGGCAATTATCAGCAGGCGATCAAAGAGCCCGGCCTCATCAAGGTCGAGGGCTGGTACAACACCCCCACCGTGCAGCACAGTCACATTGAAAACCACGGCTGCTACGCTTACGAGGAAAATGGCCGCATCGTCGTCGTGTCCTCCACGCAGATCCCGCACATCATCCGCCGCATCGTCGGTCAGGCGCTCGGGCGTCCGTGGGCGGATATCCGCGTCATCAAGCCCTACATCGGCGGAGGCTTTGGCAACAAGCAGGATGCGCTCTATGAGCCGCTGTGCGCGTGGTGCTCTACGCAGGTGCACGGAAAATGCGTGCGCATCGACTGCTCGCGTGAAGAGACATTCGTCAGTAACCGTGTGCGCCACTCGATCCGCTTCCATATCATCACGTGGCTCCATAAGGACGGCTCGATTGCCGCGCGCAAGGTCGAGTGCTTCTCCAATCAGGGCGCGTATGCCTCGCACGGCCATTCGATCGTCGCCAAGGCCATGGGCTCGTTCCCGCAGATCTATCCCTGCGACAATTTCGAGGGCGACGCTTACACCGTGTACACAAACCGCCCCGCTGCGGGCGCGATGCGCGGCTACGGCATGCCGCAGGCGTCGTTCGCGGACGACGCGAACATCGACGAGTGCGCGAAGGCCGTTGGCATCGAGCCGCTCGAATACCGCATGAAGTACATCATGCCCAAGGGCTTCCACGACGGCTTCTCAGGCAACACGAACTACTACGATTCCTTCCGCGAATGTCTGGAAAAGGGGAAGGAGTACATCGAATACGACAAAAAGCGCGAGGAGTATGCCAAGGACATCGGCCCCGTCCGCCGCGGCATCGGCGTGGCGGCCTTCTGGTACAACACGGCGGTGTACCCCATCTCGCTTGAAACGTCCTCGAACCGCATGCTCCTGAACCTCGACGGCACGGTGACGATGCAGTGCGGTGAGACGGAGATCGGGCAGGGCGCGGACACGGCCTATGCGCAGATGACGGCCGAGGCCGTCGGCCTCAAGAGCTATCACGACGTGCGCGTCGTCTCGTGTCAGGACACGGACATCACGCCCACAGGCCTCGGCGCTTACGCGAGCCGCCAGACTTACGTCGCGGGCTTCTCCATCCGCCAGACGGCGGCGCTCCTGCGGCAGAAAATTCTTCAGTACGCGACAAAGCTCACCCGTCAGGCAGTTTCCAACATGGATATTGTCGACGGAAACATCGTCCGCTGCGGCGACGGCGCGGTGCTCATGTCGCTGAAAGAACTTGCGATGACCGCGCAGTACAACGCCGCGGACTCCGAGCACATCACCGCCGAGTCGACCTTTACCATTCGCAACAATGCATATTCCTTCGGCTGCACCTTTGCCGACGTCGAGGTGGATATCCCGATGTGCAAGGTGACGCTCAAGAAGATCATCAACGTCCACGACTGCGGCAAGCTCATCAACCCCGCGCTTGCCGAGGCGCAGGTCCACGGCGGCATGTCCATGGCCATCGGATTTGGCATGAGCGAGCAGCTTTTATTCGACGAGAAGACGGGCCGCCCACTCAACAATAATCTTCTCGACTACAAGCTCTCGACGTTCATGGACCACCCGCATCTCGAGGCGCAGTTTATCGAAAATCCCGAGCCGACGTCGCCGTTCGGCACGAAGGCGCTCGGCGAACCGCCCGCGTGCTCGGGCGCGCCCGCCATCCGCAACGCCATCTACAACGCCACCGGCGTCGCCATCGACACCGTTCCCATCACCCCGCACGTTCTGTACGCCGAGTTCAGCAAGGCGGGGCTCATCCACGACAGCTGGAAGGAGGAGAAGTGAGCCATGTATGACATGAAAGCACTCTATGAGGCGGAAAGCGTCGAAAACGCCGTCGCCCTCCGCTTAGAGCATCCCGAGGCGCAGATCATCGCCGGCGGCAGCGACGTGCTCGTGCAGATGCGCGAGGGCAAGCGCGCCGGGAAGGAGCTCATCTCGATCTACGGCCTCGACGAGCTGCGCGGCGTGAGCATCGACGAGGAGGAAAACATCCGCATCGGCTCGCTTTCGAGTTTCTCGCACATCACGCGCGATCCCATCATCCAGAAGTACATCAACGTTCTCGGCGAGGCGGTCGACATGGTCGGCGGCCCGCAGATCCGAAACATCGGAACCATCGGCGGCAACACCTGCAACGGCGTGACGAGCGCGGATTCCGCCTCGACGCTGCACGCATGGGAGGCCATCGTGGAGCTGACGGGGAAGGACGGCATCCGCCGCCTGCCCATCAAAGACTTTTACATCAAGGCCGGTCAGGTCGACATCCGCGTGGAGGATGGCGAAATCCAGACAGCCATCCTCATCCCAAAGGCGAGCTACGAAAACTGCTATGGCTACTACATCAAGTACGCCATGAGAAACGCGATGGACATCGCGACGCTCGGGTGCAGCGTGAACGTGCGCCTGTCGCCCGACAAGCAGACTATTGAGCGCGCCCGCATCGCCTACGGCGTTGCCGGTCCTGTGCCGATGCGCTGCCCGAGCGCGGAGGCAGCTGCCAAGGATAAACCCTTGACACTTACGACGGCGGAAGAGTTCTCACTCGCCGTGCTCAACGATATCCGCGCGCGTGACAGCTGGCGCGCCTCCAAGGCGTTCCGCGAACACATCGCGGTCGAAATGGCCAAGCGCTGCCTGATCGAGTCTATCAAACGGGCGGGAGGTGTCATCAAATGAGTCAGTACAAGCTGGTGCGATTCAACTTAAACGGCAAGGACGTTGAGAAAATGGTCGACGTGCGTGCGTCGCTGACCGATATGCTGCGAAACGATTACCATATGACGTCCGTGAAGAAGGGCTGCGAGGTCGGCGAGTGCGGCGCCTGCAACGTCATCATCGACGGCGAGGCATTCAACTCGTGCATCTACCTCGCCGTCTGGGCGGACGGCAAGCACATCCGCACGCTCGAAAGCCTGATGGGGCCCGACGGCGAGCTGAGCGACATCCAGCAGGCGTTCATTGAAGAGACCGCTGTCCAGTGCGGCTTCTGCACGCCGGGCTTCATCATGACGGCGGTCGAGATCTTGGAGACGAACCGCCTCTACACCGATGACGAGCTCAGAAAGCTCCTCTCCGGCCATCTGTGCCGCTGCACGGGCTATGAAAATATTCTGCGCGCGGTGAAAAAGACGATGTATCGCCGCCTCGGCCTGCCGCTTCCGGAATAAGGCCGAGCCTTTACAAAATCGAAACAGGAAAAAATATTGTCTTCTTACGAAATCGGTGCTATAATCCAAATAGCACCGATTTTGTTTCAAGGCGCGAAAAAGGAGGAATTTTTATGGTCATTACGGTTGGCAGACAATACGGCAGCGGCGGACGCGAGATCGGCACGATGCTTGCCAAGCAGCTCGGCATCGCCTATTACGACGACATGCTGCTCAAGGAGGCGGCAGAGGAGAGCGGACTTTGCGAAGAGCTGTTCCGTTCCTTTGACGAACGCCCGAAGAGCTTTCTCTATTCCATCGCGATGGACCCCTATTCCTTCTCGATGAACCACGTGACGCCCAAGGGCTCCATCGAACAGCAGGTGTACCTGGCGACCTACGACACGATCAAAAAGCTCGCCGACAAGGGCCCCTGCGTCCTGATCGGCCGCTGCGCGGACTACGCGCTCAAGGATCGCGACGACGTCATCAATCTCTTCATCACGGCTCCGCTCGAAAACCGCATCAAGCGCGTTGCCGCCCGCAACGGCATCAGCGAGAACGAGGCGAAAGACCGCATCAAGAAGACGGATAAGTCCCGCGCTTCCTACTATAACTACTATTCCGCCAAGGACTGGGGCGATGCCAAGAGCTATGACCTCTGCATCGATTCGAGCCTGCTCGGCATCGATGGCACGGTCGAGCTTTTGAAGGACCTTATCCGCATCAAGAACATCAAGTAAACGAAAAATCTAAAAAAGCAGCCGTTTCATACGGCTGCTTTTTTCCGCTATTCACGGCGGTTCAACTTGACGAAAAAGGGAAGAGCGAATTTGTGAAAAAAGTTTACGCTTTCCCCCTATGCAAAAGAGCAAAAATACGCTAAAATAATAGCTGTGAAAATTTGAACTTGTTCCTGAAAGGGGAGATTATGAGCATGGCTCAACTCAAGTATAAGCGCGTGCTGCTC
>OGLF01001606.1_pt1 | contig 12256 bp, 10 predicted proteins | sample 1572701 | NCBI WGS metagenome assembly OGLF01 (sample SAMEA2581910, study PRJEB24529) | metagenome | biome: Human gut stool | place: China | collected 2011 | reverse complement strand
CCTGCGCGGCGCTGTACGCGGCTGTCCCCGGCCTCTACAAGCCCGAGAACAAGGATGGCTCCGCCACCTCCTTCCGTCAGGAGTTAACGGGCAATAATATCAAATAACGTGCTTCGCCCGTCATTTGATATTAAGAGGCTGCACTCCGCTTCGCGCCTCGCCTTTGGCTCGACGCGCGCTGCGTGAGAAGTGTTTTTTGCCACGCGCATGTCGCGGCAAAAAACGGATCAAGATCATTTGCGCCGTGCGCGGCGCAAATAAAACAAGGTATTTCGATCATACTATACAGATAAAGGAGAAAATCACCCATGAGCAAGACTGTTGAACTGGCGCGCCACCTTGAGACGCTGCACATCAATAACATGTACAAGACCGACTTCTACTGGACGTGGGACAAGACCGACGAGGAGATCGACGCAGTCTTCACCGTGGCCGACGCGCTGCGCGACCTGCGCGAGCGCAACAAGAACACGAAGATCTTCAATTCCGGTCTCGGCATTTCGATCTTCCGTGACAACTCCACGCGCACGCGCTTCTCGTTTGCCTCCGCGTGCAACCTGCTGGGTCTTGAGGAGCAGGTGCTCGATGAAAAGAAGTCCCAGATCGCACACGGTGAGACCGTGCGCGAGACGGCGAACATGGTCTCGTTCATGGCCGACGTCATCGGCATTCGCGACGATATGTTCATCGGCGAGGGCCACAAGTATCAGAAGACCTTCATGGACGCGCTCGAAGAGGGCTACCGTGACGGCATCCTCGAACAGCGCCCGACGCTTGTGAACCTCCAGTGCGACGTCGACCACCCGACGCAGTGCATGGCCGATATGCTCCACATCATCCACTACTTCGGCGGCGTGGAGAACCTCAAGGGCAAGAAGGTCGCCATGACATGGGCCTATTCCCCGAGCTACGGCAAGCCTCTCTCCGTCCCGCAGGGCGTTATCGGCCTCTTCACCCGCTTCGGCATGGATGTCACGCTTGCCCATCCCGAGGGCTATGAGGTCATGCCCGAGGTCGAGGAGATCGCAAAAAAGAATGCGGCAGCCACCGGCGGCAGCTTCAAGAAGTGCAACGACATGAAGGAAGCCTTCAAGGACGCCGACATCGTCTATCCCAAGTCCTGGGCGCCGTTCAAGGCCATGGAGGAGCGCACGAAGCTCTATCAGGCCGGCGACAAGGACGGCATCGACGAGCTGGAGAAAAAGCTGCTCGCGCAGAACGCCGAGCACAAGGATTGGGCCTGCACCGAGGAGATGATGAAGCTCACGAAGGACGGCAAGGCGCTCTATCTCCACTGCCTGCCCGCCGACATCACCGGTCTTTCCTGCCCCGAGGGTGAGGTCGACAACAGCGTGTTCGACCGCTATATCGTCCCCCTGTACAAGCAGGCTTCCTACAAGCCGTATATCATCGCCGCAATGATGTTCCTCGCGCAGGTCAAGGATCCCGTCCGCGCCCTGATGGAGATGGACAAGAGCGACGAAGAGCGCAAGATGTTCTAAGGCGCACTGATCATGTAAAAAGGCGGCACAGCCGCTTTTGAGAGAAGAGAGTTTTTAAAAAATCAAGGAGAGATAGTCATCATGAGCAAGAGAATCGTCATCGCCCTGGGCGGCAACGCGCTGGGCAACACCCCCTACGAGCAGCTCGCCCTCGTCACCGAGACCGCAAAGCCCATCGTCGACCTGATCGCGCAGGGCAACGAGGTCATCATCGCCCACGGCAACGGCCCGCAGGTCGGCATGATCAACCTCGGCATGGCCACCGCCGCTGAGGCCAAGGCCATCAAGTCCGACATGCCCTTCCCCGAGTGCGGCGCGATGAGTCAGGGCTACATCGGTTACCACCTGCAGAACGCCATCGGTAACGAGCTCGCCTCCCGCGGCATGAACAAGGACGTTGCGACCGTCGTGACACAGGTCCTCGTTGACGAGGCTGACCCCGCCTTCCAGCATCCCACCAAGCCCGTCGGCGCGTTCTACGATAAGGAGACCGCCGACCGCATCGCCGCAGAAAAGGGCTACACGATGGTCGAGGACGCGGGCCGCGGCTACCGTCAGGTCGTTCCCTCCCCCAAGCCGATCGACGTCATTGAAAAGAACACTGTCAAGGCGCTCGTCGACAATGGTACGGTCGTCATCACGGTCGGCGGCGGTGGTATCCCCGTCGTTTGCCGTGACGGCAAGCTCTACGGCACGCCCGCGGTCATCGACAAGGACTTCGCCTCCGCCAAGCTCGCAGAGCTGCTCGACGCGGACATGCTCGTCATCCTGACGGCGGTCGAGAAGGTCGCCATCAACTTCGGCAAGCCCGACCAGAAGGGTCTCGACACCCTGACGCCGGACGAGGCGCGCAAGTATATCGACGAAAAGCAGTTCGCCCCCGGCTCCATGCTGCCGAAGGTCCAGGCTGCCATGTCGTTTGCCGAAAGCAAGCCCGGCCGCGTCGCGCTCATCACGCTGCTGGAAAAGGCGGCCGAGGGCATCGAAGGCAAGACCGGCACCCGCGTGCAGATGTAATCTTTGCTTTAAAAGCCCCGCTCATCGAGCGGGGCTTTTTTCGTTTTCTTCACGCAATATTTGCTTCTTTCTCCGCTATGGCTAAAAGAACCAATTCTTTTTTGGTCAAGTTTGATCACCGATTTTCGTTTTTCCTGTTGATAAATTTTACCATTTTATGTATCATGGTGATAACGGTATTCAAATCTTTTGATTGCCGTAAAATTTAAGGAGGATTTACTGAAATGAAGAAGTTCCTTGCACTGCTCCTGAGTCTCGTGATGGTTCTCGCCCTCGTCGCCTGCGGCGATAAGAAGGACGATACCAACACCGACGATCAGGACAACAACGAAGTCACCGATTTCAAGGTCGGCTTCATCATGCTCCACGACGAAAACTCCACCTACGACCTCAACTTCATCAACGCTGCGAAAGAGGCCTGCGAGACGCTCGGCGTCGAGTACACCATCGTGACCAACGTTCCCGAAGGTCAGGAGTGCTACGACAAGGCCGCTGAGCTCGCCGACGCCGGCTGCAACATCATCTTCGCCGACTCCTTCGGTCACGAAGACTACATGATCCAGGCCGCGAAGGACTTCCCCGACGTGCAGTTCTGCCACTCCACCGGCACCAAGGCGCACACCGAGGGTCTGAGCAACTACCACAACGCCTTCGCTTCCATCTATGAGGGCCGTTACCTCGCCGGTATCGCCGCCGGTATGAAGCTCAACGAGATGATCGCCAACGGTGAGTTCACCGCAGACGAGGCCAAGATCGGCTACGTCGGCGCTTTCACCTATGCCGAGGTTATCTCCGGCTACACCTCCTTCTTCCTGGGCGCTCGCTCCGTCTGCCCCACTGCCACGATGGAAGTCACCTTCACCGGCAGCTGGTATGACGAGACCGCCGAGAAGGAAGGCGCGCAGAAGCTCATCAAGAACGGCTGCAAGCTCATCAGCCAGCACGCCGACTCCATGGGCGCTCCCACCGCTTGCGAGACCGCCGGTGTTCCCGACGTTTCCTACAACGGTTCCACCGAGGCCGCCTGCCCCAACACCTATCTGATCTCCTCCCGCATCGACTGGGCTCCCTACTATGAGTATGCCATCACCGCTGCCATGAACGGCGAGGCCATCGACGCTGACTGGACCGGCACCCTTGCTACCGGCTCCGTCGTGCTGACCGACCTGAACGAGAACGTTGCTGCCGAGGGCACCGCTGAGGCCATTGCCGATGCGACCGCCAAGCTCGAGAGCGGCGAGCTCCACGTCTTCGACTGCTCCACCTTCACCGTGGACGGCCAGCCTGTCACCTCTTACATGGCTGACGTCGACACCGATCCCGACTACACGCCCGACACCGAGGTTGTCCAGGACGGTTATCTGGCTGAGTCCACCGCCCGTTCCGCCCCGTACTTCCAGCTCATGATCGACGGCATTGATCTGCTGGATACTAATTTCGGCTAATTGTTTCTGCTACTACATATCGGGCTGCCTTCGGGCAGCCCGATATCTTTTTTCTTTTTGTGGCACTTTTCGCTATTTTGCTAAAAATTTTTGTACACTTCTAATTTTTTTTGTGTTTTTTTCTGTTTTACATTTACAACGCCGTTCAATTATGCTAATATATGACTTGTACAAATACAATGCTGCGGGGCTTTCTTCCTGTGCCCTCCAGCGGAAAAAGGGGTGACCGCCTTGGGAACTGCATGCGCAGTTAAAATGGAGAATGTCACGAAGCGGTTCGGCAAAGTGGTGGCGAACAACGCCATCAACCTTGAGCTGCACGAGGGCGAGATCCTGTCGCTGCTCGGCGAAAACGGCAGCGGCAAGACGACGCTGATGAACATGCTCTCCGGCATCTATTTCCCCGACGAGGGGCAAATCTACATTCACGGCGAACCCGTCACGATCGCCTCCCCCAAGGATGCGTTCGAACACGGCATCGGTATGATCCACCAGCACTTCAAGCTCGTCGATCTTTTCACCGCAACGGAGAATATCATCCTCGGCCTTGAAGGCAAGCTCGACATTGCCGAAGCCAGCAAAAAGGTCAAAGAGATCTGCGACAAATACGGGTTCGACATCGACCCCAATCAGAAGATCTACGACATGTCCGTTTCGCAGAAGCAGACCGTCGAGATCGTCAAGGTGCTCTACCGCGGGGCGGACATCCTCATTCTGGACGAGCCGACCGCCGTGCTCACCCCGCAGGAGACGGACAAGCTCTTCGCCATCATGCGCAACATGAAGGCCGACGGCAAATCCCTCATTATCATCACGCATAAGCTGCACGAGGTGCTCGACGTGTCCGACCGCGTGGCCGTGCTGCGCAAGGGCGAATACGTCGGTGACGTCGCCACCAAGGACGCCGACCAGCAATCGCTGACCGACATGATGGTCGGCCACACGGTGAGCCTGAACATCAGCCGCCCCGAGCCGAAGGACGTTGAAAAGCGCCTCGTCATCGAAGGCCTGACGGCTTACGACGAGCTTGGCGTCAAGCGTCTGGACGATGTCAGCTTCACCATCAACGCGGGCGAGGTGCTCGGCATCGCGGGCGTCGCAGGCAGCGGCCAGCGCGAGCTGCTCGAGTCCATTGCGGGCCTCTACCCCGTCGCCTCCGGCCATGTCACGTTCTATCCGCCCGACGGCGGCAAGGAAAAGGAACTCGTCGGTCTCGACCCGATGAAGATCCGCAAGAGCGGCATTTCGATGTCGTTCGTCCCCGAAGACCGACTCGGCATGGGCCTGGTCGGCTCGATGGGCATGACGGGCAACATGATGCTGCGCTCTTGGCGCAAGGGTAAGGGTCTGTTCCTTGACCGCAAGGATCCCGAAGCGCTCGCCAACCGCATCTGGGAAGAGCTCGGCGTCGTCACGCCCAGCACGTCCTTCCCCGTGCGCCGCATGTCCGGCGGCAACGTGCAGAAGGTGCTTGTCGGACGCGAGATCGCCCAGTCCCCCGCCGTGCTGATGACCGCTTACGCCGTGCGCGGCCTGGACATCAACCCCTCCTGTCCCATTTACAACCTGCTGACAGAGCAGAAGATGCACGGCGTCGCCGTCGTTTATGTCGGCGAAGACCTCGACGTGCTGCTTGAGCTGTGCGACCGCATCGTCGTTCTCTGCGGCGGTCAGGTCTCCGGCGTGGTCGACGCCAGAAAGACCGACAAGCGCGAGGTCGGCGCACTGATGACGCTCGTGAGGGGAGGCAACAAGGATGAATAAGAAACAGTCGCTCTTCCACATCGCCAAGCGCGATACGCTCCCCTGGTACAAGGCCGTTTTGATCCGCGGCGGCGCGATCGTGCTCGCTTTGATCGTCTGCGCGATCGTCACAACGCTGCTGACGGGCGAAAATCCCATCAAGGTCTACTCCACGATCCTCTACGGCGCGTTCGGTACGTCGCGCAAGAGCTGGGTCACGTTCCATAACCTCGCGATCCTGCTCGGCATCTCGCTCGCGGTCACGCCCGCGTTCAAGATGCGCTTCTGGAACATCGGTGCCGAGGGTCAGGTGCTCATCGGCTGCCTTGCCACCGCGGCCTGCATGATCTGCCTTGGCGGCAAGATCCCCAACGGTCTTCTCATCGTCATTATGATCGTCGCCTCCGTCGCGGCAGGCGCGCTGTGGGGCTTCCTCCCCGGTATCTTCAAGGCCAAGTGGAACACGAACGAAACGCTCTTCACGCTCATGATGAACTACATCGCGACACAGCTCGCCGCGTTCTTCATCATCGTGTGGGAAGTGCCCAAGGGCTCGGGCAAGATCGGTATCATCAACCAGAATACCGAGGCCGGCTGGCTCCCCGTTCTCGGCGGCCAGCGCTATCTCCTCCCGATCCTGCTTGTGGCGATCCTCACGGGCGTTATGTATATCTATCTCAATTACAGCAAGCACGGCTATGAGATCGCCGTTGTCGGTGAGAGCCAGCGCACCGCGAGCTATGCGGGCATCAAGGTCGAGCGCGTCATCGTGCGCACGATGATCCTCTCCGGCGCGATCTGCGGCCTCATCGGCCTGCTGCTCACCGCCGGTACGGACCACACGCTGACCACCACCATCGTCGGCGGACGCGGCTTCACTGCGGTCATGGTCTCCTGGATGGCCAAGTTCAACCCCATCATGATGATCTTCACGAGCCTTCTTATCGTGGTTCTGAGCCGCGGCGCGAGCGAGATCTCCAGCGTGTTCAGCCTGAACCACTCCTTCGCCGATATCCTGACGGGCATCATCCTCTTCTTCATCATCGGCAGCGAGTTTTTCATCAGCTACAAGGTCAGCCTGCGCAAGAGCAAGAAGGAGGCGTGAAGCAATGATATTTGATCTAACTGCTTTTCTTCCCCGTGCGGTCATGCAGGGCATTCCCCTGCTCTACGGCAGCACCGGTGAGATCCTGACGGAAAAGTCCGGCAACCTGAACCTCGGCATTCCGGGCGTGATGTACGTCGGCGGTATCTGCGGCGTCATCGGCGCGTTCTTCTACGAGCAGTCCACCCCGGCTGCCGACATGAACGCGTTCCTCGCCATCGGTATCCCGATGCTCTGCTCGCTTTTGGGCTCGCTTCTGATGGGCCTTCTCTACTGCCTGCTGACCGTTACGCTGCGCGCCAACCAGAACGTCACGGGTCTTGCGCTCACGACGTTCGGCGTCGGCATCGGCAACTTCTTCGGCGGCTCGCTCATCAAGCTGACCGACAGCGAAGTCCCCTCCATCGCGCTGAGCGCGACGAGCGCCTATTTCAGCAAATCCCTGAATGTCGGCGGCTGGTTCGGTCAGGTCTTCCTGTCCTACGGCTTCCTTGCCTACCTCGCCATCGTCATCGCATTGTTCGCGTCGTACTTCCTCAAGCACACCCGCACGGGTCTTCACCTGCGCGCCGTGGGCGAGAGCGCGGCGACGGCGGACGCAGCCGGCATCAACGTGACGAAGTACAAATACCTCGCCACCTGCATCGGCAGCATGATCGCGGGTCTCGGCGGCCTGTATTACGTCATGGACTACGCCTGCGGCGTCTGGTCCAACAACGCCTTCGGCGACCGCGGCTGGCTCGCCATCGCGCTCGTCATCTTCACGATCTGGCGTCCGAACGTCAGCGTGCTGGCCTCCATCCTGTTCGGCGGGTTCTACATTCTCTATATCTTCATCCCCACCGGCACCAACCTTGCCATCAAGGAGCTCTACAAGATGCTCCCCTACGTCGTCACGCTGGTCGTTCTGATCATCGTGTCGCTGCGCAAGAAGCGCGAGGATCAGCCGCCCGCATCGCTGGGTCTGAGCTACTTCCGCGAAGAGAGATAAAAAATCTTCAAAAACGGCAACCGTTTCGGTTGCCGTTTTTGAGTAGGATCGCACTCCGCTCTGCGCACACGCCGCAGGCGCGTACACTCGCTCCGCGCAAAGTGTTTTTTGCCACGTACACGCCGCGGCAAAAAACGATCAAATTCATTTGCGCCGTGCGCGGCGCAAAGTCTGCGACGCTTTTACGCTGTTTTGCTGCCGGAGGCAGCAAAACATGCTATTCACTATCAAATCTGCCTATCTTTTCGGGCATTGTGAGGTATTCCGCTATGTCTACTCTGCTCATTCAAAACATTCGTTCGCTGGTGTCGTGTGATGACGCGGACACGGTTTATGAAAACGTCGATCTGTATGCTGAGGATGGATTCATCCGCGCGATCGGTAAAAATCTGCCGCAGGAGGCGGAAAAGGTGATTGACGCGAGCCACATGCTCTGCTACCCCGGCCTTGTCAACACGCACCATCATCTCTATCAGGTCTTTTCCCGCAACCTGCCGGAAGTACAGAACATGGAGCTCTTTGACTGGCTCAAAACGCTCTATGAGATCTGGAAAAACCTCGACGAGGACGTCATCCGCCTCTCGACACTCACGGGCCTTGGCGAGCTGATGAAGCACGGCTGCACGACCTGCTTCGACCATCACTATGTCTTCCCTGTGGGCGCGGGCGACCTCATTGGCGCGCAGTTTGCCGCGTCGGACGAGATCGGCGCGCGCATGTACGCCTCGCGCGGCAGTATGGACCTCTCTGTCAAGGACGGCGGCCTGCCGCCCGACAGCGTCGTGCAGACGGTCGACGAGATCATGGCCGATTCTGCCCGTGTCATCGAGAAATACCACGACAAGTCGTTCGGCGCGATGCACCGCGTTGCGCTCGCCCCGTGCTCGCCGTTCTCCGTGTCTGCCGACCTTCTGCGCGAGAGCGCCGTGCTCGCGCGAGAGTACGGCGTGCGCCTGCACACCCACCTGTGCGAGACGAAGGACGAAGAACACTTCATGCTCGCGCGCGAGGGCGTCCGCCCGCTCGAGTACATGGAGCGCCTCGGCTGGACGGGCAGCGACGTCTGGTTCGCCCACGGCATCCACTTCAACGACGAGGAGCTGCGCGTGCTGGCAAAGACACACACCGGCGTGGCGCACTGCCCGATCTCGAACATGAAGCTCGCCTCCGGCGTCGCCCGCGTGCCCGAGATGCTGAAGCTCGGCGTGCCGGTCGGCCTCGCGGTTGACGGTTCAGCCTCGAACGACGGCTCATCGCTGATGGAGGAACTGCGCGTCGCGTTTCTGCTGCACCGTTTGAACAGCAGCAAAGCTGCCCCCAGCGGTTACGACGTGCTCAAGATGGCAACATGCGGCAGCGCGGCCATCCTTGGCCGCAGCGACGACATCGGCTCGCTCGAGGTCGGCAAGTGCTGCGACCTCTTCATGATCGACTCGCGCAGGCTCGAGCTCGTCGGCTCGTGCTTTGACCCCAAAAGCGTGCTCGGCACTGTCGGCGTGCGCGGACCCGTTGACTACACAGTCGTTCAGGGCCGTGTGACGGTCGACCACGGTCATCTTGTCACAGTCGACGAAGAACAGCTTGCGCACGACGCGGAGGCGAAGTGCCGCGCGTATCTGAACCGCTGAGGAGGCTGCCATGACCGTTGAGATCATCTGCGGCGACATCGCCGCCCTCCCCTCCTCCGACCGTGCGGCCGAGTTTCTGCCGCTCACGGACGGCGACACGCTGACTCTCTCCTGCACAGACAGCGACCTGAAGGCCGCCTACCGCGTCCTGCGCGCCATCATGGACTACGGCTATGAGCACGCGCAGCCGTCGCGCGTGCGTCTAATTTGCGCGGACGAGGCGTCGCGTAGGGCGTACTCCTTCCAGTGGAACATGTGGTTCGCTGCGGAAAAACCGAAGCACGAAGACTAAAAGGAAAAGACGAGCGAATTTTGCTCGTCTTTTCCTTACAAATAGCGATCCATCTTTTGCAGGATCGTCTCGTAGCGCTCGGCGAGCTCCTGCTTTGTCTCGCCGAACCGCCCGCGAAGCTCCTGCCGCGAACGGACAATGGTCTGCAACGCCTCGTCGCGCTCAATGCGCAGCTCCGCGGCGATCTCCTCGCTCAGCTCGCCCACGCTGGCAAAGGCCTCCATCAGCCCACCCTGCGTTTTGAAAAACTCGTCGCCGAAGCGCTCGCGCTTCGGATATTTTCCGCTGCGGTAATTGTCGATGACGACCTCGTAGCGTGCCATGGCGCGCTGCACCGCCGTCTCCCATGAAACGTACAGCTCGCGCTGGGCGTTTTCGCCGACCACTTGCATCACCTCCGGCGCGCGGCAGAGCTCTTCGAGCTTTGCCGCCATCGCCGCGGCGTTTTCCTCGATGCAAAAGCCGTTTCGCCCGTCGCCCACACCCTCGGACGCGCAGGAATTTCGGATCATCACAGTCGCCGTACCGCTGGCTGCGGCCTCGCGCACGACAAGGCCGTTCGTGTCGAACGTCGACGGGAAGAGAAACAGGTCGGATCTGCCATACCACGCGCGGATGATCTCGCGGTCAGAGATCGCACCTGTGAAAAAGCAGCGGTCGGAGAGCTTCCGCTCTTCCGCATAGCTGCGGATCTCCGCGCCGTCTGCGCCCTCGCCGACAAACACCATGCGGAAGTCGACATTTTTCTCGCGCAGCGTTTTCAGCGCGTCTAAAATGATGCGGATACCCTTGTACCACATCAGCCGCCCGACGAAGAGAAAGACCGGCACGTTCTGCGGCAGGTCATATCTGCCCGTCGCCGCGGCGATGGCCTCGTCAGACACCCGCCCGCGCGGCACGTCCACGCCGTTTTCCATCACGATGTAGTCGCCCTCGTAGCCGAGCGAGCGCAGATTTTCCCCCGCCCCGCGGCTCACGACCCAGACCTCATCGCAGCTTGCGATGTTCTGCACCAGCGCGCGAATGGCGCTCTCCTGCAAGAGCTTGCCGCGCACAGCCTTGGCGATGTCGACATCGTACTTCGTGTGATACGTCAGCACGAGCGGCGCGTCGACCACGGCGCGCAGCGAGCGCGCCAGCAGGCACGACGTGATGGGACAATGCGTGTGCATCAGTTCGACCTTCTGCTCCGTCAGCACGCGCGCGGTCTCGGGTGAAAACGGATAGCCCGCCACGTAGCCGAGCTTCTTGCGCGTGTCGATGCTCGGGTAGCGCAGCACGGGGAATGGGAACGCGCTGTCGTCCGCGCCGGGCACTGTCGGCGTGACGACAATGGCGTTTTCGCCGCTTTTCGTGATGTTTTTCGCGTAGTTCACGACGGCGTTCGCCACGCCGTCGATCTCGGGCGGAAAGGAATCGTTCAAAAGGCAGATGGTTCTCTTGTCCATGCCATTGCCCTCCTGTTGCTTGTTTTTCGGCAGCGCCGAAGTGTGATTCAGTATATCATTTTTCGCGCGAAGATGGTATACTATGTGTGAATTTTACGCGCTGTTTACTTCGGGAAAGGAGAACTTCCATGCGCATTCTCACATACACCGTGACGCCGGAGGAGGACGGCCGCATGGTCAAAGGCATCCTGCGCGGCAGTCTTCAGCTTTCCTACACGCTGCTCAAAAGCCTCAAATGGCGCGAAAACGCCATTTTATTGAACGGACAGAGCGTCCATGTCAACACAATCGTCCACGCGGGCGACACCGTCAGCGTCGTCCTCAGCGAGCGTACGCCGCGCGAGGACTTGTACTGCGCAAATGCGGCAAAGCCCGACATCGTCTACGAGGACGACGACCTGCTCGTGCTCAACAAGCCTGCGGGCGTCGCCATGCACCCGAAGTCGGGTGACGCCTCCGCGCCGAGCCTTGCAGCGATGCTGACGAATTATCTCGGCGAGGGCAGCGTGCCGCACTTTGTCAGCAGGCTCGACAAGGGAACGTCCGGTCTCCTCATCGCCGCAAAGAGCGGCTACGTGCACGACCGCCTGCGCCGCGCGCTGCATTCAAGCGATCTGCGGCGCGAGTACCGCGCTGTCGCCGTCGGCAGAGTTGAACCGCCGTGCGGCGTCATCGACGCGCCGATCGGCCGCGCGGAGGGCTCCATCATCCGCCGCTGCGTGCGCGCGGACGGACTTCCAAGCCTCACGGAGTACGAGACTCTGCAAGTAAACGACCGCTTCACGCTCCTGCGCCTGCGCCCACAGACGGGTCGCACGCATCAGCTTCGCGTCCACATGGCATACCTCGGTCATCCCCTCGCGGGCGACTGGCTCTACGGCACGGAGGACAAAACCCTCATCGCCCGCCCCGCGCTGCACTCATACGAGCTGTGGTTCACCCAGCCGGTCACCGGACAGGAATTACACTTTACAGTGCCTATCCCGCAGGGTATGCAGCGCTTGATGGAATGAAAAAGCACCGTTTTGGCCGGTGCTTTTTTCAGACGTGTGGTAAAATACCATAGGTCTATAACCGATTTTTAC
>OGLF01001603.1_pt1 | contig 12273 bp, 10 predicted proteins | sample 1572701 | NCBI WGS metagenome assembly OGLF01 (sample SAMEA2581910, study PRJEB24529) | metagenome | biome: Human gut stool | place: China | collected 2011 | reverse complement strand
CGCTCTGGCGCAGGTCGTCCATTTCGCGCAGGTGCTCGCGCCATGCGTCGTCGATGGTGGTGAACATCACCACTTTCGAGAATATCTTGTAGATCTCCGCGCCGTCCGTGTTCTTGCATTTCAGCAGGTTCACCGGGACGTTGTAGCCCAGATGGCCGTCCGTAATCGGGAAGTAGATGTTCGAATCCAGCTGATCCTTCTTGTCCTCGTAGATGCGCTCCATGACGGGGCGTACCGTGTCGGCCACGGCCTTGGCACGGCGTGCATAGGTCTCCTTGAGGTCTTTGACGATCAGTTCCACCAGTTCGGCGGGCTTCGCCGAGCCGTAGGTCTCTTCGCCGAACGACGGTTCTACGGCCACTTCGCGGATCAGCTCGAAGCGGAAATCCTCGAACTCGATGCCGCGGTTGGTCTCCACGAAATTGTCGGCGTAGTCGTACATGATGTTGTTGAGGTCGATCTCGATGCGCTCGCCGTAGAGTGCGTGACGGCGGCGGGTGTAGATCACCTCGCGCTGCGAGTTCATCACATCGTCGTATTCCAGCAGACGCTTACGGATGCCGAAGTTGTTCTCCTCGACCTTCTTCTGCGCACGCTCGATGGCGCGCGTCATCATGCCGGCCTGAATCACCTCGCCCTCCTTGAGTCCCATGCGGTCCATCATCGAGGCGATGCGGCCCGAACCGAACAGACGCATCAGGTCGTCTTCGAGCGATACGAAGAACTGCGACGATCCGGGGTCGCCCTGACGTCCGGCGCGTCCGCGCAGCTGGCGGTCCACACGGCGGCTTTCGTGGCGTTCGGTGCCGATGATCGCCAGACCTCCGGCCTGCTTGACTTCGGGCGTGAGCTTGATGTCGGTACCGCGGCCGGCCATGTTGGTCGCAATGGTCACCTGTCCCGAACGTCCGGCCTCGGCCACGACTTGGGCCTCCAGCTGGTGCTGCTTGGCATTCAGAACGTTATGCTTGATGTTGCGGAGCTTGAGCATGCGGCTCAGCAACTCCGAGATCTCGACCGACGTGGTACCCACCAGCACCGGACGGCCCGCTTCGACCAGCTTCACGATCTCTTCGATCACGGCGTTGTATTTCTCGCGCTTGGTCTTGTAGATCAGGTCCTGACGGTCGTCGCGGACCACGGGACGGTTGGTCGGAATCACCACGACGTCGAGTTTGTAGATGCTCCAGAACTCCGAAGCCTCGGTTTCGGCCGTACCGGTCATACCGGCCAGCTTGTGGTACATGCGGAAGTAGTTCTGAAGGGTGATCGTCGCGAATGTCTGCGTCGCGGCTTCGACCTTGACGTGCTCCTTGGCTTCGATCGCCTGATGCAGTCCGTCCGAATAGCGGCGTCCGTCGAGAATACGGCCCGTCTGCTCGTCGACGATCTTCACCTTGTTGTCCATCACCACGTATTCGACATCCTTCTCGAACATGGCGTAGGCCTTGAGCAGCTGATGCACCGTGTGCACGCGCTCCGACTTGATCGAGTAGTCGTTGATCACCTCGTCGCGTTTGCGGGCGCGTTCCTCGGCCGAGAGATCGCTCTTTTCCAGCTCGGCCACTTCCGCACCGATGTCGGGCATCACGAAAAATCCGTCCTCGTTGAAGTATTTCGACAGCACTTCATGGCCTTTGTCCGTCAGTTCCACCGAGTTGAGTTTCTCGTCGATGACGAAGAACAGGTCGTCGGTGATTTCGGGCATGCGGCGGTTGTTGTCCTGCATGTAAGTGTTTTCGGTCTTCTGCATCAGCGCCTTGACGCCCGTTTCCGAGAGGTATTTGATCAGCGGCTTGTATTTGGGCAGACCTTTGTGCGCACGGTAGAGTTTCACGCCGCCTTCGTCGTTCTTGCCCTCGGCGATGAGCTGGCGGGCTTCCGCCAGCAGCCCCGTCACGAGGTTCTTCTGCAGGTTGTAGAGGTGGTCGATGGCCGGGCGGTACTGCTCGAACATCTGGTCGTCGCCTTTGGGCACGGGACCCGAAATGATAAGCGGCGTACGTGCGTCGTCGATCAATACGGAGTCCACCTCGTCGACGATGGCGAAGTGGTGCTTGCGCTGTACGAGGTCGGCGGGCGACGAAGCCATGTTGTCGCGCAGGTAGTCGAAGCCGTATTCGTTGTTCGTGCCGAAAGTGATGTCGGCCATGTATGCCTTGCGCCGGGCGTCGGAGTTGGGCTGCGTGTCGTCGATGCAGGCCACCGACAGCCCGTGGAACTGGTACATCGGCCCCATCCACTCCGAGTCGCGCTTGGCCAGATAGTTATTGACCGTCACGAGGTGCACGCCCTTTTTTGCGAGGGCGTTGAGGAATACGGGGAGCGTCGCCACGAGGGTCTTTCCTTCGCCCGTCGCCATCTCGGCGATCTTGCCTTTGTGGAGCACAACGCCGCCGAACAGCTGTACGTCGTAGTGGATCATGTCCCACTTGAGGTCGTTGCCGCCGGCCATCCAGTGATTGGCGTATACGGCCTTGTCGCCCTCGATGGTTACGAAATCCTTGACGGCGGCCAGATCGCGGTCGAAATCGTTGGCCGTGACCACTACCGTCTCGTTCTGGGCGAAGCGGCGCGCGGTGTCCTTCATGATGGCGAACGCTTCGGGCAGTATTTCGTCGAGTTTCTCCTCGATCTTTTCGTCGATGCGTTTGGTCGTCTCGTCGATCTCCTTCGAGACCTTCTCCTTCTCTTCGAGCGATGTCTCGGCCAACTCCAGCTTGGCTTTCAGCTCCACGATGCGGGCTTCGTCGGCTGCGATGAAATCGGCGATCTGCTTCTTCAGCGCTTCGCTTCGGGCGCGCAGTTCGTCGTTGGAAAGGGCTTCTATGGCAGGGTAGACGGCTTTGATCTTTTCGAGATAAGGCTCGATCTGCTTGCGGTCCTTGTCGGCTTTGGAGCCGAAGATGAGTTTGATTAAACTGGCAGCTATATCCATATTCGTTTTCTGATATTTCGGGGTTGTGGTTGTAAATCCTACAAAGATACTTATTTTTCCCGAATGCACAAAAAAATAGGTCCCTATAAAGGGACCCAATGCGGGGTTTCCGCGATTCGGAGCCGCATTCCGGCCGACGGGTCACCGTCTTTTGTGGAGCCGGTAATAGAGGACGAAAAGCGCGGGGGTGCGGTTTATCAGGAAATGGCGGAAGTTGTATTTGCGGAATGCGAGCGGCATGACTCCCCGCTGCCGGGCGTCGCGCAGCATTTCGCGGGCGTTGCCCTGTCTGCCGAGTATCGTCTGTTTGCAGGCGAAAAACATCGTTTTGCCCACGTGCAGCCGCATCAGGCGTGCGCCTTCCGGATCGCTTTCTTCGATACGGGCCGCGAAGTCGGTCAGGCTTTTCATCGCCCGGACAAAGTCCGAGCGGCGCTTCGGATCGTAGCTTCCCATGAACGATCCGTTGTGCTGCAGGTAGTTGTACACCCGGATCGGGACATATCGGATCCGTTTTGCGAAGTAAATGGCGCGCGGGGTGAACTCTTCGTCCTCGTGCCGCATCGGGAGCATGCCGAGTCCATGCCGTTCGAGCATCGTCCGGTCGTAGACGTAGGCGCAGGCCATGGGCAGGAAGCAGTCCCGACGCAGGAAATCGCGTCCGCTCTGCACCTCCCCGCCGCCGCGTGCGAAAAGCCCGTCGCTCCAGAGCGGAAGGTCGCCGCCGTGTTCGTCGACGCCCGCCATGTCGAAACAGAGCATGTCGAGCCGCTCCCGGTCCATGATCTGCGTCAGCCGTCCGAGAACGCCGGGCGAAAGGTAGTCGTCTGCATCCACGTACATGACATATCTGCCCGCGGCGCGCTCCGTGCCGTAATTCCGGGCCATGCTTACGCCTTCGTTGGGTTTGGCGTGCACTTGGACGTTCGCATGCCCGCAGGCCGCCCGCTGCGCTGCGGCCAACGAACCGTCGGTCGATCCGTCGTCCACCACGATCACTTCGTACTCTTCGGGCGGCAGGTCCTGATCGAGGGCCGAAGCGATACACTTGCCGATCAGCCCTTCGAGGTTGTACAGCGGAATTATGATGCTGATTTTTTTCATGACGCGAGAAGTCGGACGAGGAACAGACGCTTGTGAATCCAGACTCTCCACGACGGATAGAAGAGTCCGCAGGCCATTTTGTACCGGCGCATAAGCTGCCGTTTGAGCAGCTTGGGATCGTGTGAATGCCGGATGCCGGCCTTGTAGAGACGTGTGAGAATGCGGCGGTACGAGGCGAGTTCCCTTTTCTTTACCTCCCCGGTCCGCAGGGAGAAACGGGTGAAGATGCGGGCTTCGTCATCCGAGAGCCGGACGCCCAGTTTGCGCGCGAGTTGTTCCTGCTGGGTAAGCTGGGCGCTGAGGGTCTGGCGGTCCAGTTGGCGTGTCGAGATTTGGTCTTCCCATCGGCGGTAGAAGGTCAGGTACTCCGGAATGTTGGCCATGCGGAGGTGTTCCGAAAGATCGACCCATAGCTGATAGTCTTCGGCCATACACTCCCGGAAGCGTATGCCGGTCCGTTTGAAAGGTTCGCTGCGCAGCATGACGGACGACATGCCGAACGGGCACCCGAAAAACAGTTGGTACTGGATTTCCTCGTGGGTGAGCGGCACTTGGATTTTCAGTTCGTCATTTTCCCCCCCCCTTGTGCCGAACATCGTGTAGTAACTGCCGCAGATGTCGGTTTGCGGGTGTCGTTCGAAGAAGGCGAGCTGTTTGGCGAAGCGTTCCGGAGAGCAGAGGTCGTCCGCATCCATGAAGGTGATGAATTTTCCGCGGGCGGCGTCCAGCGCCCGATTGCGGGTGCGTGCGGCTCCCGAATTGAGTTCGTTGTGCATCAGTACGATGCGGTTGTCCTTTGCGGCGTAGGCGCGTGCGATCTCGGCCGAAGCGTCGGTCGATGCGTCGTCGATGACGATCAGTTCGAAGTCGCCGACCGTTTGCCGGAGGACGTTCTCGATGCTTTCGCCGACGAATCGCTCCGCATTGTAGAGCGGCATGATGACGCTGATCAGTGGTGTTTGTTTTTGCATGGTGGTAGAGTTAGTTGTTTCCGATTTTCAGATTGTTCAGGATGCGCCGCCCGACGGGGCACTCCGCGCACCGTTTGGCGGCGCAGTATTCCGTCGCCAGCTGCAACAGGGCCTGCGACTCGAAGGCGCTGCGGGGCGTCAGCCCCGCGTCGTGCCAGCCGCGCATGTAACGGTTGTCCTCCGCGGGCAGGCGTTCGAGCAGCGTCAGGGCGCTGTCGCGCAGGGCTTCGCGTCCGGTGTAGCTGCCGTAGGCGAATTGCAGCACCGAGACGAGGTTGATGCCGATGATGTTGGCCTTGAAAGTCCCCAGACGCTTGGGCCTGTCGTCGCCTGCGATTCCCGGAATATGGTGCGTCCGCCAGTAATCCGAGGCCTCGACGCAGAAGAGCCGCCGGATCTCCTCTTCCGTGCGGCAGGCCATGGCGCGCTCCATGACGAACTCGTCCTGAGCGAAGAATTCCGCGGCTTGCGCCAGCCGCAGTACGGGGTGGTTGGCCGGGCGTATGTCGCCCAGCTGCCAAGCTCCGGCCTGCATCGGTTCGATGTCGTATTTGGCCGCCAGATATTCGAAATTGCGGGCGAGGTTGAGCGTGTAGGTGTCGTGCGGATAGAGCGCCAGCAGTCCCGACGCTCCGAAAAGCAGCGATTCGACGGCATGCGGCGCCAGCCGTTCGCGCAGAACGGTTTTGTAGGATACGCGCCGCGCCAGCGTGAGGTAGGCTTCCTGATTCTGACGGTCGCCCAGCGTGCGGAAGTAGAGCAGGTAGAAGGTCTGGTTCCAGTTCTCCGCCGCTTCGTGCCGCAGCGCCTCCACCATGCGCATTTTGCGTTCGAGCCGGTCGAAGAGCAGCGACGTGCATATCTCGCTGCGCTGCAAGGCTGACTGTCCCGCGAGGAATCCGCCGCAGGCGTAAGCCCCGGCTCCGGCCCGAAGCCGGTTCATCGCGCGCTGTTCCCGCTCCGCCGTCATGCTAAAACAGATTGAGCTCCAGCAGTGCCTCTTCCGACATCATGCTTTTGTCCCATACGGGATCGAACGTGAGAATCACGTTCACCGACTTCACGCCTTTGACCTTGGCTACCTGCTGGTTTACGTCTTCGACGAGCATGTCGGCCATCGGGCAGTTGGGCGCGGTGAGCGTCATGCGGATGTTGGCGACGCCGTCGGGCGTGTAGTCGATCTCGTAGATCAGTCCCAGATCGTAGATGTTTACCGGGATTTCGGGATCGTATATGTTCTTGAGCGTAAGGACGATCTCCTTCTCGACCTTCAGTATCTCTTTGGGTGTCATCGTGACATTGAAATTAAGCGTTGAAAACTAAAAACCGCCGGAAACTCTCCCTTCCGGCTTTCCGGTTCCGGCCGATTCGCAGGGCCGGACGCCTCTTCTGCCGAAAGAAACGTTGGTTTCCGATTTTTTATTTTTCGTTCGCACCGTCCTTGCTCGCGAAGGCCAGCGCATAGAGCCGCATCTGCTTGACCATTGACAACAAGCCGTTCGACCGCGTGGGCGAGAGGTTTGCGCTCAGGCCGATGGCGTCGATGAAATAGAGCTCCGTGTCGAGAATCTCCTGCGGCGTGCGACCGTTCAGCACGCGGATCAGCAGGGCGATGATGCCCTTGGTGATTATGGCGTCGCTGTCTGCGGCGTAATAGACCCGGCCCTGCTCCATGCGGGCGTCCACCCACACGCGCGACTGGCATCCCTCGATCAGGTACTGCACGGTGCGGTGCTCGGCGGGGATGGCCGGCAACGAATCGCTCAGACCGATGAGGTAGTCGTATTTGTCGAGCCAGTCGTCGAATACCGAGAACTCCTCGATGATCTCCTCCTGTATCTTATCCATGTCCGTATATTTTTTAATCCTTAAAAATCGATGATTTCCGGGAGCACTTCGCCCTCCGACGCCGCAGGTTCGGTGATCTCCAGCACCCGCGCCACGGTCGGCGCCACGGCCGTCATGTCCACGCGGCGCTTCACGCGCAGGGGACCGGCTCCGAAGCCGTAAAATACCAGCGGCACCTGCGTGTCGTAGCCGTACATCGAACCCGACGACGATGCGCAGCGGTCGTTCTCCTCGATCCAGCCGGGCATCAGGTTCATGATCACGTCGCCCGAACGCCGGGGATAGAAGCTGTTCTGCATCTTGCGGGCGTAGCCGCTGCCGAAGTAGCTCGTGCGCATGGCCGTGGCCGAGAGGGCGTGCGAGACGCCGCGGAACTGCATGGCGAAGATCGCCACCTCGTTCTGCACGTCGGCCAGATTGAGTCCCCGCTCGTAGATGAGGTTGTGGTTCAGGTAGAGGCATTTGTCTTCGTACTCCAGCACCCAGTTGCCCATGCCGTAGCGGACGTTCAGGAACCCGTTTACGATCACCTCGAACTGCCGGGCGTTGAACCGGTCGGCCTCTTCGCGGCCCGCGTCGTACGAGGGGCTGGTTCCGTGGTCCGACGTGAATACGACGAGCACTTCGCCGTTCTTGACCTGCGCGAATACGAACGTCAAAAAGTCGGCCAGATCGCGGTCGAGCCGGTAATACATGTCCTCCGCCTCGACCGATTCGGGACCGTAGGCTTCGCTGATGCGGCGCGACGAATCGAGACAGATGTTCAGCAGGTCGGGCGTGCCGTCGGTGCCGAGCTTGAACTGGGCGATGGCCTGCTTGGCGAAGCCGAATACGGCGGTGTTGCCCGCCGGGGTGTAGAGCATCCGGTCGAAATCGGTGGTGAGCTTCAGGCGGCCGCTGCCCGTCTCGTCCTTCTCCTTTTTGTTCTTGCCCGTGAGGATTACGTCCCAGTTGCGGGAGTTGACGTAGCGGCCCTTTTCGTAGAGCGTCCGCCATTCGGGGGCGATGTACGAGAGGTTGTAGCGTTCGCGGTTGCTGCGCGCCACCCATTCGGGAACGTCGGCGGCGTAGTAGGGCGAGGTGGTCCAGCCGCAGCGCGCCGAGTCGAGCCAGAAGACCTCGCCGCCGCGTCCGCCCAAGACGATCGCCGACGTGGCTTCGGCCGCCACGGTGACGGCCTTGCTGCCGGGTTCGTGCTGCAGGAGCGCTTCGGAGAGCGTCGGGGCGATCAGGTTGTAGGGGCCTGCGCCGTTGCGTCCGGCGATCAGTTCCACGGCCTCGTTGGCGACGTAGTCGCGCCAGCGCGAGCCGATGACCCCGTGCGTCGAGGGCATCGCGCCCGTCGATAACGTGGCCAGCGACACGGGCGTGGTGGTCTGCTGGTAGTCGTAACGGCTGTCGGCGAAGACCGTGCCGCCGTCGATCAGGCGCCGGAGTCCTCCTTCGCCGTAATTGTCGGCGTAACGCGAGAGATCCTCGGCGCGCATCGAGCCGACGACGATATTAACGACCAGCCGGGGCCGTGCGGCCGAGACTTCGAGGGCCGCGAAGGCGGCTATGGCGAGTAAAATGATTTTGTGCTTCATGGTGTGCGAATGATAGGCCGCAAATTTACGAATTTATTTCGATACATCGGCGGAAATATTCCGCTTCGGTCCGAAAATCGATCTGCGGCAGCGCCGCGATCTCTTCGAGCCTGCGGCGGCAGAACTCGCGGTAGGTTGCGCTCTGCGGGTTGCGGGGCCGGTGCGCCGCGGCCACGACGATATGGCGGACGTCGGGCAGCAGACGCCGGGCCTGCTCCGAGAGAACCGTCGCCGAGAACTTCTCCCAGACGTATTCCACGGCCTGCGGAGACGGATGCACCAGATCGTCGGCGTAGAACCGGTAGTCGCGCAGGTCGTCGTTGAGGATTTCGTATGCGGGGAAATAGTGAACGTCGGGAAAACGCTCCGCCAGCTCTTCGGCGGCCAGACGGAGTGCGGCTTTGCTCACGGCGTTGCCCGCCAGTGAGTCGCCGAGATGCCGCACGGGGCTGACCGTAAGGATCACCTCCCTGCCGCCGAGCGGACCTGCCATGAGGTCTGCGAAAGCGGTGACGATCTCGTCCACGCCCAGCCTGCGCCGCGTGAACTCCGCGGCGGGCCGGCGGTGGCAGTTGGCGACCACCGCGCCGTCGTGTTCGTAGACCCACGCCGTGCCGAAGGTCAGCACGATCCGGTCGGCCGCGCGCAGCGCTTCGGCTCCGCTCTTCCGGGCGGCGTTCATCGCCGCGAGGGCTTGGTCCGCTTCCGGGGCGGAAAAAGAGCCGTGGAACCCGTAATGGAACCACAATTCGCCGTCGAATCCCAATTCCGAATGTCGTACGGGCTTCTCCCCTGCGTAGCTGCGCAGCGCGGCGGCGATGGAGAGCGGGTTGAACAGAATGCCCGAAGGATTGGCCGTGACGCGGAATTTTGCCTGTGCCAGCCGCCCGGCGATGTGTTCCGCGAAACAGGAGCCGAGGGCCAGTATGCGGTTCTCGTAGCCGATCTTCGTTCCAAGGGGCGCAATTTCGATTTCGGTGCGGAATTTCATACTGCAAAAGTACAAATTTTATATCTTTGCCGTATGATCTTACGGGCAAACTGCAAAATAAATCTGGGGCTGGATATCCTGCGCCGCCGTGCGGACGGTTATCACGACCTCGAAACGGTGATGTTTCCCGTGCGCGGACTTTACGACGAAGTCGAGGTCGTGCGCACGGCCGGGGCGGGCGTGGATTTCCGCGCCGAAGGGCTCGCGGTGGACTGCGAACCCGAACAGAATATCTGTATCAGGGCTTTCCGGCTGATGCACGACCGTTACGGCGTGGACGGCGTCGCTATCCGGCTCGACAAGCGGGTGCCGTTCGGCGCCGGGCTGGGTGGCGGTTCGTCCGACGGCACGGCGGTTCTGCTGGCTCTCGACCGGCTTTTCGACCTGCATCTGCCCGAAGCGGAGCTGATCGCCCGCGCCGCCGAGCTGGGCAGCGATACGCCGTTCTTCGTGCGCAACACCCCGCAGTTCTGCACCGGACGGGGTGAGATCATGTCGCCTTTCCCGCTCGACCTTGCGGGGCTGACCCTCGTGATCGTGAAGCCGGACGAGGGGGTCTCTACGCGCGAAGCCTATGCGGGCGTACGTCCGCGGGTGCCCTCCGTGCCGCTTGCCGAGCGTCTGCGGCGTCCCGTCGCGGAGTGGCAGGAGATTGTGACCAACGATTTCGAACCGCATATCTTCGCCGCGCATCCCGCCATCCGCGCATCCAAGCGGAACTTACTCGATGCTGGTGCCCTTTACGCTTCGATGTCGGGCAGCGGCTCTGCGGTTTTCGGGCTGTTCGACCGTCCCGAAAAAGCAGAGAGCCTGCGGTCGCAGACTCCCTTCATCTTTTCGTTGTAGGCGTTGCCCGGTCTTGGGCGGATGTGATTACGGCGTTTGCCGGTTCGATGTCCGGCTGGCCGTGCCTGCATCGCATCTGTTCTGCCCGCATTCGTTTCTGGTCGCAGGCGTCTCCCGATCGGCTATTTTTCAGCCGCAACGCCGCAGGGTACGGCCATCTTCTCGATACGGTGCTGGTGGCGTCCGCCTTCGAACTGCGCCCCGAAGTAGGCGTCGAGCATCGCCACGGCCTCGTCGTTGGTGATGAAGCGGGCCGGGAAGACGATGATGTTGGCGTTGTTGTGACGGCGGATGAGCGATGCGATCTCCGGTTCCCACGCCAGTCCGGCGCGGATGCCCTGATGCTTGTTGAGGGTCATGGTCATCCCTTCGCCCGAACCGCAGAGGGCGATGCCGCATTCGAATTCGCCTTTCTCGACCGCTTCGGCCAGCGGGTGTGCGTAGTCGGCATAATCGACGCTTTCGGGGGAGCCGGGGCCGAAGTCGTGGACGTCGTAACCCATGGCCGAGAGGTAGCCCACCAGAAATTCTTTCATTTCGTAGCCGGCGTGATCGCTGGCGATACCTATTTTAGTCATCGTATTTTTGTTTTTGTGTTGTTTTTAGGTTCTGTCATACAAAGATAGGCAAAAATAACGGTCGCCGCTCTTCCGGGTTCCGAATTTATGCTATTTTTGCTCCATGAAATTTTTCCTCGCCGCCTTGGGGTGTCTGTCGTTCGTGCTGGGTGTCGTCGGTATTTTCGTGCCGCTGCTCCCGACCACGCCGTTTCTGCTGCTCTCCGCCGCATTGTGGGTCCGCTCTTCGCCCCGGCTTTACGATTGGCTGTTGGCGCACCCCTGTCTGGGCGGGTATGTCCGCAACTTCCGCGAAAATCGCGCCATACCGCTTCGCGCCAAGATCGTTTCGCTCACGCTGATGTGGGGAACGATGCTCTACTGCGTTTTTGCGCCGCTCTCCGGATGGTGGTGGGCGCAGGCCGCGCTGCTCGCCGTCGCCGTGGGCGTTACTTGGCATATTCTTTCGTTTGCGACGCTAAAGAAATGAGGCTTGAAGGGAATGCCGGGCGGATAATGTCGGATGAATGGCGCCGGACGGATGGCGCCGGGCAATAAGCGTCGGATGAATAACGCCGGACGAATGGCGCCCACGAAAACGGCCCGGAGTCCGGAAAGTAAAAGCCGGCCCCTCCTCCGGGTTTCCGGGGATTTACAAAACAATGCTGTAACCTAATAAGTTACAGCGTTGTTTTTTTATGAGGTAATGATTTAGAAACGTAAGTCTCGAATAAACTTACATCGAGGTTCATCCTGTCAAACAACTCTATATAAATATACGAAATATCTGATAAAAAAGCAAATAGAATTTTTATCTCTCTATTTGCCGATTTATGACGGACATCAGCGTCATCGCGGATCATTTTTTCATTTGAGCGGACTGGAACGGTCTGGAGCGGACATAGGAATCGTTTTCTGAAGGCTTGGATTATCTTGCACATCCTTAACGCAGAAATCACCTAAACCCTCAGCATTATGGATTGCGTCCTTATGGAAACGAGCGCCTATAAAGAGTTGCAGGCGCACCTTCAACGTCTTCTGGAGCGAATAGCTGCGCTCCATTCTCTCTCCGTCCAACCGACAACTGTCCGGGGCTTACGGCCGAGGAGGTCTGCAAGGCTTTGAGCATCACCAAGCGAGCCTTGCAATACTATCGTTCCGCCGGCATCATCCCCTATACGGCCTTGGGGAATAAAGTATTGTTCCGGGACGACGACATCCGGCAACTTCTGGAAAAGCACCTGATAAAAAGCCTGTAGCATGACCGAAGAGATCATCACCCGCGACAGCGCCGCGTTCAAGGAACTGCGCCGCGATATCGTCAAAGCCATCCGTGCCGTTGATATTCTAATCGACACGCACCTCCCAGTCATCGGCAATGAACTGTACCTGACCAGTGAGGAGATTTGCAGCATCTTCAGCATCTCGAAAC
>OGLF01001599.1_pt1 | contig 12282 bp, 7 predicted proteins | sample 1572701 | NCBI WGS metagenome assembly OGLF01 (sample SAMEA2581910, study PRJEB24529) | metagenome | biome: Human gut stool | place: China | collected 2011 | reverse complement strand
GAAAATGCCTGTCTTTTGTCTCACCATGGGGTGTTGGCCGTAGGCAGTCGGCGGAACGTCGCGGGAGAAAAGCCAGTCGCGCAAATCGCTGAATTCGTTGAGACTGACCGCATGATCGAGTCCACGGTAGCTTTTCGACGTGAGGAACGTATGCTCGTCCAGCCAAGCGGCGGTTGCGAAAAGCTCCGGCATCGGAATCACGGTATCGTTCTTGCCATAGCCGTAGAACACAGGAATATTCAATTCCGCGACATGACTGTCGGCCGGCGCGCTACCGGCGACGATTCCCGGCGCAAGGAAGCCGGAAAGCGAGATCGACGCGGCGTACCGTTCCGGATGGACGCGCAGCAGATGAATCGCCAGCAAACCGCCTTGCGAGAAACCGATCGGCACTACAGCGCGATCTTCGGGAACATTGCGCGCAACCCAATCGTCAATGGCCTGAGCGGCAGCATAAGCGTCTCGATCCAGGTCTTCGCCGGACGGTACGCAATCATGGAACCACGAATACGCGCCCTGACCGAAACCGAATTCACCGGAGCCAGCCTCCTGCAGCACGAGTGGCGCGCGCAACGACGCGAAATCGTTGTAGGGAGCCACGTAACGCATCATGTCGGCCAAATCGGCCTCATTGGAGCCCCAGCCGTGCAGGCAGAGGAACAGCGGGCGTCGTGGAGCCGCATTGCCGTCCCCGCGCGAATACTGCACGTGCGTGACCTGCAGCGGCTCGCCGAACCTCCCTGGAACCACCTGCGATTCACGCCCGATCAGACCGGTCGGGGTGTTTGGGTTGCTGGAGTCGTGGGAATCACTGGTCTCGTGCTCGCGTATTTCACTCATGCCTCCAATATACCCGTTCCAGCGGGGCAATCCTCCCAGTCACTGGAAGGATTGGGACGTTGGGCGGCTTGCCAGCGGGGTGATTGTTCCAGTGAGTGGCGGTTTCTGGACTTTGAGTGAGCTGCCAGCGGGCGGATTCTCCCACTGGCTGGAGGAATCCACCCGTTGAGGGCAAAAAGAAACCCCGGTGGAGAGAAAACCACCGGGGAGAGAAAGGAGAGAGAAGAAGAAAGGGTTCAATTGTCGGGAACTGCTGTGGGTTCCTGGTCGGCTCTTTTGCTGACATCTCCTATATAAACAGACGATGCTGAGTACATGTCTGGTGTTTTCTGGGAAATATCTGAGAATTTCAATTCCCTCATGTTTTAGATTGTGGAATGGCCTCCAGTTTGCCGCCTTCCACGCCGTGTTCCGTTCCTACAGTTGTCTCGTCCCCCACGTTTCCACAGTTCGTCCGCAGACAAACTCGCTGCGGATCACCGGCTCACGCCAGCTTGCTGATCCCATCAGATCAGTTGGATGCTAGATCTGCGCGTCGGCGTCCACGCTCATCACATACACGTTGCGTCGCAGCTGCTTGGATTGCGCGCGCGTAATGTCACCCGCCTCGTACATGTCTTGGATCACACCCAGCTCGATACCGTAACTTTCGCGCTTCACCTCTTCCGCCTGCGCCTGCGCCTCCGCGCTCGTGCCCACATTCGGGCGCGACCTCAGCGTAGCCTCGCCTCGTCGGTAATCCAGCAGCAGTGCCGAGCAATGTTCCGTATTGTACGTGTCGCGGCCCATCTCCTCATACAGGCGGTCGATCACATGTTCGATGGCATCCACCTGCACCGCGCGGGTGTGCGCGAACAGCTCGTCGTCGCTGAACAGCGGGGTAGTGCGGCGAATGCGGCTGTTCACACGCTTCACCACCGTGCCCAAACGCCTCTGCAACGCCCTGAAGCGGCCTTTGACTCGCCAGATGGTGCGTCCGGAATTATGTTCCGTTTCGATATGGCGCAGAGAGCTCATGATCTGGTCGAGCAGGCGCTCGCATGCTTCGATTTCCAGATCGTGCGCTGCCTTGTCGTCGTTCGTCGTCGCCTTGACTTTCGCCAGTCGCGCCTTGACGTATTCCTTCTCCCAGTTGAGCGCGTCGATCTGCAGTTGCATATACCCTTGCGGATCGATTTCTCCGATGCGCTGCTTCAGTCGTGTGATACGTTTCGTATACGAGTCGATGATCATCAGCACCGCACGACGATTGTCGGGTGTGACTCGTCCCGTCAGTTCCTCCACGGTCCGTCGCAGCACTTCGATGGTGATTTCGGTCATTTCCACGGAAGTGTCTTTATTGCGATTCGGCGCCAGCAGCGGCAGCAGGAAGTTGGCGAGCAGCAAGGTTACGACGATCACGCCACCTGCGATGAAGATCAGTTCGTCACGCATGGGGAACCACGCGCCTCCCGTAATGGTGTACGGGATCGTGAACATCAATGACAGGGTGATGGTGCCTTTCGGCCCGCCGAACGTCATGACCGCGGCCGAACGCCAACGTTGCGCCGTCATCTTGCGTCGCTTGCCGGTGACGGTATCTCGCGCGAGACGTAGCATCAATGAAATCCACAGGAATCGCATGATGATTACCACTGCGGAAACCGTAAGAATCGCAACCAGTAGCAGCCAATTGCTGACTTGCGGATCGTCCCAGCTTGCGCTCATCGCATTCGGCAGCAACATGCCAAGCAGAATGAACACCGTGCCGTTGAGCGTGAACGAGAATACCCCCCATACGCTTGACGAAACAATGTTGGTGCGAGCCACATTCGGGCCGATGCCGGTGCGGTCGAAACGGATGATCAAACCGGCCGTCACTACCGAAAGAATGCCGGAAACATGCACCGCTTCCGCACCCAAATACAGAATGAACGGCAGGAACAATTCCATCAAAATACGGCTTGTGGTCGTCTCCCAGCCGAAAGATCGCAACGATTCAAATAACAGGTCGGCGACCATGCCTACTGCCAAGCCGAAAATGGCGCCGCCGAAGAATGAGAACACGAACTGTGCGGCCGAATCGCCCACTGTAAACACGCCACTGACGGCCGCCGCGATCGCGAACTGGAAGCCGACGATGCCGGACGCGTCGTTGAATAGCGATTCGCCTTTAAGCACGCTGGTTTGACGTTGCGTAAGCGCGGCTTCCTTGCCGAGCGACGATACGGCGACCGCGTCGGTCGGTCCAAGTGCGGCGCCGAGCGCCAGTGCCGCGGCAAGGGGAATTGCGGGCCATACGGCATGCAGTGCGAAACCAACGGCCACCATGGTTGCGATCGCTAGTCCAATTGCCAATGAAAGCGACAATGTAACGGATTTCAGCAGCTCGCTTTTATCGATTTCATGCGCTTCCAAATACAGCAGCGGCGCGATGAACAGCACCATGAACAGTTCCGGATCGAGCGTGACGTTCGGGAAAAACGGCAATTGCGACGCCAGCGCACCCAACGCGATCTGCACGAGCGGTGTGGAAACCTTGGGAATGAAACGGCTGAGGAATGAAGATAGTACGACGGCGGCGATAATACATACAATCAACTCGAATGCCGCCAACGTGCCTCCTTTTTGCGCGTTTTCTTCAATCTCTTCCAGCCTACCAAGAGGTATTTATGGGCGTGTTTCGTCTTTCGCTTCACGCGAGCGGAACCGTATAGTGGCGGGTATGCAGTGGAGTGACGACATGGAGCTGGCGATTGAATTGGCCCGCGAGGCCGCCGCGGAAGGCGAGGTACCGGTCGGTGCCGTCGTGCTTGACGCTGGGGGAGCGGTGATCGGCAGTGGCCGTAATCTGCGCGAGGCGCACGCCGATCCGTTGGCGCACGCCGAGGTCAAGGCCATGACGCAGGCCGCTCGGTCGCTTGGTACGTGGAATCTTGCCGATTGCACGTTGATTGTTACCTTGGAGCCGTGCCCGATGTGCGCCGGCGCGTGCCTGCAAACGCATGTCGGACGAATCGTGTTCGGCGCGTGGGATGCCAAGTTGGGTGCATGCGGTTCGATTTGGGACATTCCTCGCGACCCGCATGTCGGTCATGTTCCGGAAGTTATCGGCGGCGTTCGTGAATCGGAATGCGCACGATTGATGACTGATTTTTTCGCTGGAAAACGATAATTGCGATTTTGTAGTCGCAAAAACGTAAGAAATATTGAAATGCCAAGTAAATCTTGGTAAAGATGATTGCGATTTCAACGGTAATGTTTACGTAATAATATTTCTTGCGATTCTATGGTCGCAAGAAATACTTTCCGACAGAAAGAAACACGCTCGGCGACGTCAACAAATGAAGCTTGTCATACCATCGAAGGTGACAGTACAAGGCAATCGCAATATGTAAAGGATGCTGCAATGACGCTCATTCAGACCTTCCATGGCAACGCTACCAACGGTACCGAACTCACTGCGGTCTACGCCGAACAGCCAGCCGCAAACGTGGCGTTCGCACTCGTATTCCCCGGCAATGATCTGCCGCGACTCGTGCATTGGGGTCGCCCGCTCGCAGCCCCGGCAACCGTGATCGACATGTTCGACGCGCAAATGCCACAGCGTGTTTCTGGCGCACTCGACTACACCTCATGGCCGAGCGTGCTGCCCACGCAATCCGAATCCTGGATCGGCGCAACCCGCTTTGATGTGCGTCGCGATGGCGTGGAACTGTTCTGCAAGTTCGCAGTCAGCAACATCACCGCCGAAACCGTGGCGGCTGGCAAAACCTACGTCATGGGCGAAAAAGACGGATACCCGAACTGGAGCGTGGCCGACGAACCCAAGCAAACCCCAACCGTCACCGTCACCGCCGAAGACGAGGAACAGCATGTGAAACTCATCTGGACCTGCGAACTCGACGAAACCGGCCTCATCCGCCAGAACGCCGAAGTCGTGAACACCGGCGAAGGCCAGCTCGAAGTCGGCAAGATCGAACTCGCATTCACCGTGCCGGCCGACGCCAACGAAATCCTCACCACCACCGGCCACCATCTGCGCGAACGCTCCCCGCAGCGCCAGGACTTCACCCTCGGCCGCTTCGCCAAAGCATCCATGGCCGGACGCCCAGACTTCGATGCCACCCTGCTGCTCAGCGTCGGCGAAAAAGGCTTCGGCTTCACGCACGGCAACGTCTACTCCGCACACGTGGCATGGAGCGGTAACAGCGTGCTCTCCGCGGAACGCCTGCCATACACCAGCGGCGTGATCGGCGGCGGCGAAGTACTGTTCGGCGGCGAAATCAGCCTCGCCAATGGAGAGTCCTACACCACCCCATGGCTTATCGGCTCCTACGGCGAAGGCCTCAACGAAGTCGCAGCCCGCTTCCACAGCTACATTCGCCGCGTGCACCGCGACTGGCTTGCTGAACACAACATCGCGCCCAAGCCGCGCCCGGTCATTCTCAACACATGGGAAGCCGTCTACTTCAACCACGATTATGACACCCTCACCGCACTCGCCGACAAGGCCGTGGAAAGTGGCGTGGAACGCTTCGTCGTGGACGACGGCTGGTTCGGCTCCCGCCGCGACGACACCTCCGGCCTCGGCGACTGGCAGATCTCGCAGGACGTGTGGCCCGACGGCGACAAGTCGCTCAAGGCGCTCGCCGATTACGTGCATGGCAAGGGACTCGAATTTGGTCTGTGGTTCGAGCCGGAAATGGTCAACCCGGATTCCGACCTGTTCCGCGCGCATCCCGATTGGGTGTTGAAGCCCACCGAAGGCCGTCTGCCCATGCAAGGACGTACCCAGCAGGTCGTGGACCTGACCAATCCGGACGCCTACGACTACATTTACGGCGCAATGGACAAGCTCGTCGGCGAACTCGGCATTGACTACATCAAGTGGGATCACAACAAACTCGTCACCGAAGCTGTCTCCCCACGCACCGGACGCCCGGCAGTGCACCAGCAGACGCTCGCCGTATATCGCATTTTCACTGATCTGAAGGCCGCGCATCCAGGACTTGAAATCGAAAGCTGCTCTTCCGGCGGTGGCCGCGTGGACCTCGGCATCCTCGAAGTGGCCGACCGCATTTGGGGATCCGACTGCGTCGACCCGGTGGAACGCGCCGACATCCAGCGCTACACCTCGTTGCTCGTGCCGCCGGAAATGATCGGCGAACATGTGGGCGCATCCCCGGCGCACTCCACGCACCGCGCCACCACGCAGGAACTGCGTATGGCCATGGCCTTCTTCGGACACATGGGCATCGAATGGAACCTGCTCAAGGAACCGCAGGAAGATATCGACAAGCTCGCCGAATGGGTCGCCGAATTCAAGAAGCATCGCGAATGGTTCGCCGTCGACACAGTCGTGCATTCCGACGCAGCCGATCCGGCAGTGCGCTTGGACGGTGTGGTCATGCCTAACCAAGCGGCCGCCATCTACCGCTTCACCCAGCTCACCACCTCGCAGACCTACCCGGCCGCGCCGGTACGCCTGCCCGGACTCGACCCTGACAAGGTGTATGAGGTGTCGCCGCTCGACGTGAGCCTCGACCTCGCCAAGCAAGACATCGCCAACGGACAGAGCCCGCTCGGCTGGTGGAAGGCCGAAGGCGTGAGGATGACCGGACGCGCGCTCGCCACGTACGGCATCCGCCCGCCGGCACTGCACCCGGCGCAAGCAGTCCTTTTCAAGGCCGTGCTTGCGCCCGTCGAGAGCGCCGAATAAGCCGTAATCGCATAACAAAAATCCTCCCTGAAACAAAGGGGAGGATTTTTTGTATTGCAAGACAATCAATCGCAATCAATCGCAATCAATCAGCCAACATATTGCCGAATTGCCTGTGATGCGGCCGCCTTGGCCCACAAAGCCCAATCGTGGTCGGGAATTTCAAAATCCACTGGCGCGGCCTGGCTATGCCGATACATGTTGATGCCGTTACGCAAGTCGTCAATGCCGAATTTCGCGATGAACGACGATTCTCCGGCGATCATGATTTTGTCTGGCATGGCAAGATTGGCGATGGTCGCCACCAGGGTGCCGAGACGGAAGCAGGTGCGGTTCACCAGATTCGTCGCTTGCGGTTTGTTCGCGCGTGCGTCACGTGCGAAATCGTCGAATGATGCGGGATGTCCGATGATTTGCGAATATTCCGCCGCCATCGAGTTGTCGGACAGGCATTGCGCGCATCCCTTGTGTCCGGAAACACAACGCGGCCCATCCGGATCGACCAGAATATGCCCGACCAAACCGTAACTTTTATCCGGACAGCTTACCAGCTCGCCGTTGAACGTCAACGAATAGCCGACGCCCGCGCCGAACGTCAGCACCGCGAAGCTATCCAATCCAACGCCCGGTCCAAACAGGCAGGCGTCAACCACCAACGAATCGATATCGTTGTAAATTCCGGTAGGCAATCCGGTCGCCTCACGAACCATGACGGAAAGTTCCACGGGCTGCGACCAGTGCATGAACGGTGCGAACGTCACCACGGTACCGTCGACAATATGCCCGCCAAGCGAGATTCCCACAGCGCACGGTTTCGGCCAGCCCGCCATCTCCGCCTCGTCGGAACAGTCGGTCGTCAGTTGTTTGATCAGCGCGACCACGGTCTGCGGGGAAGCGTCTTCGATTTCCAGATCATGGCATCCGGTGATGATCTGCCCGATTGCGTTGACCGCAACTGCCGAAATATGCGTCGCGTTGATTTTCATGCCAACGAAAGATCGCGCATTCGCAATCACCTGCAATCCGGTTTGCGGGCGGCCGCGACGTTCCGTATTTTCTTTCTGCACGAAACCTTTCGGCAGTTTGCCGGCCTTGCCGGACGGCATCGGCGTCTCCTCAATCACGCCCGCATAAATCAGATCGCTGGTAATTCGGGAAACAGCACCCTGCGAAAGTCCTAAAATCTGCGCCAACGTAATGCGTGAAATCGGACCATATTTCATGATGCAAGCCGCGACTTTATGGGTATATTCCGAGCCTTCAAACCACTGTGGCAGAGGTGAAACCGCCATCTGAACCATCCTTCGTGCTCCCGTTCGCGCACATCGTGCGTCAAATTACTTTCTCAGAGTAACAAAATCTCGTCGTTTTTGTTTTCCGCCCCGCACAGGCGCGCTGAGTTGGGAATGAAAACCGCCCCCCTCTATAATTCTCAGTAACGGTGGTGTGGTAAGGAAGCTGCTCCACCGTGATAGAGAAAAGATACAAAGGAGTCGAGAATGAAACCTGATTCCACCACTAGTGTAGGTAAATTCAGGAGGATTGTATACCGCGCTCTCACGGCCACATGCGCAATCGCGTTGACGGCCGGCCTTGCAGGTTGCGGCAACAGCACCGCTGGAACCGTCACTTTGGATTTCTTCCAGTATAAAGCCGAAGCGGCGGACTGGTTCACCGCAAAAGCAAAGGAATTCGAGAAAACCCATCCCAACATCAAAGTCAACGTCAACAATTCGTCCGACGCAACCACCGATCTGCGTACGCGACTCGTGAAAAATCGCGAACCCGATGTCATCACCATCAATGGCGATATTAATTTCGGTATGCTCGCCGAAGCAGGTGTCTTCCACGATTTTACCGACGACGACATCGTCGACGAACTCAATCCAGGCATGGTGAACATCGCCAAGAGCCTTGTGCAAACCAACGACGAATCCAAGAAGCGCCTGTACGGCCTGCCGTATGCGGGTAACGCATCTGGCTACATCATCAACGCCGACGTGTGGGAGCAGGCGGGCGAGGATCCCGACAATCCGCCGCAGACATGGAGCGAATTCATCGACCTGCTGCAACGCTTCAAGAGCAAGGGCATTGTACCGATCGAAGCGAGCACTGCCGATCCGTGGACACTTCAGGCGCCGTTGGCGTCACTCAATTCCACGCTGGTGCCGGAATCCGAATATCTTTCCCTCAAAGACGGATCGAAGAAATTCTCCGACCTGTGGGGCACTGTCAGCGATCAGCTGGTCGAGATCTACCAGAATTACACGCAGAAGAATCCGGCAGTTACCTACCAGCAGGCTACGCAGGATCTGGCCGCTGGCAAAGCCGCGATTCTGCCACTCGGCACCTACGCGATTCCGCAGATCCGACTCATCAACAGCGATGCCAACCTGCGGTTCGCGCAAATGCCGGCAACTGATAATGCCGAAGAACAGCAGCTCACGGCAGGCGATGACGTGATTCTGACCATGGGTGCGCACACCAAGCATGAGAAGGAAGCGCGCGAATTCATCGACTTTCTGATGAACGACGAAAACATCAAGGACTACTCCAAGCAGCAGTCCGCATTCACCCCCTACAAAGAAACGTATGTGGGTGACGAAGCGCTGAATGGCGTGCTCGACTTCTACCAGGCGGGCAAGCTGGCCGATTTCTGCGACCATTACGTGCCAGCCAGCATCAATCTCGCAGGCTTCCTGCAGACGCTGATTCAGGCGGGCAACACCGAAAAATTCCTGAACAGCATGCAATCCGAATACGACAAGATCGAAGCCAGAAACTTCAGGTGAGAGGAGGAACGGACATGACTACCGCACATACTGCAAATACTGCGAAGAAATCGGCAAAAACTTCCAAGAATAAGGTTTCGAAATATTCCAAGCGCAAGGTTGATCCGGCATTTTATTGGATGACCGTTCCGGCTGTGATGGTGTCCATCTTCCTGTATTGGCCGTTCCTGCAGGGCGCGGCATACTCGTTCACTAATTCGCAGGGTTACGGTGATTTTAAATTCATCGGATTGAAGAATTATATTGCGATGTTCCAGGATTCTCGTGTCGGTCACGCGTACCTGTTTACTATTCTCATCGCAATTTTGATTACAATTGGCACGAATTTTCTTGGCATGTTCCTTGCGGTGCTGCTGAATTCGAAAATCGCGTTCAAAAACGGATTCCGTGCGATCTTCTTCATTCCGTACACCCTGTCGGTGCTGGTGATCGGCTACGTGTTCAAGTACATTTTCATGACGCCGTTGCCGGCGCTCGGCCAGGCGCTGCATATTGATTGGCTGTCGACGTCGATGATTTCCAATCCGGATTTGGCATGGTTCCCGATTGTGTTCCTGTCGATCTGGCAGGGCGTTGCCTACTCCACACTGCTGTACTTGGCTGGCCTGCAGACCATCGACAACGAGATTTACGAGGCGGCCGCGATCGACGGTGTGAACGCTTGGCAGAACTTCTGGCAGATCACCTTCCCGCTGATTGGCCCGTTCTTCACCATCAACATGGTGTTGAGCCTCAAGAATTCGCTCGGCGCGTTCGACCAGATCATGGCATTGACCAAGGGCGGCCCGGATTCCAAGACCGAAACCGTCTCGTACCTGATCTTCCAGAACGGCCTTGGCAATGGCGAATACTCCTACCAGATGGCGAACGCGGTCACGTTCTTCATCGTGCTGGCAATCCTGGCCTTCGTGCAGCTGAAGTTCTTCAGCGGCAAGGAAAAGGTCTGAGCAAGGGTCTGAAAGTCTGAAGGTAAAGAGGAAATATCATGACTAGCGCAACTGTTGCAAAGACTGCAAAGACTGGCGTTCAAGCGCAAGCAAAGCCGGATAAAATCCGCAGGGATCATAAGGTCAACTGGTGGCTGACCGCGGTTGTGACGGTGTTGAGTCTTACCGTGCTCGTGCCGTTGTATTTCGCTGTGGTCACCGCGTTGAAGACGCCGGGCGAGGCTGGCACGTTCAGCTTGCCGACCACGTGGGAATGGCATAATTTCGCCGACGCATGGAATAAGGTGAACTATCCGAAGGCCGCACTTAACTCCGCGATCATCACCGTGTGCGCGGTGGTGTTGACGCTGCTGACGAACACGTTCGTCGCGTATGCTGTGGCACGAAATATGGATAAGCGATTCTTCCGCTTCCTGTATTACTTCTTCCTTGCGATGATGTTCGTGCCGTTCACGGTGATCATGCTGCCGATCGCGAAGGAAATGGGTACGTTGCATCTTGATAATCAGCTTGGTTTGATTATTCTGTACACGATTCTTGGCATCGGCACCAACCTGTTTATTGCGATTGGTTTTATTCGTTCGATTCCGATTTCGTTGGAAGAGGCGGCTCGTATCGACGGTGCTTCCACCTGGCGTATTTTCTGGACAATCATTTTCCCGCTGATGGGTCCGATTAATGCCACGATTGCGATTTTGACCGCACTGTGGGCTTGGAACGACTTCCTGCTGCCGTTGATCACGCTGACTGATCAGAGCAATCAGACGATTCCGCTCGCACAGTACGTGTTCCAAAGCCAGTTCACGTCGAACTATCCGATGGCCTTCGCGTCCTATCTGATGGCCATGGCTCCGGTCCTCATCGTCTACATCTTCGCCCAGAAGTGGGTTGTCGGTGGTGTGATGAGGGGAGCCGTTAAGTGAACAGCCCAGTGGTCTGTTCATAGGCTCCCCCTGAGCGAGCCGATGGGCGAGCGAAGGCAGGGACAACGCGGCCGTAGGCCGTCCGTTCAGGAAGTAACACTTCACCGCTCTGAGCGGGACTGGCCTATCCCACTCCCCAGCGCGGGACGTTCCATTTCCCTTTCTGGAACGTCCCGCGTTTTTATTTTTGCGGATTGGTTTTTCGCGTCCGTAAGAAGCGTATTCTTTTCTTGCTTTGCAAAACTCGCCGCGGGAAAGAAAGAAAAACAGGGTTGCATACCATAGGGGAGTAGGCAAAATCGATCTTCTGCATGAAGCTGACATGAGCTGAAAACGGGCAGAGTCAGTCACGAAAGATCGAACGAAAATCCAACAAACGTCAAGCAAAGGAGCTCCACGACATGACGAATTTCAATCGTTCCACCCTTCCCGACACCGTGCGTTCCAACGGCGCGACCCCGAACCCGTGGTGGGCCAACGCGGTGGTGTATCAGGTGTATCCTCGTTCCTTCCAAGACACGAACGGCGACGGCATCGGCGATCTGAAGGGCATCACCAGCCGTCTTGACTATCTGGCCGATCTTGGCGTGGACGTGGTGTGGTTGAGCCCGGTCTACAAGTCGCCGCAGGACGACAACGGCTACGATATTTCCGATTATCAGGATATCGATCCGTTGTTCGGCACCTTGGAGGATATGGACGAGCTGCTTGCCGAAGCGCACAAGCGCGGTCTGAAGATCGTGATGGATTTGGTGGTCAACCACACGTCCGACGAGCATGCTTGGTTCCAGGCTTCCCGCGACAAGGACGATCCGCATGCCGACTGGTATTGGTGGCGTCCGGCTCGTCCCGGCACCACGCCCGGCGAGCCCGGCGCCGAGCCCAATCAGTGGGGCTCCTACTTTGGCGGCTCCGCATGGGAATACTGCCCCGAGCGTGGCGAATACTTCCTGCATCAGTTCTCGAAGAACCAGCCGGACCTCAACTGGGAGAACCCTGCCGTGCGCCGCGCTGTGTACGACATGATGAACTGGTGGCTTGACCGAGGCGTCGACGGCTTCCGCATGGACGTCATCACC
>OGLF01001598.1_pt1 | contig 12296 bp, 15 predicted proteins | sample 1572701 | NCBI WGS metagenome assembly OGLF01 (sample SAMEA2581910, study PRJEB24529) | metagenome | biome: Human gut stool | place: China | collected 2011 | reverse complement strand
TAGGCTTGGGCTGCGGTGCCGGTGCGGCCGGTGCGCTGGGAGGGGGAAGAAGGTCCTTTTCGGCGGATGCTGCGGGCTTCGGGGCGGCAGGCGGCGCAGAGGCCGGACCGGTGATGCAGTGGGCGATGCTGGCGTAGTCGAAGGGGACTTCATCGGGCAGGCCGAAGCGGTTCTTGGCGTCCCAGCAGGCGTGGTGGGTGGTGTAGAGCACCCGTTTGCCGCCGGTGGCTTTGTTCTTGGCGTTGGGGCCGCTGCCGCTCTTTTCTACGATGGTCTGGTAGTTGGCGAAGAGGAGCATATCGCACCACTCCCGCAGGAGGGGTTCAGTCTGCTTGGTGGTCTTCATGGTCCAGCGGTCATAACTGCCCGCCGCGTCCGGCTGCTCGAACTTGGTGATGGCGGCGTGGGCGAGGATCAGCACATGGTGGCCGCTGTTCAGCACCTCCTCGAGGGCATCGAGGAGCCGGCCGAACTCCTCCTTTACGTAGGTGTAACCCTTGCCGTAGCCGAAGCCCTCGAGGCCGTCCACCTTGGCTTTGGCGCAGATGGCGTCGATGGCCAGACGCTCGGCCCAGTCGGCGGTGTCGATGACCAGCGTACCGCAGGAAACTTCGCCCAGGGTGACGGCCCGCACCTCGTCCAGCAGCATGGCCCAGCTGGTGGGCTGGGGCAGGCGGGCAACATTGAGCCGTTTGGTGCCGCCCTCGGTGTCGATGAAAACGGGGTTCGGGAAGTGAGAGGCAAATGTGCTCTTGCCGATGCCCTCGGGGCCGTACAGTACGACCTTGACCGGGGTGTTCAAAATGCCGGTGGTGATGGAATAGCTGCTCATCAGAAAGCTCCTTTCGTCCATGTTTTGGTCTGCGTGGGTGCGGCGGACAGGACAGGCAGGTCAGCACCCTTGACCATGCCGTCCTCAATGATGATCTGGCACTCGCTGCCGGTGGAGACGCGGGTGGCGATGGCCTGCAGACCCTCCGCTTCGAGCCAGCGCCCGAATTCTTCCAGCGTGGTCATGTCCATCTGCTCGAGCTTGTCCAGAAGGACAAAGCCGCAGTCCGGGTTGAGCCGCCGGACGATAGCCGCGGCCACCCGGAGCTGGTCGCTGCCGGACATATCCCGCCAGCGCTTGCCTTTATAAGTAAGAGCGCCGTCCTCCACACTCAGCTCCGGCAAGGGCAGGTCGGCACCGTTCAGCAGGGCCAGACGCTCTTTGCGCTTCCGCTCGATGGCATCCGTAAGCTTGTCGTAGTCGCTGGCGTACTTGGCGGCTTCGTCCTCGGCGCGGGCTTTTTCGAGGTTGGCCCGGACTTTCCGGTTCGTCTCCTCGATGCTCTGGATAGAAGCTTCCAGCTCAGCGGTGGATTCGTCCTGAAGCTGGTCAACGGTCTTTTCTGCATTTTTTCGCTGGTTGAACAGCTTGGTGTGCTTGGTGTCCAGCTCTTCCCGCAGCTTTTCCAGTTCCGCAATGCGCTCACGGGTGCGTTTCAGTTCGTCCAGACACTGTTGTTCCTGCCGGGCCAACTCCTGCGCCTGCTGCCGCAGACGCTGATTCTCGCCGTTCCGGGCCAGAATGTCCTGCTGCCGGCGGATGAGGTCGGAGGCGCTGAGGGGCTGTTCGGGAGCGTCGGGGTAGGAGATGAGCTCGTCGGCGAAGTACTTTTTCTGCTGGGCCAGCTGGCCGGTGAAGGTGCGCTTGTCGTAGATGCTTTTGATCTCCATATCCCGGAGATGCAATTCATTCCCGATGCCGATGATGCGCAGCAGGATGTCAGCCTTTTCCTTGTCGCTGGCCTCCATGAAGCGGGGCAGATCGAGAGCCAGCGGCTCGACAAAAGCATTCAGCAGCTGCTGGCCGCTGCGGCGGCCGGTGGGGTCGGTGACAGTGAGGCTGCTGTTCTTGCCCTTGCGCTCCACGACGACCCCGTTGGAGAGAGTGACGCGGAGGTGGGCGGGAGCGACGGCACCATCCCGCTGGGCGGCGTTCGGGCGGAATTTTTCGCCGCCAAGCGCCCATGCCAGCGCGTCGAGAACGCTGGTCTTGCCCTGATTGTTGTTGCCGCCTACGAGGGTGAGACCGGTGGGCGCAGGAGTGAGCGCAACGGCCTTGATGCGCTTGACGTTTTCGGCCTCGAGGGCCGTGATCTTTACAGACATCTGGATACCTCCCCTTGAATCTGTCCTAATGTGCGTACGAACTGATCGATCGCGTTTTCCCGCTGTTCACCCGGCAGCTTGCCGAACAGCGGCTTTATGGACTGCGCGAGATTTGTGATGGAGCGGCCGGCCAGAAGGATGCTGTCGTAGGCGTCGCGGGCGTCCTGCTCCTGTGTGGCTTTGTAATCGGCGGTCATGCCGTCGGCCATTTCCTTGGCCTGCCGGACGACTTCGTCCTTGTCCACCACAGCTACGATGGGCTGCTTCCGGGCGGCTTCGGCCTCGGATCTCCACTTGTCGGCGTGACGCTTGGCCGCTTCGGCTACCTGACGGGAGCCGGCAAGCTGGTTTTCCGCGTCCTTGGCGCGGGCTTCGGCGCTTTTCACCAGCTCCTTGAAATAGGCATTTTCCTTGCGGGCGTTCTGAGCGGACTTCTCGGCGGTGTCGGCACGGTCTTTCTCGGCCTTGAGCTGAGCTAAAAGCTCCTGCACCCGCTGGCTGTCTCCGGCGGCTTCGACCAGCTGCCCAGCGCAGCCGCTGCGGGCGATGAGGTTCAGGTCTTTACGGGTCAACTCGGGCAGCTGTTTTAATTGTTCAATCGTTGAACCATTAAAAGATTCTCCGGTCTGCACCATATTCCATGCACCCGACTTGCTCATACCCTTGCTTTCATACCACTTTGTCCATGTACCGCCGCCATACCGGCCCGCCTTGGCGGTCAAAGCGTGGATCCGGGCAAGGTAGATGCAGGAGATCAGATACTCGTCCTGAGCCGCACCATAGTGCAGATCAAACTGCTGGTCGGCGTCTGCGGCCTGCTGGGATAAATCACCCAGAGCCGAGAAGTCAAAGGTAGGGGCGGCGGGGATATTGCCGAACGGTTCGGCAGCCTCTGCAGGGGGCAGCGCAGCCACGGCCTCCCCCGCCGCCGGGGGCTCTTGTGTGCATTTTCTGATGTCGGCCAGGATCTTTTCCATTTCCTGCTGTGGGGTCATGTCCTTGCGGCTTCCATCCGGATTGAAAAAGCGGGCGAACAAAGCTGCCTTGGCAGCAATGCCCTTTTTGTTGGAAGCGCAGACGAATGTACAGCAGTAGCGGCCATTGTGGGAGTAATCAGTGGGGCGAATCTCGTCTCGAGAAAAGCCGCCAGTGAGTTCGCCCAGAGGGAAAGTATCTTTGACCCATGCACTGATCTGTTCTAGGAAGTCGAAATCCAGGCTGACCACAGAGCAGGTGCATTTGTCTTCGGTCGAGCCGATAAAGTAGGAGTCATATGAGAGCGTTCTGCTCGTCCGACATTCGTAGCCTTTAATATCCTGCACGAAACGCTTGGCAGCCTTGTCCCACTTGTTGCCACCCCACGGCATGGCGTAGGGACAGCCATAGCATTCATGGCCCGGGCCGTATCCTTCCAGACGATTGCCGGTATTGTCGGCGCTGCTGGATTTCTGCACTCTCTGCCCACACTTGCAGATATAGGTAGTCACACTCTCACCTCCGTGTCCTTCAGGCGGTCAAGCATTTCGGACTGCAGGTCTTTGTTCAGGGGCTGGAAGCGGTTATTTCGCCAACCGTAGCAGAGGATAGTGCCATAGATAGGCTGGCCGCGATAAGTACGGTTCAGGCCCTTGCCGTAGATGGCATACACCAGCACCGCAGGGGTGCGGGGCAGGACTTTCTGCTCGCAGGGACACTGCAAAAGCGCTTCCATGCCCTGCAGCGTGTCCGGCAGGGTAGTGATGACCGGGTCCTTTCCCGGCTCGATAAGAATGCCTTTCATCTCTTGTAAAAACCTCCAAAGTGTGCTATTCTTCGGGGTGATGGGGGTTCAAACCATCATCCCTTTGCAGGCTCGCCGGTGTTCCAGCACCGACGGGCTTTTTTTGCGTTCATGCATCCCTCCGGTTCTGCCGGTACTCCGGCTCTTCGGTGCTGGCGTGGCGGCGGTCGATGTACTTGCGGCGCTGCACTTCGCGCTCTGCGGCATGGTCGCCCAGCTGGACGAAGAACAGCGCCAGCAACAGCAGCAACATCGCGGTGATGAAGTCGGTGTCGGAGATGACGCCGAGGGCCTCGATGCTGCCTGCAAAGCCAAGTGCATACAGCATCCCGACGGCACCGCTGGCCACCGCCAGCCAGTACCAGACGCCAGATTTGATTCTCATGCGGATGCCTCCTTTTTATTTCTGCGGCACACCCAGCTGCACCAGCAGGGCGGGGACGTTGATCATGATGCACCGGCCACTCTTGATGTGAGGAATGGTGCCTTTATCGAGCTCTTTGCGCAGGTAGTATTCCGAAAGCCCGGTGGCCCGGGCAGCGTCGCGGACATTCATGAACGGGGTGGAGGGGACGGGAGGCGTATGCTTCCTCATAGTGGTCACTCCTTTTTCTCAATGGCATCTGCTAGAATATCGTTCATCAGGGCGAGATAGGCCGGGTAGCCTTTTGCAACGATGGTCAGCTGGTCAACGGCGCTGTTCAGAAAATCCTGAGAGCTGCGCACGACGGTTTCCATCGTCCGGACGATGTCACAGTCTTCGCTGTATCCGGCTTTGGTTTGACTGCAAAGTGCTTTGACTCGTAAATACAGGGCTTTGCTTTTGTCGCGGGCCTCACGGCGCTTGTCCAGGAAAGCGGTCTGCTCGTCCAGACGCTTCCGGGCGGCGATGACCTGGTCAATGGCCCGCTGGATGTTCTCGTCCTGCACGGCCTGCTGGTCCTTGTGCTGGGCGGCAAGTTGCTTCTCCATCTGGTTGAAGGCTTCGATGTACTTGAGCTTCCACGTTACGGCCTCCTTGCCCGTGAAGCCCATTGCCAGCAGTGCGAAACCGTCGCGGTTCATGAGGTACATGGGGTACTTCTTACCGCGGTTCTCGAAGGTGGCGGGATGGAACATGGATTTGGCGGCTGAATTTTCAGCCACCAGATTTGCAACAGCCTGCATCACATTCTTGTGCTCCTTGCCGAAGCGTTTGGCGACCTCCCGGCTGGATGCCACCGGTTCGCCGTTCTGGGTGGATAAGATAATGTCGTTCAAGGTTTTGACCTCCTTGTGGCTGGCTCCCTTCTGCGGTAGAATAGAGGGACAGAAGGGAGGTGAAAAATATGCAGATGATTCCTGTTTCTTCGTCCGACCTCGCAGCAGTCGGATATGCAGGCACTACGCTTTGGATTTCATTTCATAGCGGCGGACTATACGAGTATTCTGGTGTGCCGCAAAGCGTCTATGAATCGCTGATGAACGCTCCGTCAAAGGGTAAGTATTTTCATGCGTACATTAAGCGCTCGTACCCGTATCGCAGAATTGGTTAATCAATGACCACGAGCACAATGGCGGGGCCGTTTACCTTGACTTCGGCATCTTGGTAGGGCTCTGCTATTGTTGCTTCTACGCCTTCCCGATTGGATAGTTCTGCAACGAGCTGTGCTGTCGGCACATTTTTCAGCGCCCAGCGTTCCGCTTCCGACGGTTCGCTGGGCTTTTTGTTGTTGTCCATGTGGTTCACCTCCTTGAAAACTTGCGAAAACTAAAGCTTTGCGGTAAAAAAATAAGCGGGGATTTCTGCATCAGGAATTGCGAGAACACGACACAAATCACGGATTTCGGTTTGAGTGAAATCTGTATGCCCCCGTAACTTCTTATTGAGAGTAGTGGGGGATACGCCGATTTTTTGCGCAACATCGCTCTGCGTCATGCCATTGGCACGGATGCGTCCGAGCAGATTTAAGTAATCCATTTGTTTCACCTCCTTGCCAATACTTTATCACTTGCGTTTTCTAAAGTCAATACGTTTTCTAAAGATTCTTGAAAAATATCTTGCGTTTTCTATAAAATGGCGGTATACTGTGGGTAAGACATAACGGAGGTACGTTCAAATGAAACAGGGCGATTTTGCAGGCCGACTTTCACAGGCACTCGAAGTGCGTGGGATGAAAGCAGCAGACCTCTCGAAGAAAACAAAAGTGGCAGAAGGAACCATCAGTTGTTATATAAACGGGCGTTACGAAGCAAAGCAAAATCGAGTGCAAGTCTTTGCTGAGGCGCTGAATGTAAATCCAGCTTGGCTCATGGGCTATGATGTGCCGATGGAAGCAGGACAACAAGCACCACAGGCAATCTCTCCCGCTCCTGTTCCACCGGGCTTCCAGCCTATGCCGGAGATGGTACAGGTGCCTCTAATCGGTAACATTGCGTGTGGTACGCCTATTACAGCAGAGCAAAATATTAAGAGTTATATCGGTGTCCCGGCAGCGTGGCGGGCGGACTTTGCCTTAGAGTGCCACGGCGACAGCATGGCGCCCACCATCTGCGACGGCGATGTGGTCTGTATCCGGAAACAGCCGGAGGTGGAGCAGGGCCAGATCGCCGCAGTGCGTATAGGGGAAGAAGCGACCCTCAAACATTTTTATAGCCAGAATGGTGTCGTGCAGCTTATTGCGGATAATGCGGCAGTTTGCCCGCCGATGTTTTTTGCAGGGCAACAATTAGAAGAAATGGAGATAGAGGGTTTGGCCGTGGGTATCTGCCGTGGCCTGATTTGAACGTCAAGGTGCTTTGTAATGACATTACAAGAAAAAAGTTTTCTAGTGAACTATCTTAGCGACAGGCAGAAAGAATGGGGCTTTGATAGTGCGGTTGAAGAAAGGTATCCTCTGCTTTCTGAAAATATCGTGCAGGTGATAAATGAGGGATATATCATCGAGACAAATGAAGAATATCTGCTGACCGAAAAAGGAAAGCAGATGCAGAAAGAGTTTAGGGCAGCAGAGAAAAGCAAAAGGCTTGCTATGCAGGAAAAGGTTCTTGATCTTTCAATGCAGAAAGATTATTTGGGAGCATATAATGCACGAGCAGCTTATGAGCGTAGTTGTGTAATTCCACATGGCATACACTGTTCGCTTGGCAGTGACGGAGAAGAAATTGTTTGGACTGAAGAACAAAGCCTTCCTGAATCGGTCAAAAATTATATTGCGTATATACAAAAAATCGACTTCTCTGATTGTAACAACTCTGAGTGTTTCAAAAATGATTTGAGAGCATTTCTTATCGGGCTTGATATTACAGGAGCCAGCATGAATTCTTTGCTTCTGCCCTCTGATTTTGAAGAGTGTCATGGAGAATATTTGGATTGTCCGGCATTAAATAAGCAACTTGAGGAGAAGAATCTTTTTCCGAACCCACCGAAGCTGAGGATTTACTATTGTACAAAGCTCATTGTAATGAATTGTATATCATGCCATCATATGGAATCGTGGGATGGACATTTTTTGCTGGGAGTGTATGACTGTACAGAACCGTTTAATTTTTCTATGGCAGAGTTTGAACATTTCTCAAGATTGAGTATTCCAGAGTTTCCAAAGACCTTTAGAACATATTACAAACATAAGACCCAAAATAGCGAAAAATATAAACAGTGGATGGGCTTTGTGGGAGAAAGAAAACTTTATATGCCGAAACAAAAATAGGAGGATGTACTATGAAATGCCCCAAATGCGGAAATGAGTCCGGAAATGCAAAGTTTTGTCCCGAGTGCGGTGCGCCGCTGAACGGGCCGGTGGAAGTCCAACACGAAGAAGCATATAAGGGTGGAAAGCCTAAAAAGAAAAAAGGCTGTGGCTGTGCGACTGTGTTCATTGTATTCTTTGCGCTGATGCTCATCGGTGGAATTCTTACAGCGATTAGCCCAGATGGTGTTCAAAGCAACGCCTCAAAAGCTTCTGTGTCATCCACTGTATCTGCCAGTTCAGAACTCAATTCTCCTTCGGCAGAAAGCTCAGGGAAGACAGAAGAAGAGAAGCAGGCAGAAATCGATGCAGCGTTTGCAAAGCTAGCAAAACAAGAGGATGAAGTAGAAAACACTGCATTTTATACACCGTCCTGCTATCCGAAGTATTCAAATACCCGTAGTTTTGCACTGCCGTATATTGGCGAAAAAGATGGCCGATATGTGCTGATTTGGAAATTCAACTATACAGGAAGCGACTGGGTATTCTTTAATGATGTCGTGATCAATATCGACGGCGAAAAGGCTGCAGAGATTCCTTTCAATTACTTTGACGTTCAACAAGAGGTTTTTACAGGAGGTGTGTTTGAGGCTGTGGATGTAAATCCTGCAAACAAGTATGCCGACCTCATGCAGCAAATCGCTTCCTCCGAAAAGACAATCATTCGCTTCGCTGGTAAAGATTATAAGTATGATATGACGGTATCGGATGCAGATAAGCAGGGCATTCAGGATATTTTGGATGCCTACAATTTGGTGAAGTAAACAAAAAAACGCCCCCGGTGTTGGCGCACCGAGAGCGTTTCGTAAGCGGCTCACCCTTGCGGGGTCATCGCACACTTGGACATTGCGATTATACCTCTTTTGGGCGGGCTTGTCAAAGTGTACCCAAACGGAGGTGTATTTTTATGGCGAGTTTCAAGGAGAAACTTGACAAAAACGGAAACCGAATCTACGAGGTGCAGGCCAGCAATGGGCGAGGGCGGCGCGTCTGGCGTACCTTCCGCCCAGAGCCGACATGGAGCAAGCGCACCATTCAGCGGGAGCTGCAGAAATTCGCCGCTGAATTGGAGCAGCAGTTGGCGGATGGGGAAGTGCTGACCCGTGAGGAGACTGCGCAAAAGGCCGCTGCGGAAGCCGTAGAGGCGGCCAAAATCAAAACCTTCCGGCAATATGCTGAAGCCGTCTATCTGCCAGAGAAAGCCGCCACGCTGGCGGAAAAGACCCGGGCCAGTTATACCCAGCTGTTGGAGCAGCATGTCTTTCCGGCTCTGGGCCATGTGCTGCTGCCGGAGATCACCCCGGCCATGATAAAGGCGTTACTTTCAAGTCTGTCGGAGGAGCTTGCCTTCGCCAGCGTGACAAAGGTGTATGCTGTACTGCATAACCTGTTTAAGGCTGCCTTGCTGGATGATACGATAGACCGGAATCCAATGGACAAGGTGCCGCGTCCCCGGAAGTCGAAGGATGCAGCCCTTCCTACGGAGCACAAGGCTTTTACCGCGGAGGAGACGCGGTATATTCTGCGCTGTCTGGATGGCGAGCCGCTCAAATGGCGGGCGTTTATCCTGTTGCTTATCGATACAGGCTGCCGCCGGGGCGAGGCCTGCGGGCTGCAATGGCAGTCGGTGGATTTTGATACCAACACGATCACCATCGAGAGGAATCTACAGTACACCTCCGAGCGGGGCGTGTACGAGACTCTGCCCAAAAACGGCAAGACCCGCGTTGTAGACATCTCGTCTGACGTGGCCGCGCTTTTGCAGGAGCTGCGGCAGAGTCAGCCGGTAACGGTGCGCTGGGTGTTTACGCAGGACGACAGCCCGGAGCCTATGCACCCAGACACTCCAACTCGTTACTTCCAGCGATTTGGCAAACGGTATGGGATAGAGCACTTCCACCCGCACAAGCTGCGCCACACGTCCGCCAGTCTTGCCATCACCAACGGTGCCGATGTAGTCAGCGTCGCCGCGCGGCTGGGGCATTCTGACAGCAGCACCACGCTGCGGATGTACGCCCATGCCAACGAGGACAGCATCCGCCGGGTCGGTCAGACGGTAAGGGAAGCCTTGAAGCAGCCAGAAAAGAAGAAAGCTTGAGTTTGATTCTGCTTCGTCGTGTCTCTTGATGGCTCATATTCATCCTATAAACAGGATACTTAAAAACCGCAACTTGACCGCAACAAAAACCGCAACATCCTCGAAAAATCGAAGTAATTAACGAGATTGCACGATACAGCATCGGACAAACAAAATAATTGCATCACGCAATTTATTTGACAATGAAACAACACAACACAACACATTAAAAGTCCCTTTTATAGCTCGTAATGAGCAGGTCGTCCGTTCGAATCGGATCAGTAGCTCCAAAGTAAAATCCCCGAAAAGTGGCTTCGCGCCTGGCTTTTCGGGGATTTTTGTTTGGCTGGGACGCCGAGCGTTCTCGATCTCACTCACTCTCAAATAATTCGCGAGGTGTTATATCGAGGATGTCGCAGAGTCCGAAAGCCACCTCTGCTTTGGGGAAGCTTACGCCGTTTTCATAATTGCTGACTGCACCCGTTGTAATGCCAAGCTTATCTGCAAGCTCCTGCTGCGTGAGCCCGGCACGCTTCCGGCCTTCACGGATGATAATGGAAGTGCGTGTGGGTTTGGACATATGTTTCACCTCGATCCAATCATAAAAAGAAAATACGCGAAATAGGAACTCATTATCAAGTTTATACCATTTTTATAGTGAAATGACAAGAATCCTCTCAATATGTGTTGCGCGGGCCACAAAAATATCAAAATGCAATCGAAGCAGCTGCCCCAGAGACGGCTTTGAAAAGGCTGATAGAGCAGGTTTCGAGTGTTCTGCCAAACCGCCATATGCGGTTGAAAAATTTTGTGCAATTTTCATAGTTTTCTTCGCGCTGTTTTGGTGGTACAATAGAGGCAGAATCTAGTGACATTCAGGAGGAGCCGCATGGCAGAAAAGAGCATTGAATTAGACAGCGTAGAGATCGCAGCCGCCGTATTCGGGAACTGTGACCGGAACATCCGTATGCTGGAGAAAGAATTTTCGGTGACGGCGGTGTGCCGCGGTACGATGCTGCGCATTTCGGGCGAACCGGCCAATGTTGCAGCTGCGGCCCGTGCTGTGGAGGGGATGCTTCTCCTTATCGAGAACCATACACCGCTGGAAGACCAGACGGTGCGCTACTGCCTGAGCCTTGCGCATGACGGTGAGGAAAAGCGTGTCCGGGAGCTGACCGAAGATTTCGTGACGGTGACAGTCAAAGGCCGGCCTATCCGTCCCAAGACCCTGGGCCAGAAAGAGTACCTCAACTCCATCCGGAACAACGCCATCACCTTTGGCGTCGGCCCGGCGGGTACCGGCAAGACCTACCTTGCTGTGGCCATGGCTGTCAAGGCGTTCAAAGCCAAAGATGTCTCCCGCATCGTGCTGACCCGCCCGGCGGTGGAGGCAGGCGAGAAGCTGGGCTTTTTGCCGGGTGACCTGCAGCAGAAGGTAGACCCCTATCTGCGGCCTCTGTACGATGGCCTGTTCGATATGCTGGGCGCAGAGACATATGAGCGTCTCGTGGAAAAGCAGATCATCGAGGTTGCACCGCTGGCCTATATGCGAGGCCGGACGCTGGACGATTCCTTCATCATCCTCGACGAAGCGCAGAACACCACCCCGGAGCAGATGAAGATGTTCCTCACCCGCATGGGCGTCGGCTCTAAAGTGGTCGTTACCGGCGACGTCACTCAGATCGACCTGCCCGACCGCACCCGCAGCGGCCTTGTGGGTGCACTTCAGGTCCTCAAGGGCGTGAACGGTATCGCGCAGTGCTACTTCACTGAAAAAGACGTGGTGCGCCACCGTCTGGTGCAGGAGATCATCAAAGCCTACGAGGCCGCTGCCCACCCGGCTAAACACTGAAAAAAACAACCCCGGCGGCATACCACAGAAATCGGGGCATTCGCTCGATAGAATGTAGAAACGAAAGGAGCGGACGATTTATGTCCAATAAAGTTTTGATCACCAACTCGCAGAAAGCAATCAAGGTCCCCTCGGGCCTTCGCATCCTCATCCGCCGCGCCTGCAACGCTGTGCTGGAATATGAGCATTTTGACGACCCGGCGGAGATCAGCGTGACCTTCGTGGACAACGCAGCCATCGCTGAGCTGAATAACCAGTACCGCAATAAGCCGATGCCCACGGATGTTCTGAGCTTCCCTCTGGGGGAGAACGGCGTTTATGATGTGGACGAGAACAACGGCTGCAAGATGCTGGGCGACATCGTCATCAGCATGGAGCGCGCCCAGGAGCAGGCGACCCTCTACGGCCATCCGCTGCAGCGGGAAGTGGCATTTCTGACCGTGCATTCCATGCTGCATCTGCTGGGCTATGACCATGAGAACGGCGGCCTGGAAGCTATGCGGATGCGGGAAAAAGAAGAGGCCGTGCTGCTGCAGCTGGGCCTGCCCCGCACGGTGAGCTACACCGAATGATTTGCCTTTGATCCAACGTGCATTTTTGCACACAGCAAGACAGGAGTTTGATTTTGAGTAACACGACGCCCGTTCAGGGCCATTACGATACGTCGTCGGTTTTTGTGGCGGTCATCGGCCGCCCCAATGT
>OGLF01001590.1_pt1 | contig 12341 bp, 5 predicted proteins | sample 1572701 | NCBI WGS metagenome assembly OGLF01 (sample SAMEA2581910, study PRJEB24529) | metagenome | biome: Human gut stool | place: China | collected 2011 | reverse complement strand
GGACCCTCTGATTAACAGTCAGATGCTCTAACCGACTGAGCTAAGGAAGAATGTTGTTTTTTCTCAAATGCGGTGCAAAAGTAATAGGATATTTTGAAATATGCAATATCTTTGCAAAAAAAAAATCGAAATGGACAAAATAATTGGAATGGGCAACGCCCTTGTTGATGTTCTTGCTACTCTCAACGACGACCAAATTCTAAACGAAATGGAACTTCCCAAGGGGAGCATGACTCTGATTGATGAAACGAAACTGCTGATAATCAATGAGTGTTTCAGTGAAATGGAAACAGAACTGGCCACCGGGGGCTCTGCAGGAAATGCAATTCGTGGTATGGCATGCCTCGGAGCAGGAACAGGATTCATTGGTAAGGTTGGCAATGATGCTTATGGAAAGTTTTATCGGCAAAGTTTGTTGGAACGGGGAACGGAAGCAAATTTATTAGTTTCTTCTGAGTTACCTTCGGGGGTGGCTTCCACTTTTATATCACCTGACGGGGAACGTACTTTTGGTACTTATTTGGGGGCCGCCGCTACATTAAAGGCTGAAGACCTTTCACGGGAGATGTTTAAGGGGTATACTTATTTGTTCATAGAAGGTTATCTGGTGCAGGATCATGATATGATACTTCGTGCCATTGAACTGGCAAAAGAAGCCGGATTGCAAATCTGCCTGGATATGGCAAGCTATAATATTGTGGAGCAAGACCATGATTTCTTCTCTTTATTGATAAACAAGTATGTGGATATTGTGTTTGCCAATGAGGAGGAAGCAAAAGCATTTACGGGTAAAGAACCGGAAGAAGCATTGGATGTGATTGCTAAAATGTGCAGCATCGCCATTGTGAAGTTGGGTGCCAGAGGATCACTCATTCGTAAAGGGACAGAGGAAGTGTATGTGCATGCTGTCACTGTGGACAGGGTAATAGATACGACCGGTGCAGGTGATTATTTCGCTGCTGGTTTCTTATATGGACTGACTTGCGGATATTCTCTGGAGAAATGTGGTAAGATAGGTTCCATCCTTTCAGGAAGTATCATCCGGGTGATCGGTGCAGAAATGCCTGCCGAGTGGTGGGAAGATATCAAAACGAGAATCAGTGAACTATAATAAACAGGATATGAAGAAAATACTGAAAGTACGCTGGATAGCTACCTTACTGTTAGTAGTAGGTGCAGTTGTCTTTTTTAGTTTCAAGAGTGGTGATAGCCGCAGTTTCCAGATTGCAAAGAACCTGGATGTATTCAACTCCATTGTGAAGGAACTGGATATGTTCTATGTAGATACGTTGGATCCGAATAAGACGATACGTGAGGGTATTGATGCGATGCTGTATTCGCTGGACCCCTATACGGAGTTTTATCCGGAGGAGGATCGTAGTGAACTGGAACAAATGCTTAAGGCTTCTTATGGAGGTATAGGTTCTATCATCCGATATGAGCCGAAACTGAAGCGTACGGTGATTGTAGAACCTTACGAAAATATGCCTGCTGCGGAAGTAGGATTGAAAGCTGGCGATATCTTGCTTGAAATAGATGGAAAGGATTTGACCGGAAATACGGATGTGAGCAAAATGCTTCGTGGGCAGGTGGGGACCAGTTTCCAACTGAAGGTTGAGCGTCCCGGTGAGGCAAAGCCATTAGATTTTACAATTGTCCGTAAGAACATCCAGTTGCCGCTTATTCCTTATTACAGCAAACTGGATAACAATATCGGTTATATCAACCTGAGTACTTTTTCCGGAAATCCGTCCAAAGAGTTTAAGAAGGCTTTCCTTGATTTAAAGAAACAAGGTATCACTTCATTGGTGATCGATTTACGTAATAATGGCGGTGGTTTGTTGGAAGAAGCTGTAGAGATAGCCAATTACTTTTTGCCCCGTGGCAAGACGATTGTAACCACGAAAGGTAAGATAAAACAAGCCAGCAATACGTATAAGACATTGCGCGAACCGTTGGATACGGATATTCCTATTGCTGTATTGGTAAATAGCGGTACGGCTTCTGCTTCGGAAATTCTGGCGGGGGCCTTGCAGGATGATGACCGTGCAGTGATTGTAGGCAATCGCACGTTTGGAAAAGGTTTGGTGCAGGTTCCGCGTACTTTGCCTTATGGTGGTACGATGAAGGTGACTACTTCCAAGTATTATATTCCCAGTGGTCGTTGTGTACAGGCGATAGATTACAAGCATCGTAATCCGGATGGTAGTGTAGGACGTATTCCTGATAGTTTGACTACTGTATTCCATACGGCTATCGGACGTGAAGTGCGTGATGGCGGTGGTGTGACACCGGACGTTGCAGTGGAACAGGAAAAGTTACCCAATATTTTGTTTTATCTGGTGAATGATAATCTGGTCTTTAATTATGCTACGCAATACTGCCTGAAGCATCCAACAATCGCTTCTCCCGAGAATTTCGAAGTGACGGATGCTGATTATGCAGAGTTTAAGGAAATGGTGAAGAAGGCGGACTTTAAATATGACCAGCAGAGCGAGAAGATTCTGAAGAATCTGAAAGAAATGGCAGAATTTGAAGGTTATATGAAAGATGCCTCCGAAGAATTCAAGGCTCTTGAGCAGAAACTTAGCCATAATCTGGACCGTGACCTGGATTACTTTGCAAAAGATATCAAGAACATGATAGCACAAGATATCATTAAGCGTTATTATTTCCAACGTGGCGGTATCATCCAGCAGCTGAAGGATGATAATGACCTGAATGAAGCAGCGAAGGTACTGGGCAATTCGGAGGAGTATAAGAAAATGCTGAGCGTGCCGGAGACTACAGTCATAAAAGAGAAGGGCAAAGAAACAAGCTTGGTGAATTTTAATTCATACCGAAAAAACAGTCTGATGATTTTTGACTATGTAGTTTAGGTTATAGCTTGTAACTTCTTAAAATAAGTAACCGGATAATTTTACGGCCTATCTTTACCTTCCCGGAAAAGATAATCCATAAAGTTATCCGGTTTTTTGGTGGAAAACAATTACCTTTGCTGACAGGTTGCTTGTAAATCAATATATATGAGAATATCTCTGTTGTTATTTTGCATATTTTCTCTTTTTAGTAGCTTATCACGTGGTTCCTCTATTCCTTTCTCTCCCATCGTGAGGAGCTATTCCGTATCAGATTATAATGCAGGTATTCAGAACTGGTCTATCACCCAGGATGATAGGGGAGTTATGTATATTGGCAATAACAAAGGTCTGCTGGAGTTTGATGGAAATAGCTGGGAGCTTCATGAATTACCTTCCAGGAATATAGTACGCTCTGTATATATCGGTAAAGACGGCAAGATATTTGTGGGCTCTTTTGAGGAGTTCGGATATTTCGAACGTAGTTCATTGGATAGCCTTGTGTACCACTCTTTAAAAGATGAAGTGAAAGATTTCCAGTTCCATAATGATGAAATTTGGACGATTACGTCGGCACATGGGGAGATCGTATTTCAGTCTTTCGGTTCTCTGTTCTTTTATGACGGGCATACCGTGAAGGGGATTCGTACAAAAACTCTTCCTTTGAATTTATTTCAGGTAGGTGATACGGTTTATTCTCAACAGATAAACGGAGGGCTTTTTATTCTTGCAAAGAATGGGCTGGAAAATCTGATTGAACGAAAATCATTGGGCAACAGTGATGTGGTGGCAGGACTTCCGTATAATGATGGCGTTTTACTCTTGACACAAAAGGGTGGCGGTTTTGTTTATCAAAGTGGAAAGATACTGAAGTGGCATACAGAATGTGATGCCGAGCTTGAAAAGTACTCTGTGAACCGGGCTGTAATGACAAAAGACAGTTGCTATATTATCGGTACGCTTTCTAATGGGATTTATGCAATAGATAAAAAAGGACGTTTACTTTGGAAAGAGAATACGGACAGCCGCTTACAAAATAATACCGTATTAGGGCTGTACTGTGATGCCGATAACAATGTTTGGGCAGCTTTGGATGAAGGTATAGCCTATATACAAAATAACTCCCTGGTGTATTATTATGAGCCTCCTTACCGGAAAATAGGAATGGTATATGATGTGCTGGTGAAAGAGGATGAGGCTTATATCGCTTCCAATCAAGGACTTTATAGGATTAGGAACAGGGCTCCAGAGCTTGTTCCGGGACTGGAAGAGCAGGCATGGTTTGTTGGTGAATGGGGAAAACAGATTTTATGTGGACATAATAAAGGAACTTTTCAGATATCGGGCTTACAGGCATCGCTGGTTTCGGATGTGAGAGGAGCGATGTGTATGAAAGAAATTAATCTGGAAGGACGTTCGTTTTTATTGCAAGGTACCTATACGTTTCTGAATTTATACAATGAGGAGTCTTCGGGCATCTGGAGGTTTCTACGGTCGTTAGGCGGGTTCACCCACATGGTGCGGGAGATCGAGATGGATCCCCAGGGGAATATCTGGGTGAAGCATTTACGGAAAGGATTATTCCGTTTCCGGATTAATCCGGATCTGAAACGGGTGGAAGATGTCAGAACGTATATGGAACTGGGTAATGTGAAAGATGGGAATTTTTCTTTGTTTAAGATCAACGGACGAGTTGTTTTTTCAAATGGGGAAACGTTTTACACTTACGAAGATATGAATGATTCTATTATTCCTTATGAATCGATGAATGAGCAATTGGCGGATTTGAAAGGAATACATAGTGTGAGTCATGCAAAAGGCAATTTGTACTGGTTTGTAAACAGTAAGATGGCATATTTGGTGAAATGTGAAATGAATGTTTTCCGGATTGAACATAGAATTCCGTTTTCTTTGTTTGATGGTTTGTCGATAGAGGAGAGAGCGGCGATGGTTTATGACAAGGAGAGTGGCAGTTCTTATCTCTGCTTGAATAATGCTGTTGCCCGGATTGATTCAGATAGTTCTCTTTTGTACAAGTCCTCTATTAGGCGCTCTTTGTGGATCTCGGCTATAACGACTGAGTCGGAGTGGACGGGAAAAGTAAAACGATTGTCGGTGCAAAAAGAGAACAAGATTGATGCAGATTTGAATACCGTATGCTTCTCTTTATGCTATCCGGTTTATAATGACTATACTTACAAGGTAAGGTATAAATTGGAAGGACTATCTGATCAGTGGGTGGAAGGTGACCGCAGCCTGCAGAAGAAATATACCCGTTTGCCATTTGGGGCGTATGCTTTCAAAGCTGAGATTTATAATGAGAATGAAGTATTGGCATCGGTAACGCTACCTTTTGAAGTTTTGAGGCCTTGGTATCTATCATATTGGGCTATCACCGGTTATGTTCTGATTGGGCTGTTGTTGCTATTGTTGTTGCAATACATTGTTTATCAGTCTGTGAAGAAGAAAAAGGACAGGGTGATTGAACAGCAACGCATTGCCCATCAAGCTGAGATAGAAATACAGGAAAAGAAGATTATCGAATTGGAGAAAGAGCAACTGGAAGCTGATTTACGTTTTAAGAGTAAAGAACTGTCCGGAGTTGTGATGACCAATATTGCCCATCAGGAGTTTTTGAATTCGTTGAAAGAAGAAATACAACAGCAGAAGTTATCAGGGCAGTATACGCGGAAGAATCTGGATAAGCTCTTAGTATTGATTAATCAGAGTATCGTTTCGGATGAGGAAAACTGGAACATGTTTCAGGCGAATTTTGACCGGATACATGAGAACTTCTTCCGAAACCTGAAACAACAGTACCCGGATCTGACGGCGGGTGATTTACGTTTCTGTGCTTTGCTACGCCTGAATATGCCGACAAAGGAGATTGCCAAGCTGCTGAACATATCGGTGAGGGGTGTAGATGCGGCAAGATATCGCTTGCGTAAGAAATTCAATCTATCTCAGGAAGATAGCCTGACAGATTTCATGATTAATTTTAAATAGTTGATTCTTAACGCGATAATGTGAAAGGAAGTACTAAAATAGTACTTCCTTTTTTTGTGTTTTGTACCAAAGGTACTTTTGTTGTAGTTTTGAATTATAGGAGTTTGAGAGACTTTCTCTTTATTTGCAGCGAAATCATTTTTCTCCAAAAATAATAAAGAATGAAAAGCATGAGACAATTAATCCTTAAGGTACAATCGTTTTTAATTTTGTTGGTGCTGGTATCTGCCAATGTGCAAGCACAAAAATCTCCTGTCGATATGGATCGCTTTATTGATGATCTGATGAAGAAGATGACGCTGGAAGAGAAAATCGGCCAGTTGAACTTACCTGTTACGGGTGAAATAACCACCGGGCAAGCCAAGAGTAGTAATGTGGCTAAGCGTATCCGTGCCGGTGAAGTGGGCGGACTCTTTAACTTGAAAGGCGTGGAGCGTATCCGTGACGTTCAGAAGCAGGCAGTAGAAGAAAGCCGTCTGGGTATTCCTCTTTTATTTGGTATGGATGTAATTCATGGATACGAAACGGTATTCCCTATTCCTCTGGGATTATCCTGTACTTGGAACATGAAAGCTATTGAAGAATCTGCACGTATTGCTGCTATCGAGGCCAGTGCTGATGGTATTTGCTGGACATTCAGTCCGATGGTGGATGTTTCCCGTGATCCCCGTTGGGGACGTGTGTCCGAAGGGAATGGTGAAGATCCCTTTTTGGGAGCGGAGATTGCGCGTGCTATGGTACGTGGTTATCAAGGGAAAGATATGAGTAGTAATGACGAGATTATGGCTTGCGTGAAGCACTTTGCGTTATATGGGGCATCAGAAGCCGGACGCGACTATAATACAGTGGATATGAGCCATCAACGTATGTTCAACGAATATATGTTACCTTATCAGGCTGCAGTGGAAGAAGGCGTGGGTAGTGTGATGGCTTCATTCAATGAAGTGGATGGTGTACCGGCTACCGGAAATAAGTGGCTGATGACCGATGTACTTCGTAAGCAGTGGAATTTTGATGGGTTCGTTGTGACGGACTATACCGGTATCACTGAAATGACCGATCATGGTATGGGTGATACACAAACAGTTGCAGCCCTGGCTCTGAATGCAGGTGTCGATATGGATATGGTGAGCGATGCTTTTACAAGCACACTTAAAAAATCTCTGGAAGAAGGAAAAGTTTCAGTAAAGGCTGTTGATGCTGCTTGTCGCCGTATTCTGGAAGCTAAGTATAAGCTGGGGCTTTTTGATAATCCCTATAAATATTGTGATATAACCCGTCCTAAAAAACAAATCTTTACGAAAGAACACCGTGCTATAGCCCGTAAGACAGCTTCGGAAAGCTTTGTTCTCTTGAAGAATGAGAATAGTGTACTCCCTCTGGCAAAGAAAGGTACCATTGCTGTAGTAGGTCCTTTGGCCGATAGCCGTAGCAATATGCCGGGCACGTGGAGTGTGGCCGCTGTGATGAACAAATATCCTTCTTTGATTGAAGGCTTGAAAGAAGTAGTGGGAGGCAAGGCTAAAATTCTTACGGCTAAAGGAAGTAATCTGATGAGTGATGCCGAATACGAAGAGCGTGCTACTATGTTTGGCCGTACTCTGCATCGTGACAATCGTACAGATAAGGAACTGCTGGATGAGGCGCTTGCTGTAGCTGCCAAGTCTGATGTGATTGTTGCTGCTTTGGGTGAGTCTTCCGAGATGAGCGGTGAAAGCAGTTGCCGTACAGACCTTGAAATGCCAGATACGCAACGTGCACTTTTGCAGGAATTGTTGAAAACCGGTAAACCGGTGGTATTGGTGTTGTTTACCGGTCGTCCGTTAGTATTGAATTGGGAGCAGGAAAATGTACCTGCTATTCTGAATGTGTGGTTTGGTGGTAGTGAAGCTGCTCTTGCCATTGGTGATGTACTGTTTGGAAATGTAAATCCAAGTGGTAAACTTACTGCTACTTTCCCGAAGAGTGTAGGACAGATTCCTTTGTTCTATAACCATAAGAATACTGGTCGTCCTTTGCCTCAAGGGGCCTGGTTCCAGAAGTTCCGTAGCAATTATCTGGATGTAGATAACGAACCGCTCTATCCGTTTGGATATGGCTTGAGCTACACTACTTTCTCTTATAGTGATATTGCATTGGATAAATCGTCCATGAATATCAATGGAGAGATTGTGGCAACTGTAACGGTAACCAATACAGGTAAGTATGACGGTTCGGAAGTAGTGCAGCTATATATCCGCGATCTTATAGGCAGTGTAACACGTCCGGTGAAAGAACTGAAAGGCTTTGAAAAAATCTTCTTGAAAGTCGGTGAATCCAAACAAGTGTCTTTCAAGTTAACAGCTGATATGTTGAAGTTCTACAATTACAATCTGGATTTTGTGTGCGAACCGGGTGACTTTGAAGTAATGATAGGTGGTGATAGCCGTGATGTGAATAAGGCCTTATTTTCGCTTCAATAAGCATCTGCCTGGTAGTAGATAGATAAAGAGGGAATACAGAATCTTTATTAAAAATAAATATCTGAGAACTAATTAGTTCTGCGAGCATGTAGTAGTTATAAAGTAGTACCATGTTTAGGCGTGGTACTCTTGTGGTAGCCTGTTTTTTGACTTAAATCAATTATTGCTATACGTTTGCAGAGTAATTTTAAATCAATACAAAATGAAAAGAAATCTATTAATTACATGTGTGATGTTGCTGTTTGCTGTCGTTTCGATGGCGCAGAACAAGATTACAGTTTCGGGTGTCGTTACAGATAAGACAGGCGAAACTGTTATAGGTGCTTCTGTTCGGGTAAAAGGACAGGAGAATATGGGAACTATTACGGATATCGACGGAAAATACCAGATTCCTGGCGTACCGGCGAATGCCACTTTGATATTCAGCTATATTGGTATGAAGGAACAGGAAGTGGCGCTTAATGGGCGTTCTACAGTGAATCTTATGATGGAAGAGGATAGCCAGCTCATTGAAGAAGTTGTAGTAGTAGGTTATGGTAGCGCCAAGAAGCGTGATTTGACCGGTTCTATTGTAACAGTGAAAGCTGCCGAGATTGCTTCAAAACCATCTACCAATCCTTTGGCTTCTATTCAAGGTAAGGTTGCCGGTGTGCAGGTTATCAATACAGGCCGTGCCGGGCAGGATCCGGAAATTCGTGTTCGCGGTACAAACTCTATCAATGGTTATACTCCTTTGTATGTAGTGGACGGACTGTTTACGGATAACATCAACTATCTGAATACAGCGGATATTGAATCTATGGAAATCCTGAAAGACCCTTCTTCCTTGGCTATCTTTGGTGTGCGTGGTGCTAATGGTGTTATTATCATTACTACTAAGAAGGCGAAAGAAGGTAAGACTCAGGTCAGCATTAATGGTTCGGTGGGTTGGAAAAAGGTTACAGACCGCGTTAGCCTGACTAATGCAGAGCAGTTCAAAATGCTTTATAATGAACAACGCATGAATCAGGGTGGCGATCCGTACGATTATACTGTATGGAATGCAGATACTGACTGGCAGGATGAGATGTTCCAAACAGGTTTCCTTACTAACAATACGGTTAGCATTACAGCTTCGGGAGATAGAAGTAAGTTTTATCTGGGCTTGGGATATGTAATGGAAGAAGGTTCCATCAAGAGTGAAAAGCTGAATAAGTTTACTGTGAATTTGCATAGTGAACATAAAGTAACCGACTTCTTACGTTTTGGTTTCCAGGTGAACGGTGTACGTGCATTATATCCTGATGCAAAAGGTGTAGGTTCTGCTTTGAAAGCAGCTCCGATTGCTCCTGTTTATGATGCAGAAAGCGGACTTTTACATACTCTTCCTGATTTTCAGCGTGCTCAGGTCTGGAATCCTATGATTGAACCCGTGTTGAGAGGTGCTCATAATAAATCTGCAAATTATCGTATGGCAGGAAATATCTACGGAGAACTTGATTTGATGAAGAATTTAACCTTTAAGGCTACTTTCTCCCTGGATTATGCTTCCAGCCAGTCACGTTCTTATTCTCCGCTTATTTATGTGTATAACCCGGATGTAGAAGGTGGTAAAGAAAGATTGACGGATAAAGAAAGTATCAGTCAGTCGAAGTCTACATCAATGGCTGCACAGTCCGATTATGTATTGACTTATATTAATCAGTTTGGTGATCATGGTCTAACTCTGACTGCCGGTCTTACTACGAATTATAATGAATATTCTGATTTATCGGGTGGTCGCAGCCAATTGCCGGGTTATGGTGTTCCCATTGGCGAAGATATAGATAAGTGGTGGATTACTATGATTGATGATGCTACATCAGCTACTAATGGTGGATCCCAATACAAACGGTTTACAATGTCCTATCTGTTCCGTGCATTGTATAACTATAAAAATCGTTATTTGCTGAATGCTTCTTATCGTCGTGACGGTTCTTCCGTATTTAAGAGAACAGGAAATACATGGGATAATTTCTATTCATTCGGTGCCGGTTGGGTTATGAGTGAAGAGGCATTCATGAAGAAACAGAATGTAATCGATTATCTGAAGCTGAAAGGCTCATGGGGTGTTTTGGGAAGCCAGAATACAGGAGGTTCCCACTATCCGGCCTACCCTAATATAACAAGTTCGGGTTCTGCTGTCTTTGGTGATAATGTTATTGCAGGTAAGGGACCGGATAAATTGATTTCACAGACATTGGGTTGGGAGCGTAACTATTCATGGGAAGTTGGTTTTGATATGCATCTGTTGGATGCTCGCATGCAGATTTCTCCTGTTTATTACAATAAGACAACCAAAGACTTGCTGACAAGTGTTCCCGGTCTTTCAGGTACGGTTCCTGCATTGCAGAATACAGGAGAGATTCGTAACCGTGGTTTTGAGTTGGCAGCATCCTGGAGCGATAAAATCGGTGAAAACTGGCGTTATGGTGTTTCAGCCAATCTGACGACTATTGATAATGAAGTTGTATCATTGATAAGCAAGGATTATTCAATAATTAATGGCGTTTCCCGTGTATCTGAAGGATATCCTATCGGCTACTTCTATGGATACAAAGTGGCAGGTGTTTATCAGAATGAAACTGATATCGAAACTTCAGCACCTAACCAAGTAGCTTCTGTGAAGCCGGGCGATTTGAAGTTTGCCGATGTAAATGGTGACGGTATTATCTCAGAGAAAGACCGTACTATGATTGGTAATCCTACTCCGGATTTTACTTATGGTTTTAGCGTAAATCTGGGTTACAAGAATTTTGATTTGAGTGTAGATATGATGGGTGTTTATGGAAATGAGGTTTATCGTAACTGGGATAGTAGTGCTTATGCACAATTCAACTATCGTACAGGGCATTTGAACCGTTGGCATGGTGAAGGAACATCCAACTGGGATCCGATTCTTGATCCATCCCGTTCTGTAAATCTGGAAGCTTCTTCTTACTATGTAGAAGACGGAAGTTTCTTCCGTATCCGTAACATAGAGTTGGGATATACCTTTGATCCCCGTTTGTTGAACCGCATCAAACTGCAATCTTTACGTATCTATGGTAATGTGCAGAATCCTAAAACATGGAGCCGCAATACCGGATATACTCCTGAAGTTGGTGGTAGTGCAACAGCGTTTGGTGTAGATGGTGGAGGTTATCCGATGCCTGTAGTTTATACATTAGGCTTTAACTTATCATTCTAAACATGAAATCTAATAAAAGAAAAACGATCAGTATGAAAAAGATATTTTATTATGTGATGGCTTTGGCACTGGGATGTTCCCAGATGTCATGCAGTGACCTGTTAGATCAAAAACCGCAAGGAGTGTTGACTGAAGATGACCTGACTGGTGGTACTTATGAAACACAGATTTTCAACATGTATGCCTTGCTTCGCGGTTATCATATTGTTTCCGGAAGTACGGCATTGGCTATTCATGGTATGCGTTCGGAAGATGCGGAAAAGGGTAGTACACTATCTGACGGATCTGCAACAGGAAAAATGTTTGATGATTTTGAATATGCTGCAAGTAATGGCATGGTAAAAAGTTACTGGAATGCCAATTATACCTTGATCCATAAAGCAAATGATGTATTGGAGGAGATGAAGTCGAATCCTTCATTGACAGGCGGTGACTTAGTTAATAAGGGAGAGGCTTTATTGATGCGTGCTTTCTGTTATTTCAATTTGGTACGTGCTTTTGGCGAAGTGCCCTTGATTGATTTTAAAGTAGGGAGTGTAGCAGATGCCAATATTCCCAAATCTTCTGTAGCTCAGATATATACTTTGATTGATGAAGATCTGACGAATGCAGAATCTTACCTGCCGAGGACTTGGGAAGCACAATATGTCGGTCGTCTTAGCTGGGGAGCGGCTCGTGCCTTACATGCCCGTACTTATATGATGCGTAATGATTGGAACAATATGCGTGCGGCAGCAGAGGACGTTATTTCTTCCGGTTTATATAATCTGAAAACACCTTATGAAGACATATTCCGAGAAAAAGGTG
>OGLF01001588.1_pt1 | contig 12350 bp, 10 predicted proteins | sample 1572701 | NCBI WGS metagenome assembly OGLF01 (sample SAMEA2581910, study PRJEB24529) | metagenome | biome: Human gut stool | place: China | collected 2011 | reverse complement strand
CATATTGACAATTGAGCATATGTTCAACTATAATATAGACAACAAATGAATGGTTGCTCAACTGTTCCGAAAGAGAGCAGCCGAAGAAAGGCCTGTTATTATGAAAAAAACATACAATATAGAAGTCGATTGTGCAAACTGTGCCGCAAAGATGGAGGAAGCCGCTCAAAGGACCGACGGCGTTCGTGAAGCCGTTGTATCTTTTATGACACAAAAAATGAAAGTAGAATTTGACGACGGTGCCGATGAGGCAGCCGTTATGAAAAAAGTCCTCAAAAATTGCAAAAGAGTAGAGGACGACTGCGAAATATATATCTGATGTTATGAGATGCCGCTTTCGGCAAATAAATAAGTGAGGGAGATATTTATGAGTAAAAAACAGAAAAACGTTCTGTGGCGGATAATTGCTTCGGCTGTGCTGATAGTATGTCTTTCCGTCCTCGGCAAATTTATAACTCTCAATAAATACATTTGGCTTGTTTTAAACCTGATACCGTATTTTATAATCGGCTACGACATTCTCAAAAAGGCCGTTAAAGGCGTTTTTAAGGGTCAGGTCTTTGATGAGAATTTCCTTATGGCGGTTGCTACCGTCGGTGCCATAGCACTCGGCGATTATAAAGAGGGCGTTGCCGTTATGCTCTTTTATCAGATAGGTGAGCTTTTCCAAAGCATAGCTGTCGGCAAGAGCAGACGCAATATTTCCGCCTTAATGGATATAAGACCCGACTATGCAAATGTCGAGGTTGACGGAAAACTCGAAAAGGTCGATCCCGACGAAGTGGCGGTCGGTACCGAAATAACCGTAAATCCCGGCGAGAAAATCCCGATAGACGGCATTGTTACAAGCGGTGACACATCGCTCAATACAAGTGCTTTAACCGGCGAGAGCCTGCCGCGAAATGTCAAAACGGGCGATGAGGTTATAAGCGGCTGCATCAATATGACCGGCGTCATCAAGGTAAAAACCACTAAGGAGTTCGGCGATTCAACCGTATCAAAAATACTTGACCTTGTAGAAAATTCAAGTATGAAAAAGTCGCGCTCCGAGAATTTCATAACAAAATTTGCAAGATATTATACTCCGGCGGTTTGCTTTTCGGCACTTGCACTCGCAATTTTACCTCCGGTTATAAGGCTTATTGCCGGTCACACGGCCATGTGGAGCGATTGGATATTCAGAGCGCTTACCTTCCTTGTCATCAGCTGTCCGTGCGCTCTTGTAATATCGGTTCCGCTCTCGTTTTTTGCGGGTATAGGCTGTGCTTCGGCGAACGGTATACTTGTAAAAGGCTCCAATTATCTTGAGGGGCTTTCAGATACGAAATATGTTGTGTTTGATAAAACCGGAACTCTTACAAAGGGAGTCTTTGAGGTAACCGGAGTATATCCCGAAAACGGATACACAAAGGATTCCATTGTACGCTTGGCGGCGTATTCCGAGAGTGCTTCGAGTCACCCGATAAGCCTCAGTCTTAAAAAATATTACGGCAAGGATATTGACGAAAATAATGTCAAAGACATAAAAGAGATTGCAGGGCATGGTGTTTCGGCTGCAGTTGACGGTAAAAGAGTGTTAGTCGGCAATTTAAAGCTGATGAAAGAAGAGCATATCGCCGTTGCAAACGAGCATAACGAGGGTACGGTTGTGTATGTTTCCGAGGACGGAAAATATGCCGGCTGTATTGTAATATCAGATGTTGTAAAGCCCAATACAAAGCTTGCTCTCAGCGAACTCAAAAAGCACGGTGTCAAAAAGACGGTAATGCTCACGGGCGACTCCAAGGCCGCTGCCGACAGGGTAGCCGCGGAAATAGGCATAGACGAGGTCCACTCTGAACTTCTCCCTGCCGATAAGGTATCGGAGGTCGAAAAGCTCCTTGACAAAAAAGAGCCCAAAGAAAAGCTGGCATTTGTCGGCGACGGAATAAACGACGCTCCCGTGCTCTCAAGAGCCGACATAGGCATAGCGATGGGCGCGCTCGGCTCGGACGCGGCAATAGAGGCGGCCGATATAGTGCTTATGGACGATGATCCGGCAAAAATATCTCTTGCGAAAAAAATCTCGGTTCACACGCTGAAAATAGTAAGAGAAAACATTGCGTTTGCCCTTCTTGTGAAAGCCGTTTGCCTTGTGCTCAGCGCAGTAGGCATTGCAAATATGGGAGTCGCCATCTTCGCCGATGTCGGAGTTATGGTTGTAGCGGTTATCAACGCCACAAGAGCACTTCGATTAAAGAATAAAACCGAATAATATTGACATAAATCGACTTTGTGATTATAATATTCAATGCTGTTAAAAGCACACCGTTCGGGGCTTCTCCGTGGTGTGCTTTTTATATCATAGGGAAGAAAACGCAGGAAGAAAAAATGACGGAATTTCAAAACAGCTTTAAAAAAGGCCTGAAGGACGGTTTGCCGATAGCGCTCGGCTATCTTTCGGTTTCGTTTACATTCGGTATGATGGCTGTCGAGGGCGGCTTGCCCGTTTTTACGGCGGTGCTTATCTCTATGACAAATTTGACCTCGGCAGGTCAGTTTGCAGGGCTTGATTTAATTCTCGCCGGCGGTGCTTATCTTGAAATGGCACTAACACAGCTTGTTATAAACATACGCTATGCGCTGATGTCGGTTTCTCTGTCGCAAAAGCTTCACAAGAGCGTAAATTTGCTTGACCGATTTTTAATAGCGTTCAGCAATACCGATGAAATATTTGCCGTAGCCTCGGGTCAAAAAGGAGAGGTCGGCAAAAAATATATGTATGGGCTTGCCCTTTTGCCAATAGTAGGGTGGACTCTCGGTACTCTTATAGGTGCTGCGGCGAGCACCGTGCTTCCGCTGTCCGTGCGCTCCGCTCTCGGCATTGCGATTTACGGTATGTTTATAGCTATATTTATTCCGCCCGCAAAGCATAATAAGACTGTGGCTGTTGTGGTATTATTGTCGGCGGCGTTGAGTATATGTTTCAAATACGTGCCGGGTCTTTGCAAAGTCTCTTCGGGATTTGTAATAATCATTTGCGCCGTTCTTTCCGCGACTGTCGGCGCCCTCTTAAAACCCGTAAAGGAGGACGTAGCAAATGAAAACGGCTGAGAACATATTTATATATATAGCGGTTATGGCGCTTGTCACATATCTTATAAGAATGTTGCCGCTTGTGATTTTTCGCAAAAAAATCGAAAACAGATTTATAAGATCGTTTCTTTATTACATTCCGTATGCAGTCTTGGCGGCGATGACATTTCCGGCGGTTTTTTCATCTACGGGGAGCGTGTGGTCGGCTGTGGCAGGGCTCATAGTGGCGCTGCTGCTTGCGTTTTTTGAGAAGGGCTTGCTCACGGTTGCGCTGTCCTCCTGCGTCGCTGTTTTTGTAATAGAATTTTTAATTAAAATCATCTCTTGACATATCGGAAAAATGAGTATAATATAGAGCCAAAGTAAAAAGGTTAAACCGTTGACGGAGAATGACGGCAAATCGTTTGCACATAAGAGAGCTCTTTCGTTGGCTGAAAGAAGAGCGTGCAAAGCTGCCCGATACCGCTCCCGAGCGCGCGTCGAAAACAGATGATTAAGGCGTGACGTAAGCTTGCGTTAAAAGCAGTTGAGCGGGCGATTTTTATCGTCAATTCGGGTGGAACCGTGGAATGCATAGCACTTCATCCCAAATTACTGGGATGAAGTGCTTTTTAATTATAATGGAGGTAGTTTTTATGGTAAAAGTTACATTGAAGGATGATGTTGTAAAGGAGTTCCAAAGCGGCACGACCGTAATGGATATAGCAAAGTCTATCGGCATGGGGCTTTACAAAGCCGCCTGTCTTGCAAAGATTGACGGCGAGACTTGCGACCTTCGCACTCCGGTAACAAAGGATTGTCATGTAGAAATACTTACCTTTGACGATGAGGACGGTAAAAAGGCATTTTGGCATACAACTTCGCATATACTCGCGCAGGCTGTTAAACGTCTTTATCCGAGTGCCAAGCTTGCAATAGGACCGTCAATAGCAAACGGATTTTACTATGACTTCGACGTGGATTTTTCTTTCACTCCCGAAATTCTCGAAAAAATCGAGGCTGAAATGAAGAAAATCGTAAAGGAAAATATTCCGCTTGAGCAGTTCGACCTCTCCGCAGATGAGGCTTTAAAGCTTATGGAGGAAAAGGACGAGCCGTATAAGGTTGAGCTTATTAAAGAGCATGCCGGCAAAGGCGAGAAGATTTCATTTTATAAGCAGGCTGAGTTTACCGAGCTTTGCGCGGGGCCGCATATTCCCGACACAGGCCGGGTAAAGGCGTTTAAACTCACGTCCATAGCAGGCGCATATTGGCGCGGCGATGAAAAAAATAAAATGCTTCAGCGTATATACGGTATATCTTTCACAAAGCAGTCCGAGCTTACGGAATATCTTGAAAGAATTGAAGAGGCTAAAAAGCGCGACCACAGAAAACTCGGTAAGGAGCTTGGGCTTTTTGCACTTCGTGACGAGGCTCCCGGAATGCCGTTCTTCCTTCCCAACGGTATGATTCTTCGCAACACCCTCATTGATTATTGGCACGAGGTTCACGAGAGGTGGGGTTATCTTGAGATATCCACTCCTCAGATAATGAAGCGTTCGCTTTGGGAGACTTCGGGTCACTGGGATCACTACAAGGATAATATGTATACAACCGTTATCGACGGTGAGGATTTTGCCATAAAGCCGATGAACTGCCCCGGCAGCATACTTGTTTATGAGCTTGAGCCTCATTCATACAAGGAATTGCCTCTTCGCTACGGTGAACTCGGCAGAGTACATCGCCACGAGCTTTCGGGCGCGCTTCACGGACTTTTCCGCGTACGTTGTTTCACTCAGGACGATGCTCATATACTCCTCGCTCCCGACCAGATACGCGACGAGGTTGTAAGAATATCACAGCTCTTTGACGAGGTTTATAATCTCTTTAAGCTGCCATATACCATAGAGCTTTCTACAATGCCCGAGGACCATATGGGCACAAAAGAGGAATGGGACAAAGCCACAAAATCGCTTTCCGACGCAATCGAAAGCATTGGTAAGGAATATACCGTAAATGAGGGCGACGGTGCGTTCTACGGTCCGAAGCTTGACTTCCACATTGAAGATTCGCTCGGCAGAACCTGGCAGTGCGGTACTATTCAGCTTGACTTCCAGCTTCCCGAGAGATTTAATCTTGAATACACGGGTGCCGACGGCGAAAAGCACTGCCCCGTTATGATTCACCGCGTTGTTTTCGGCTCGGTAGAGAGATTTATCGGCGTTCTTATAGAGCATTTTGCAGGCGCATTCCCGCTTTGGCTGTCTCCCGTACAGGCCGTCGTCCTTCCGATTGCCGACCGCCATGCAGACAGAGCGCATGAAATCGAGGCGGAGCTTAAAAAATACGGTATCCGCGTAAAGGTTGACGATCGCTCCGAAAAAATCGGATATAAAATACGTGAGGCACAGCTTCAAAAGACGCCGTATATGCTCGTTGTCGGCGACAAAGAAGTTGAAAACGGTACTGTTTCCGTTCGCCATCGCGGCGAGGGCGATATAGGCTCCATGGAGCTTTCGTCTCTTTGCGACCGCCTTGCAGACGAAGTTAAGACAAAAGCGATAAAGTAATAAAAGGGGGTCAGTAAATTTGGCAAAAACACCTCTTACCGTGACCGTGATAACGGACACGCATTACTATTCAAAAAAGACCGGCACAGAGGGTAAGGCTTACGATGCGGCAAACGCCAAAAGCCAAAAGCTTTTAAAATACAGCGAGGAGCTTTTAAGAGCTGCCTTTAAGCAGATAAAAGAAGATAAACGAACCGATATCGTTTTGCTTTCGGGCGATACCACCAACAACGGTGAAATTGAGGCACACGAGGAATTTATCGAAATGCTCCGCGATTTAAAAAAGAGCGGAAAACGCGTTTATGTTCTTACGGCAACCCACGACTATCAGGATGACGGCTTGACAGACAGCTTTGTAGGCAATGAAAAGGTGAAAATCCCTGCCGCAAAGCGTGAGCAGCTCTATGATATGTATAAAGAGTTCGGCCCCGATGAAGCGATTGCCGTTCATCGAGACAGTATGTCATATGTAGTGCAGCTTGCCGACGGTTACAGGCTTTTTGCACTTAATGACGACAGCAATCTCTCGGGCAAAAGCGGCTTTTCGGATGAGTGCTTTGAGTGGATAAAGGCTCAGGCGGAGGATGCACGCAAAAACGATCAGTTTATTTTGGCTATGACTCACCATCCGCTTATAGCCCCGTCGCCGATTTATGAGCTGATAGGCAAAAACGATATGCTCGGCGACTACGAGACGCGCAGAAACGAGCTTGCCGACTTAGGCATACAGTTTATTCTTACGGGTCACACTCACGTACACGATATAGACGTGATAACGAGCGACCGCGGAAATACGCTTTACGATATAGCAACCGCCGCAACCGTAGGTTATCCCGCACCGATACGCACCATTGTTTTGGACCCGGATGTAAAAATGGTTTCAACCACCACCGACCTCATAACCGAAACGGTGGACTTCGATTTGGAGGGCAAAACCCTTCAGGAGTATCTCAAATATCAGCTTATCGGTATGGTAAAGGATATGATAAAAGCCGCCGGAACGGATATTCCGACGCTTGCCGATATGGCGACGGCAATGAGCATAAAGAAAAAACTCATTTATAAAATCGGCTGGCTTATAAAACCGCTTGCCAAAAAGCTTAATGCTCTTACAATAGGTAAAGTCGCAAAGCTGACCCGTGCCGAAACAGGGCTGAAGCCCGAGGATTATGCCGATATTGCCGATAAAAGCGTTGTTGACTTTATCTGTGACCTTGTTGTTAATTTGTACGGCGGAGAAGACCTTTACAGTGTTGACGATAACGAATATAAAATAACCATAGGGCTTCTTCACATTGTAGATTCGGTTTTTGCCGCTCTGCATATAAAGCCGCGCAAGCTTATAAAGGTTGCTGATTCGTTTACCGATTTTGCGGAACCGCTTTTACATAATTCGGGCATACCGTCATATGACGCCATACTTCCTATAAGACCGTTCTATAAAGAGGGCGAGCAGGGGAAGAAGCCTCAAAAAGAGAAAAAGCCCGAGTGCAACGTCAAAAAGAGCAAAAAAGGCGTTCCGATTGTCGTTTGCGGTATATTGGCTCTTATTATACTGTTGATTCCGCTTTTGCTGATTCTCGGTGTAGGCTTTGTAGTTAACAGAATTAAATACGGCAAATACATTAAAGAGAATTCTTGATACAAAAAATGAGCTGTAAAAATTTACAGCTCATTTTTTCTTCGTTCATTTTGTTTTTTAATCCAAAATGTTTCCGTCGGTCGATATCGTCACCACGTGCCACGGTATAAATTTTCCGCTTCTCTTTACAGCCTGTTTTGCGGCGTTTTCAATACCACCGCAGCAGGGAACCTCCATTCTCACAACGGTAACGCTTTTGATGTTGTTGAGCGCTATAATTTCCGTCAGCTTTTCAGAATAATCCGTGTCGTCAAGCTTCGGGCAGCCTATAAGAGTTATACGATTCTTTATGAAATCTGCGTGGAAATTTCCGTATGCGTAAGCAGCACAGTCGGCTGATATGAGTAAATCCGCATTCTCAAAGTACGGAGCGGTTACCGGAACAAGCTTTATCTGAACGGGCCATTGCCTCAAACGGCTTTCCGAAACCGTGTTCGTGCTTTTCGGGACTTCGTTTTTGCGCTCAATTGCCCTTGAACGTGAACCGGGGCATCCGCCGTGAAGCATAACCGCCGCTTTGTGCATTTTTGCCTTTTTAACGGCTTCCTCGTTGTATTCGGGAGCTTCTCTTTCTTCAAATGTTATAGCTCCTGTGGGGCAGGCGGGAAGGCAGTCGCCGAGGCCGTCGCAGTAATCCTCGCGCATGAGCCTGGCTTTGCCGTTTACCATATCTATTGCACCCTCGTGGCAGGCGGCGGCACAGGCGCCGCAGCCGTTGCACTTTTCTTCATCTATTTTAATGATTTTTCTTATCATGGTATATCCTCCGAAATTTATTTTTCTTGACTTGTGAGGACATTATAATATAATAAAACCAAATTGTATGTTGAATTTTCAACAAACGGAGGCAAAATGGAAAATTATTTTGAAATACTCAAAAAGTGTCGTATGTTTACGGGATTTGACATAGAAGACATAAAGTGCCTGACCGAGATTTTGAACTCTAAGGTTGTTAAATACTCTAAAGGCGACGTTATTTTCTCCGAGGGCGAAAAACCTGAGCATATAGGCGTTGTACTTCACGGTAACGCGCAAATAGAGCGGACGGATTACTACGGCAATCGCAGCATAGTCGCTGTGTTGGAGCCTTCGGAGGTGTTCGGTGAAGCGTTTGTATGTGCCGGAATAAAAAGTATTCCGGTAGATGTCGTTGCCCTTGGCGAAACCGTTGTCATGCTCCTCAGTCTGCCGGATATTCCTCTCAAAAATACGGATATATATAACTGTTTTATTCTGAATTTGCTGCGAACGTCATCGGTGAAAAATCTTGTCCTTATGAAAAGACTTGAGGTGACAAGTAAACGCTCTACGGAGGAAAAGCTGATGACATATTTAATGCAGACGGCTAAGGAGCAGGGGAAAAGCAGCTTTCACATTACCTATGACCGTCAGCAGCTTGCGGATTATCTCGAGGTTGACCGTTCGGGACTATCCGCTGTTATAGGTAAGCTTAAAAAAAGCGGAAAAATCAAATGCCGCAAAGATCTGTTTGAACTTTTGTGAAGATATGCGGAACAAAGGCTTTCCGGCAAAATCACAGTACAAACCCCCGATAGAGGTCTTTTACTCCTATCGGGGGTTTGTACAATTCGGCTTCTTCGATTTGCTTAATGCTTATTTCACGGTTTGTAAAACCGTAAAATAACTAATCCTTCGGCTGCTGCTTTCTCGAAGACAGCAGCGATTTCAGCTTTTCAAGTGCAAGCGTAAGGCTTTCCGTAAGGAACTTTTCCTTTAAAATCAGAAGCAGAACAAAATAAATTCCAAAGAACGAAACCGCACCGATGACAAGCCGTAAAAATGAGTTTGAAACACCCATATAGTGCTGTATCACGATTCCGGCGCCCGTGGATACGGCAGCACTTAAAATAATGGGCAATGCCTTTACTCCGCGTATGACTTTGCCGAGATGGTCCTTTAAAAAGAATGTCTGTACCACCAAAACCAAAAATTCCGTAAGAAGTGTCGAGAGTGCCGCACCGGCAGCTCCCATTTTCGGAATTACGAAGAAGTTTAAAACAAAATCAAAAACAGCACCTATGCTTACCGACAGCATTACAGCCTTTTCTCTACCGAGCGGTACCAGCATCTGATTGCCGGTCATTCCGCTGAGAGCGCAGAAAAATACCGTTGGCATCAAAAGTCTCATTGAAAGAGAGGCGTCTAAGAAGGCTTCGCCGGAAAGCAATATAATGGAGTCTTTAACGTAGAGCGTAAAGAATAACGTCAAAGGTATAGTTATCAAAAGCAGAAAGTTCAGAACTCTTGACAGCGCCTCTCTAAATTTACTGTAATCATTGTCGTGTATGTATACCGACAGCCTCGGTAAAAGAACGTTTCCGAGTGAAGAGACCACGGCGAGCAAAACGGTTTTAACCTTAACGGAGGCGCTGTATAAGCCTACCTGTGTGTCGTCGGTCATAAAGCCGAGCATAACCGTGTCAAGGTTTGTGTAAATGCTTATCGCAATCGATGTCGCAAAGAAAATGAATATCGGCTGCAAATGCTGCTTAAAATCATAATGCCCTACGGGTCGCAGAGAAATATATTTTTTCAGATTGATAAAGTTCAAAAGGTTCGAGCCGCCCGATGCCAAGACCGCAATTACACCGTAAATCACATAATCCGATGTGTTGTGGACAAATATGAACATCAATATTACGGAGACAAGCTTGCAGGCAATGTTCCTTACCGTAATATACGAATATTGCTCAAGAGCCGAATAAAGCCAAGTAACGCCCAAGGTGTTGAGTATAATCGAAACGCTGGTTACGGTGAGCAGTGTTTTGTCCTGATAGAACCTGTCAACGGTAAAGAGCAGTATAAAAAATACAGCGTATGTTATTGCCGAGGTGATAAGGTTTATTATTATAAGTTCCTGTGCGGTTTTTGTGAGCTTTTCGCGGTCGTCGCGAACTCTTGCGCACGCGCGGATACCGTATGTCGGTATACCGAGCGAAGCGAACATGGTAAAGTATGAAATTACCGACGTTGCGAAATTCACCTTTCCGATACCGTCTACCAAAAGAGTACGCGAAATATACGGGAACGTTATCAGCGGAAAAATAAATGAAGAAACGGTCAGTATGGCGTTCATTATGAAGTTGAACTGAACCGAATGCATCTTAATATTTTTTTGTGCTTTGTCCTTCATATAAAAACTCCTATAAGATAAGGCTTGTATCATTACTGCTCAATACAACACGCCTTACCGGAAACAGCTGCATTTGCAGCGAGTAATTAATGTGTCATTTATCGTTATTTTTGGAATAAATTATACAGTATTGCGCGGTAAAAAGCAAGAGTATGTATTGTGTCGGCAGGCAGTCATATTTGTAAGGGGTTTTAAACCCGTTTTCGCCGAGTGCTCTTAATTACCGATTCACCGAGAAACGGGTTTTACAAAGTTTTTTAAAAATTTTTAAAATTTGTGTTGACGAAACCGCCCTTTTATGATAATATATTCAAGCGTTCGAAACGCTGGTGTAGCTCAGTTGGTAGAGCAGCTGATTTGTAATCAGCAGGTCGGGGGTTCAAGTCCGTCCACCAGCTCCATTTTACGCATCATAATTTAATATGGGAGAGTTCCCGAGCGGCCAAAGGGAACAGACTGTAAATCTGTCGTCACTGACTTCAGTGGTTCGAATCCACTCTCTCCCACCAAAAAATAGACTTGCATTTGCAAGTCTATTTTTTTATCCATTGCGAAAGCAATGGCATATCATCAAGGGCGACTTGTCGCCCTTGTATCTCATCAGTCCGTCAGGGCTGTATATCATCACACCTTTAGGTGTGTATCAAAAATGCTTTCGCAATGATGATATACAACGGTTAGCACCGTTGATGATATCCACGGCGTTGCCGTGATGATATGCAATTCCTTGCAGAATTGATTATATACAATGCTTCGCATTGATTTCAACAAAAATATGTGTTACAGTTTTGTTGAAAAGGAAGTGATATTATGCCTAAGAACTATTTGATTATTTATTCAGAACAACTCGCAACTGATATTGCATTGTTGTGTCAAAGCATTAAAGCACCAAGCAACTCTATTTTCCAAATTCAAAAAAGTTCAAGCAGTGTTTACGCAAATATTCGTGAAGCAAATTATGGTCAAAGTAAGGCAGATATGCTTTCTAAATTCGAAATAGCACTAAAAGAATGTAGCGAAACGGAAGGTTGGCTACAATTATTATTTAATACCAACGCTATTGATGAAGATACATATAAAAAACATAGAAATCTTTGTGGCAGAATCAGACGAATGCTGATTTCAAGTTGTAAAACGTTAAAAAAAGATTTAATTTTTAACTAAAGGTGGTGAGGCTTTGTTTAGTTTTTTTAGAAAAACAAGAGAAAAAATAACGCCCATAGATTTAAATAATCCTGATGCAGTAGTAACTGTTATCAACTGTCGGCACTCTAAAAATCCTTTTGGTAAAAACTATCGTGGCTGTTGTGAAATTCAAGAAAAATATTTTACTTCAGTTTGTTTTCAGACGATTGATGGGAATGATATGATTTACGAACAACCTCACCGATGCTTTGTGAATTTTTTAACTCCGGAAGCATATCCATATTCGTTATGGGTTGGTCGAAAAATAGAACTCTACGAGGGCAAGTATCATGTCGGCACAATGGTTATAGAGGAAATTATGAATAAAAACCTTGACCGAAACACTGAATTTGAAAACGACAAAGATGTATTGCTGAATCCTGATATTATAAATATTGCTTTGAAGCTCTCTCTTGAATGGGGTAAAGGTTTTGTAAAACCACTAGATATTAAGCTGATGAAAGCATTGCCCTATCTGTCAGGAACAGATATTGAAAAAATATCTGAATATGTTATTCAGGTGCGAGATGATGTTCTTTGGGAAATATATTGTCCGAATTGGGATGTAGAAGAAGGAGCTTTGAAAATTGATGCTCAAAAAGCAACAATTAAAAAATATCCTTGGATTAATAAAGATAATTTAGCTTCATTAGATTCTCAAGGGAAGTATTATGCTTGGCACGGTTAAATAATGCTCATGTACGGTAAGGAAGCAAGCAACCGAAAACAAGAGATAGACCGCCAG
>OGLF01001557.1_pt1 | contig 12520 bp, 8 predicted proteins | sample 1572701 | NCBI WGS metagenome assembly OGLF01 (sample SAMEA2581910, study PRJEB24529) | metagenome | biome: Human gut stool | place: China | collected 2011 | reverse complement strand
TCTACGACATCAACGACATCCGCCACCTGCTGCCCCACCGCCCGCCGTTCCTGCTGGTGGACCGCATTTTCCACCGCGACGCCACCGACGTGGCCGGCATCAAGAACGTCACGATGAACGAGCCGTTCTTCGTGGGACACTTCCCCGACGAACCCGTCATGCCGGGCGTGCTGATCGTCGAAGCCATGGCGCAGTGCAGCGGCATTCTGGTGCTGGGCGACGTGCCCGATCCCGAAAACTACTCGACCTACTTCATGAAGATCGACGGGGTCAAATTCAAGCGCAAAGTCGTTCCGGGCGACACGCTTCAGTTCGAAATCCACCTGCTGGAACCCATCCGCCGCGGCGTGGCCGTCGTGGAGGCCAAAGCCTTCGTGGGCGAAACGCTCGCATGCGAGGCCGTCCTGATGGCGCAGGTCGTAAAAAATAAAAAGTAAAGGAGATGATCAGCAAGCTGGCATATGTTCATCCCGACGCCAAAATCGGGAACAACGTCACGGTCGAGCCCTTCGCCTGCATCGCGGGCGACGTGGTTATCGGCGACGACTGCTGGGTAGGTCCCGGCGCGGTGATTCACGACGGCGCCCGCATCGGCAAGGGGTGCAAGATCCATACCGCCGCATCGGTCTCCTGCCTGCCGCAGGACCTGAAATTCGCAGGCGAAGTGACCACGGCCGAGATCGGCGACTACAACGACATCCGCGAATACGTGACCATCAGCCGCGGCACCGCATCGACGGGCACGACCCGCATCGGCAACCGCAACCTGCTGATGGCCTACGTCCATGTGGGCCACGACTGCGTCGTCGGCTACAACTGCGTGATCGCCAACCGCGTATCGCTCGCCGGCGAAGTGCATGTCGGCAACTGGGTGGTGATCGGCGGCCATGCGGCCGTACACCAGTGGACGCATATCGGCGACCACGTCATGATTCAGGGCGGCGCGCTGCTGGGACAGGACGTCCCGCCGTTCATCATCGTGCGCAACGACACGATGCGCTTCGCGGGCATCAACAAGATCGGGCTTTCGCGCCGCGGCTTCACGCCCGAACGCATCGCCGAGATTCACGACGCCTGCCGCATCCTCTTCCAGAGCGGACTGAACTACATGTCGGGCTGCGAAGAGGTCGAAAAGCAGATCCCGCAAAGCGCCGAGCGCGACGAACTGGTGAAATTCATCCGCGAATCGAAGCGCGGAATCATCAAACCCTATGAATCCAAGGCCAAAGAGGAGTAAAAATTTCGTATAAATATTGGTATATCGGAATTTTTCATTATATTTGCAGTGTCGAAAGACAAAGCGAAGCGGTAAGGGGACGGTAAGTCCCCTTATTTTATACCATATACGACCGAATTTCAGAAACATGATCGACACGAAAAAGATAATCGAAGCGGCTGAACGCAAACTTCAGGGCACGGATATGTTCGTCGTGGGCTGCACCTGCACGCCCGGCAACGAGATCGAACTGCTGATCGACAGCGACACGTCGGTAGCCATCGAAGCGTGCGCGGAGCTGAGCCGGGCCGTCGAAGCGGAATTCGACCGCGACGAAGAGGATTTTTCGCTCACGGTAGCCTCCGCAGGCATCGGTTCGGAGCTGAAAAGCCTGCGGCAATACCGCAAGCTGATCGGCGGCACGGTCGAGGTGCTGCTCAATTCAGGGATCAAGATGCTCGCAAAACTCGATGCTGCCGACGACGAGGGCATCACGATCTCGTACGAGGAGAAGCAGGCCGTCGAAGGCAAGAAACGCAAGCAGCTGGTGACCGTCACGCGCCGCTATGCGTTCGACGAAATCAAGTCCACGAAGGAGTGGCTGGATTTCAAATAGGCCGCCGTCCGGCAACGCAGACAGCAAACACAGGCTGAGAAGGCAGACCGGGAGCAGGACAAAAACCGGAAGCAGGACGCAGATGAGAGGCAAACGCAGCTGAGGGGCGGTACGCAGGCTTGGAGCGGCCCTCAGACAAGAAGCAGCCCCCGGAGCGGGACGCTATCCGGCATGCAGACGAAAAAAAGCCGCGGGGTACAGAAGCATAAACTAAAAACAAGATAAACGACACAATGGACAATCTCAATCTTATCAGCAACTTTGCCGAGTTCAAAGAGCTGAAAAACATTGACAAAAGTACGATGATCGGCGTGCTGGAGGACGTTTTCCGCCACGCACTGCAAAAACAGTATGAGACGGACGAGAATTTCGACGTCATCATCAACCCCGAAAAGGGCGACCTCGAAATCTGGCGCAACCGCACCGTCGTCGAAGACGGCGCGGTCGAAGATCCAAATGCGCAGATCGCCGTCTCGGAGGTCAAGGCCATCGACCCGACCTACGAGATCGGCGACGAATACGCCGACGAGATCAAACTCTCGTCGTTCGGCCGCCGCGCCGTGTTGTCGCTGCGCCAGAACCTCGCCTCGCGCATTCTCGATCTGGAGAAGGCCAGCCTTTACGAGAAGTATTCGGAAAAGGTCGGCGAGATCGTCACCGGTGAAGTTTATCAGGTATGGAAAAAAGAGGTGCTGATCCTCGACGACGAGGAGAACGAGCTGATTCTGCCCAAGGCGGAGCAGATTCCCAACGACTTCTACCGCAAGGGCGACACCATCAAGGCCATCGTCAAGTCGGTCGAGATGAACAACAACCAGCCCCGCATCATTCTTTCGCGCACGGCCAACCAGTTCCTCGAACGCCTGTTCGAGCAGGAGGTTCCCGAAATCTTCGACGGACTGATCACCATCAAGAAGATCGTCCGCATCCCCGGCGAACGCGCCAAGGTCGCCGTGGAGTCGTACGACGAGCGTATCGACCCGGTAGGCGCATGCGTCGGCATGAAGGGTTCGCGCATCTATTCGATCGTCAAGGAGCTGCGCAACGAGAACATCGACGTGGTCAACTACACTGCCAACCCGTCGCTGATGATCCAGCGCGCGCTGAATCCCGCCAAGATTTCGAGCATCACCATCGACGAGGAGAAGATGACCGCTTCGGTCTACCTCAAACCCGATCAGGTGTCGCTGGCCATCGGCAAGGGAGGTCTGAACATCCGTCTCTCGAAGATGCTGACGGGTTACGACATCGACGTATACCGCGAAGTGGAGGAAGAGGACGTCGCCCTCACCGAATTCGCCGACGAGATCGACGGCTGGATCATCGACGCCCTGAAGAGCGTCGGCTGTGACAGCGCCAAGAGCGTGCTGGAGCTGCCCGTAGAGGAGATCGCGGCCCGCGCCGACCTCGAACTGGAGCAGGCCCAGAAGGTCGTAGCGATACTGAAGGCGGAATTCGAAGAGTAATCACAAGCGAAAGAAAGGAAAACACACGATATGGGTAACGAAAGAAAATTAAGGCTCATTCAGGTTGCAAAGGAGTTCAAGGTGGGACTGAATACCATCACGGACTTCCTGCAGAAGAAGGGTATCAAGAGCGACGGATCGCCCAACACGCTGGTCGATTCGGAGACTTATGCCGTTCTGGAGAAGGAGTTCGGGGCGAACCGCGCCGCAGGCAACGCACGCGATTCGATCCGTGAGCGCATCTCCCTGAAGCAGACGACCATCACTCTCGAAGAAGCTAAAAAGCAGGAGCGCGAGGAGGAAAAAGAGGTGGTCATCAAAAGCAACGTAATCAGCGTCAAGGATGAAATCCAGCAGCCGAAGATCCTCGGCAAGATCGACCTGTCGCCCAAACCCAAGGCGGCTCCGCCCCCCGCTCCCGCCCCGAAGGCGGAACCGGTGAAACCGGCCGAACAGCCCCGTGCGGCCCAGCCCGCACCCGCCGGTGCGCCCGCCGAAGCGCCGAAACCCGCGGCGAAGCCCGAACCCGCCGCAGAGAAACCGGCAGCTCCCGAAGTCAAGACGGCACCTGCGGCTCCCGCAGCACCGGCTGCGGCCGCGGCGACTGCGGCGCAGACCGAAACCGGAAAACCGGCTCCCGCTCCGGCCGCAACTCCGGCAACGACTCCGGCTGCGGCACCAGCTGCGGCTGCAGCACCGGCACCCAAGCCCGAACCCGCAGCGCCGAAAGACAATATCTTCCGCCCCGAAACCGTGACCCTGACGGGTCCGCAGGTGCTCGGCACGATGGACGTGTCGGGATTCGTCGCCGGCGGCAAGCATAAACGCAAACGTCTCCAGAAAGAGAAGGTGGACGTGAGCAAGGCCCCGAAAGGCAACACGCCGGGCGGCAACCGTCAGGGCGGCAATCAGGGCGGACAGGGAAGCCAGAACCGTCCCGGAGGTCCGGGCCAGAACCAGCCCAGACCGGGCGAAGGCCGCCGCAACAAGAACAAGGGCAAGGCGGCTCCCAAGCCGATCGTACGCCCCGAAGTGAGCGACGAGGAGGTTTCGAAGCAGGTAAAGGACACCCTTGCCCGTCTGACGGCCAAGGGCGCCAAGAGCAAGAGTGCAAAATACCGCAAGGACAAGCGCGACGCCGTAGCCGAGCGTATGAACGAGGAGTTCGAACGCGAGGAAATGGAACGTTCGACGCTCAAAGTCACCGAATTCGTGACCGTGAGCGAGTTGGCGACGATGATGAACGTCACGCCGACTCAGGTCATCACGGCCTGCATGAATCTGGGACTGATGGTGTCGATCAACCAGCGTCTCGACGCCGAAGCGCTCGTGGTCGTAGCCGAGGAGTTCGGCTACAAGGTCGAATTCGTCTCGGTGGAGATTCAGGAGGCGATCAACGACGACAACGAAGACAAGGAGGAGGACCTCGTGCCGCGTCCGCCGATCGTGACCGTCATGGGCCACGTGGACCACGGCAAGACCTCGCTGCTGGACAATATCCGCAAGACCAACGTCATCGAGGGCGAGGCCGGCGGCATCACCCAGCATATCGGCGCCTACAGCGTCGAGCTGAACGGCCAGAAGATCACGTTCCTCGACACGCCGGGCCACGAAGCCTTTACGGCCATGCGCGCCCGCGGCGCCGCCGTCACCGACGTTGCGATCATCATCGTGGCGGCCGACGACAGCGTCATGCCGCAGACCGTCGAGGCCATCAACCATGCGCAGGCCGCAGGCGTGCCGATGGTTTTCGCCATCAACAAGATCGACAAACCCAACGCCAACCCCGACCACATCAAGGAACAGCTCTCGCAGATGAACTATCTGGTCGAGTCGTGGGGCGGTAAATATCAGGATCAGGAGGTTTCGGCCAAGAAGGGCATGAACCTCGACAAACTGCTCGAAAAGGTGCTGCTCGAAGCCGAGATGCTCGACCTGAAGGCCAACCCCAACAAGAAGGCGCAGGGCACCGTCATCGAATCGACGCTCGACAAGGGCCGCGGATACGTCTCGACGATCCTCGTACAGAGCGGTACGCTCCACGTGGGCGACGTGATCCTCTCCGGAACCTACACGGGCCGCGTGAAGGCCATGTTCAACGAAAACGGCAAGAAAGTGGAGTCCGCAGGCCCCTCGACACCGGTTCAGGTGCTGGGTCTGAACGGCGCCCCGCAGGCCGGCGATACGTTCAATGTCATGGAGGACGACCGTTCGGCGCGCGAAATCGCCAACAAGCGCGAGCAGCTGCAACGCATGCAGGGCATCATGACCCAGAAGCACGTGACGCTCGACGAGATCGGACGCCGCATCGCCATCGGCTCGTTCAAGGAGCTGAACATCATCGTCAAGGGCGACGTGGACGGCTCGATCGAGGCCATGTCGGGTTCGCTCATCAAGCTCTCGAAAGAGACCGTGCAGGTCAACGTCATCCACGCCGCCGTGGGTCAGATTTCGGAATCGGACGTGCTGCTGGCCGCCGCTTCGAACGCCATCATCGTCGGCTTCCAAGTACGTCCGTCGGCTTCGGCGCGCAAGCTGGCCGAGAAGGAGGAGATCGAAATCCGTCTCTACTCGATCATCTACGACGCCATCAACGACATCAAGGACGCTATCGAGGGCATGCTCGAACCGGTCATGAAGGAGGAGATCGTCGCTTCGGTCGAAGTGCTGGAGATCTTCAAAATCTCGAAGGTCGGCACCGTCGCCGGATGCGTCGTCCGCGAAGGCAGGCTCCAGCGCAACACCCCGATCCGCGTCATCCGCGACGGTATCGTCATCTACACGGGCAAGCTCGGCTCGCTCAAACGTTTCAAGGACGACGTCAAGGAGGTCACCAACGGTCAGGACTGCGGTCTGAACATCGAATCGTTCAACGACATCCGCGTCGGCGACATCGTCGAGGGATACGAACAGGTAGAAGTGAAACGCAAATAGCTACGCTATGCTGCCGAAACGTCTGATTGTTTTGCTGATGTCGCTCTGCACCCTGTGCGGAGCGGCATCGGCCGTTCAGCCCCGGACCGACCTCACGCAGAAGGAGCAGAAGGAGCAGAAGGCGCTGCAGAAGGCTCAGAAGAAGAAGATCCGTCAGGAAGCCCGCCGCTTCGAGAGCCTGCGCAACGACGCCGTCGTGCAGTTCGCCCGCGAGCACCAGCCCTCGGACATCAGCACCCCTTCGTTCGTGAACGACTTCCGGATCTCGAACGTCATCTGCGCCGGAGACAACATCTCCGGCACCGTCATGCTGCATTTCGACATCACGCCGCTTTACGGCGGCTTCCGGCTCTACATGGGCGGCGAGCGCAACGGCACCTACGCTTTTGCCAAAGGCCTCGCCTACCCTTCGTCGGACCATTACGGCCGCATCTACACGATGCGCAGCGGCCAGCCCGAACATATCGTGGTGACGTTCTACAACATCGCGCCGGGCGTGGAGCGGCTCGACCGCGTGGACGTCAGCATGGGTCTGGCGCTCAATGCGCTGAACATCATTTCGATGCGTAACGTGCCGATCTTCTGGACCTACTCCGACAAAGCCATCAAAAACTACGTACAGGAAAACGCAAACAAGGTACCAGCTAACTAAAACCAATACAAACTTAAAGTAAAAATGACTACCCAGATCAAATTTACCACTGCCGAAGAAGCCGTCAAGGTTATCAAATCGGGCGACCACGTACACCTGAGTTCCGTGGCTTCGGCTCCCCAGTGCCTTATCAACGCCATGTGCGCGCGCGGCGAGGCCGGTGAACTGAAGGACGTACACATCCACCACCTGCACACCGAAGGCCCTGCGCCCTATGCCGACGAGAAATTCGAAGGCGTGTTCCAGCTCGACTCGTTCTTCGTGGGCGGCAACGTCCGCAAAGTGACGCAGAGCGGCTACGCCGACTACATTCCGATTTTCCTGAGCGAGACGCAGCGTCTGTACCGCTGCGGCGCGGTTCCCTGCAACGTGGCGATGATTCAGGTATCGACGCCCGACAAACACGGCTTCGTATCGCTCGGCACCTCGGTAGACGCGACGCTGGCCGCCGTGGAGACCGCCGATTACGTGCTCGCCGTGGTGAACAAGCACGTTCCCCGCGCCTTCGGACAAGCCATGATCCACTCGTCGAAGATCGACTACTTCGTGCAGGACGACACTCCGCTGATGGAGGCGCACTTCTCCGAGCCGAACGAGACCGAGACGGCCATCGGCAAGCACTGCGCAGCCCTGATCGAGGACGGCGCGACGCTGCAGATGGGCATCGGCGCCATTCCCAATGCCGTGCTGGCGCAGCTGGGCGGCCACAAGAACCTCGGCATCCATACCGAGATGTTCGCCGACGGCGTGCTTCCGCTGGTGGAGAGCGGCGTAATCAACGGCGAAGCCAAGAATATCGACAAGGGCAAGATGGTCTCGACGTTCCTGATGGGTTCGCAGCGCGTCTACGACTTCATCGACGACAACCCGGCCGTATTGATGATGGACGTGGGCTACACCAACGATCCCTACATCATCTCGAAGAACGACCGCGTGACGGCCATCAACTCGGCCCTGCAGGTAGACATCACGGGGCAGGTATGCGCCGACTCGCTGGGCACGAAGTTCTATTCGGGCGTCGGCGGCCAGATCGACTTCGTATACGGCGCATCGCTCTCGAAGGGCGGCAAAGCCATCATCGCCATGCCTTCGGTCACCAACAAGGGCATTTCGAAGATCGCTCCCGTGCTCACGCCGGGCGCAGGCGTCGTCACGACCCGCAACCACATCCACTGGTTCGTAACCGAGCACGGCGCCGTAGACCTCTACGGCAAGACGCTGCAGGAGCGTGCCCGCCTGATTATCTCGGTGGCCGATCCTTCGGCTCAGGAGGAGCTGGACCGCGCCGCTTTCGAGCGTTTCGGCCAGCACCACCACTACGTAAAGAACTACATGAGCAAGTAATAAATTATTACGCAATCGAGAAGCGCCCCTGTTACAGCGGGCGCTTTTTTTGTATCTTTACGCAAACAAAAACACCCCGAAATGAAACGATACGCCTGTATACTGCTTGCACTCCTGTTCGCCGGATGCGCCGCGTCCCGCAGGAGCGCCGTCGCAACCGCTCCGCAGGAGAAACAATACGCCGTCATTCTTTCGATGGACGCATTCCGCTGGGACCTCGCAGGCCGCAGCCACACGCCGACGCTCGATTCGCTCGCCCGCGTCGGCACCTATGCCGAAATCTACCCAGTCTATCCCTCGAACACCTTTCCGAGCCATTACGCCATGGCCACGGGCCTGCACCCCGACCACCACGGGGTCGTGAACAACGGCTTCTACGACCGCACGCAGGGACGCCGGCTCTCGGTTTTCGACTCGCTGGACGTCCGCACACCGGGATTCTGGGGCGGAGAGCCGATCTGGAATACGGCGGAACGGCAGGGGCTTACGGCCAACATCTTCATGTGGCCGGGCAGCGAAGTCCCGATCGGCGGCCGTCAGGCGACCGTCTGGACCCGCTACTCGTCCAAACCGGACTACTACCAGCGCGCCGACTGGGTGATCGACGCCATGACGCGCCCCGAAGCGGAGATCCCTGAGCTGGTGATGTGGTACTTCGAAGAACCCGACGCCGCGATGCACACCTACGGCCCCGAATCGCCCGAAGCCGTGGGCCGCGCCGAGCATATCGACTCGGTGCTCCGCTACTTCTTCCGCGAAATACGCCGCTCGCCCGTCTTCGACCGCATCAACTTCATCGTCACGGCCGACCACGGCATGGCCGGGCTTTCGCCCGACCGCTACATCAACCTGCTGCCGCTGCTCGACACGGCGCAGGTCGTGCGTGTCGTTCCGGGCACGCCGTTCGGTCTCGAAGTCAAGGAAGAGTATGCGGACCAAGCCGTGCGCACACTGCGCCGCACGGGCCATATGAAGGCATGGCGGCGCGAGCGGATGCCCCGCCGGTTCCACTACGGCACCCACCCCACGCGCCTGACGAACGTCATCGTCATTCCCGAAACGGGCTGGACGCTCGACTACGCCCCGCAGGACCGTCCCGTGCGCAAACGCGGCACGCACGGCTTCAACAACCGCGACCGGGATATGCACATGGTATTTTACGGCTCCGGCCCCGCCTTCCGCAAGGGCTACCGACAGCGATCGTTCCAGAACCAGAATATGTATCTTATCCTCTGCCGGCTGCTGGGCATCGAACCGGCCCCCAACGACGGGGAGTGGCGCGACATAAAACGCATGTTCAACGAAAATTAGAAATTATTTTTCTATATTTGCATACAAGACAAAAAACTGATGCCTATGGAGAGATAATTGCACAATTTTTTCTGTTTACCAGATTTACACGTGCCGATCCGCACTAAAAGCGCCGGTACATACATATAAAAAGCGCCAGCTTTTATTCATACATCTTGAAACTTAGGACACTTCAAACGGTAGTTGTGAATAAAACGGACGCTCACGTTACTGCGTGGGCTATACTGTTTTATTTGACTACCAAGGTATCCTAAGACCGCAAGATGCAAATAAAAGTGTAGTCCCACGTTTTTTATATGTCCAGCACAATGAAACCGCCGAGGGACTGGCACTTCAATACCAGCAAGAAACATGAAAAAAATTTATTTCTGCCTTCCGGCAATCCTGACAGGCGTCTTACAGCTTTCAGCACAGGACATCATCACCAAATGTAACGGCGAAGAAATCGCAGCGAAAGTCGCCGAAATAGGCGACACGCAAATCAAGTACCGGAAATATGAAAATGCGCAGGGACCGCTCTACACTCTCCCGGCATCAGAAGTTTTCCTTATCCGATTCGAAGACGGAACCCGCGAGGTCGTAACGCCGCTGGACGCCCCGGCAGTCTCACCGGCCACGGCTGCGGAAACGACCGGGACGGAGAGCAGCACAACAGCTCCTGCGGCTGCGAATGAAAATTACGCACAGATCAACCGGAGCGTAAAGAGGACGAAGGAGCCGCTTCGAGACAAACATTTCTATATCGGACCGCGTGCCGAATTCGGATATGCGGCAATAACGTCCAAAAGCGGAAATATATCGGGCCCCGTCTGCTCGGCCGGAGTGATTGCCGAGTATATGTTCGACAAAATGAGTCCGCACGGTGCGGGTGCGGGAATCAGCTACGACATGTATATGTTCGAAGAGGATTTTGACCTGAACTGCATGAATATAGATTTGTATTACGTCTATCGGCCGCGCGGCCGCTGGAATTGCTTTGCAGGGTTCAAATTCGGAATCCCGGTCAAATCCGAAGCGTCAGGCGCCGACCTGAAAACAGTGACGAATACGGCCGTCGGTATCGAGATGGGCGCCGGATGGGCCACGCGGCATTTCGATCTCGGCGCGGCAATCTTCATGAACTTCAATAGTACGCTTGATATATCCGAAAGCAATCGGATGGTAGGTGTCAAACTCCGGATAGCATATCGCTTTTAAGCCATGAAACAGTTACTGTCATTCATCGTATGCTGTCTGATCGGAGCAAGTTCGGCAGCACAGGATATCATCCTGAAACGAAATGCCGAGCAGATCGAAGCCGTCGTGAAAGAGATTACCGACACCGACGTCAAATACAGGAAATTCACGCATACCGAGGGCGTCACCTATTCCATAAGACGCAGCGAAGTGTTCTCGATCACCTATGAAAACGGCACCAAGGATCTTTTCGCAGATGAAAAACCGCAGGCTGTCGCCGCGAGCTATCCCTACCCACCCGTTTCCCGCAGCTATTCGCTCGGAGAGCTGTTCGATGAGGGCGGTATCCGGGGCATTGTCATCCGGGTCTCAGAAGATGGCAGGCACGGACTGCTCCTGTCGCTCGTGGAAGGAAAAGCAGCATGGGGTTTTATTAACAAAAACCCATTGAAAGAAAAAGGCTTTGCGAGCGGCTGCACCGATATCGAAGACGGATGGAAAAATATGCTGGCCATACGGGAATTAATCGCAAACACGGACTTATTGTGGTCGAACCTGCCTGCATTTTCGTGGTGCAAGGACCTCGGTCCGGGCTGGTATCTTCCGGCACAAAAAGAACTGGAGTCCATATGGAATTTCGGGAGAAGTAATCCGGCTTACTCGTATAAGGAGCATAAAGAGGCCATAGAAAACCTGAATTTACGGCTTGCGGAATACGGCCAGCCGGAACTCGGCCGTATGCGCGACTATTGGAATTCGACGGAAGCAGATGCGAAGAGGGCGCATATATTGGTCTTTACCAATGCACCCTTCAAAAGCTACACAAAAGGAACAGAGAAATTCGCCGAACGCTTCGTAAGGGCCGTTCACAAATTCTGAACAGAGAGTTCTGATGGGGTGAGGGCCAAGCGGTCCTCACCCATTCTTTTAAAATCGAATAAAAGGCTTTGCGACATTCCCGCTAATTACGCCATATTCGCCAAATCGGGCAGCCTAGTCCCTCAACAGGCCAACAAGGACCGCCCCCATATGCCGCCCAGATACGCCCCCTCAAACAGATAGGCAGGCAGAGCCTTGCCTGTAACAGCGGCTTCGTCCCGCCCCGAAGGGTCAGCGATCGTTTTTCAGAAGCTGACAGCAAAATTACAAGCACAAAAAAAGGTCAGACCTTTCGATCTGACCTTGAAGAGGCGGCTACCTACTCTCCCACGGGAAAACCGCAGTACCATCGGCGTAAGTGAGCTTAACTTCTCTGTTCGGAATGGGAAGAGGTGGGACCTCACTGCTATAACCACCTAAAAGAACGTTTTCGATAAGCGAGTACAAAGAGAATTTATTCACTTTGTCGAGCGAAGAAAACGAAGGACGAAGTCCAACGTTGCTTCAAACTCATCGAAGCCATGCGAGTGATACTTTTAGCTATCACAATCCGTCGCACTCGGTATGAGTTGACATATTAGGGAAATGAGATAAAGAAATCTGTAAGAAAGCCGTTCGGGTAATTAGTACTGCTCGGCTTTGACATTACTGTCTTTACACCTGCAGCCTATCAACGTAGTCGTCTCCTACGCCCCTCAAGGGAAGACTTATCTTGGGGATGGCTTCGCGCTTAGATGCTTTCAGCGCTTATCCAAACCGAACGCGGCTACTCGGCAGTACACTTGGCAGCATAACCGATACACCGGAGGTTCGTCCAACTCGGTCCTCTCGTACTAAAGTCAGGACCCCTCAATCTTCCAACGCCCGCAACAGATAGAGACCGAACTGTCTCACGACGTTCTGAACCCAGCTCGCGTGCCACTTTA
>OGLF01001556.1_pt1 | contig 12540 bp, 13 predicted proteins | sample 1572701 | NCBI WGS metagenome assembly OGLF01 (sample SAMEA2581910, study PRJEB24529) | metagenome | biome: Human gut stool | place: China | collected 2011 | reverse complement strand
AGCCTTGGAGAAGCTGTTGAGCTCGGTGACCTTCAGAAATGTGACAAGATTGCGGATCTCCATGTGCGTGTATCTCCGGTTTCAAAAAATTTAAATGATTCTTCAAATATACTAATAAAAAGAATGAATGTTGTCAAGACCATTCCGAAAAGAAAAAAGGGCGTCTGCCCTTTTTTCTTACTGCTTGGAGGAAAGATAGTAGTCGCTCTCGCCGGGATGGTAGAACGGACAGGCGGGGTAGTCCCCGCGCAGGAATTGGGCCATTTCGTCCTCGTCCAGCTCGGCGCCCTGCTCGCAGGTGTAGCAGTCGTACTCCTCGTCATAGACGTAGTTCATGCAGTCCTCACAGCGGCTCTGCTTCGCCATCGCGCGCCCTCCTCAGTCCCTGTACTCGATGTGCAGCAGCTCGTGCGCGCGGTCGGCGAGACCGTTTGCGTACATCGCGTCGATGACAGGGTTGCGCTCGCTGCGCTTGAACATCGCGCTGCGGTCGATCTCGTACAGGCCGTGGGCGCGCTTGAGCTTGGTGCTCATCAGCGCGTAGGGCTGGCCCGCACCGCCGACGCAGCCGGTGCGGCAGGACATGACCTCGACCAGGTCGACCTCGACCTCGCCGTTTTCGATTTGATCGAGCAGCTTTGCCGCGTTGGCAAGGCCGTGGGCCAGGGCGACGCGCACGTCGCGCCCGTTAACGGGGATGGTCACAAAGCGGACGGCCTCCGTGCCGCGAAGACCGCTGTGCTCGAGCATGCGCAGGACGTTTTTGCTCTTGTCGGGCAGGCAGCAGCGGAGCACCGCCTCCGCCACGCCGCCGGAGGTGCCGAAGATCTCGGCCGCGCCGCTGCCCATGCCGAACGGCAGGTCGGGCGACTCCTTTTCGAGCATTTGGAAGCGGATGCCGGATTCCTTGATCATCTTGATGACCTCCTGCGTGGTCAGCACGAGGTCGACGTTCGGTACGCCGTCGCGGCGGAATTCCTCGCGTCCGGCCTCCATTTTCTTGGCTGTGCAGGGCATGATGGCGATATGGAAGGTCGTGCGGCCGTCGGCGGCGTCCTTTTCGCGGTACTTGTCCTTTAAGACCGTTGCGAACATTTGCATGGGCGAGAGCGCGGAGGACAGGTTCTTGATGAACTGCGGGCGCTCCTGCTCCACATAGCGCACCCAGGACGGGCAGCAGGATGTCATCAGCGGGAGATTTTCGCCCGTTTCCAGGCGGCGGAGGAATTCCTTCGATTCCTCGCGCACCGTGAGGTCCGCGCCGAAGATCGTATCGTAAATTTCGTCCGCACCCATGATCTTGAGCGCCGTGACGAGCTTGTCGAGCACATTTTCGCCCGCGGGCAGACCATAGGCCTCACCGATGGCGACGCGCACGGCGGGCGCGATCTGGATGACGACGCGCTTGCTGGGGTCGTGGATGGCGCGCCACGCCTCGCCGATCTGGTTTTTCACCGTGATGGCACCGGTGGTGCACACCGCCGCGCACTGGCCGCAGCTCACGCACTTCGTCTCGGCGAGCTTGCGGTCGAACGCGGGCATGACCTGTAAATTGCTGCCGCGGTAGGCAAAGTTCAAAATGCCCATGCCCTGCATCTCCTCGCACACGCGCACGCAGTCGCCGCAGAGGATGCACTTGTTCGGGTCGCGCAGCACCGCAGGCGACGAGCTGTCGATCTCGTAGTGCTCGCGCGTATCGGGGAAGCGAATTTTGCGCACACCGAACTGCTGGGCTAGCTCCTGTAAGCGGCAGTGGCCGCTCTTTTCGCAGGTGGTGCAGTTGCAGTTGTGTGAGGCAAGCAGCAGCTCCAGAATGACGCGCCGGTGCTTGAGAAGCCGCGCGCTGTTCGTGCTGATGCGCATGCCGTCGCGCGGCTCCATCGAGCAGCTCGCGTCGATCTTGCCGGTCTTTTCATCCTCCACCACGCACATGCGGCACGCGCCGTAAACGGAGAGGTCGGAGTAATAGCAGAACGTCGGCATTTCAATACCGGCCTTACGGATGACGGAGAGCACGTTCTTTTCCCCATCGAAGTTGACGCGCTGACCGTCAACGATCATCATACCTTTTGCCATGTCTCTCAACCCTCCTCTTCAATGGCGTCGATCGCGCCGAACGGACAAGCGCCCCAGCATGCGCCGCAGTGGATGCACTTGTCGTTGTCGATCGTATGCGGCATGCGGATCTCGCCGGAGATGGCCTCCATCGGGCAGTTGCGCTTGCACTTGCCGCAGCCCTTGCACAGCTCGGGCTTGATGACAAGGCGGCGCTTGCGGCCGTTGCAGATCGGGCAGTGGTGGTCGACCACATGGCGCAGATAGTCCTGGCGGAAGTGGCGCAGCGTGCTCTGTACGGGCTTGCACGCGCTCTGGCCGAGGCCGCACAGCGCCGTTTCCGAAATGGTCTTGGAGAGCTCCTGCAAAAGGTCAAGGTCCTCAAGGCTTCCTTCGTTTGCGATGATGCGGTCCAAAATCTCCAGCATGCGCTTTGTACCCTCACGGCAGGGAACGCATTTGCCGCAGCTTTCGTTCTGCGTAAAGCGCATGAAAAAGCGCGCGGTCTCGACCATGCAGGTGTCCTCATCCATGACGACGAGGCCGCCCGAGCCGATCATGGCGCCGATGCTCTTGAGCGAGTCGAAGTCGAGCGGCAGGTCAAGATGCTCGTCGCTCGCCGTGGTCGCGCCGCCGGAAGGGCCGCCGATCTGCACGGCCTTGAACTTCTTGCCGTCGGGAATGCCGCCGCCGATGTCGAAAACGACTTCACGAATGGTCGTGCCCATCGGCACTTCGATGAGGCCCGTGTTGACCACATTGCCCGTCAGGGCGAAGGCCTTCGTGCCGGGGCTCTTCTCCGTGCCGATGCTATGGTACCACTCCACGCCGTTTTTGATGATGAGCGGGACGTTGGCAAACGTCTCCACGTTGTTGAGCACCGTGGGCTCTGCCCACAGGCCATGCTCGATGGTGCGCGGAGGTTTGACGCGCGGCATGCCGCGATTGCCCTCGATCGACGCGGTCAGGGCGCTGCCCTCACCGCAGACGAACGCGCCCGCGCCCTTGTTGACGTGGATACGGAAATTGAAATCGCTGCCAAGGATGTTCGTTCCGAGAAGGCCCATCTCCTCGGCGCGAGCGATGGCCGTTTTCAGGCGGTTCACCGCCAGCGGATACTCCGCGCGCACATAGATATAGCCCTCGTCGCTGCCGACGGCGAGACCCGCGATCATCATGCCCTCGAGCACACTGTGGGGGTTGCCCTCCATCACGCTGCGGTCCATGAACGCACCGGGATCGCCCTCGTCGCCGTTGCAGACGATGTATTTTTTCGCGCTCTTCTGTTTGCGCGCGCCATCCCACTTGCGTCCGGCGGGGAATCCGCCGCCGCCGCGGCCGCGCAGGCCGGAATCGAGAATATTGCGGCAGATCTGCTCGTCCGTCATCTCGAACAGTGCCTTTTCAAACGCGCTGTAGCCGCCCTTGGCGATATACTCCTCGATGTCCTCGGCGTCCGACGTGCCGCAGTTTTCCAGCACCACACGGTGCTGCTTTTTATAGAACGGGATATCCTCCTGCTTCGGGTACGCCGTGCCGTCGAGATGGTAGACCAAACGGTCGATGACCTCGCCGCCGAGTACGGTCTTCTCTAAGATCTCGTGGCAGTCCTCGGGCTTGACGTGAATGTACATCACACCCATCGGCTCGATGTGCACGAGCGGGCCCATCTCGCAAAAGCCGTGGCAGCCGCTCATTTTGACGTGCAGGCTCTTTTCCTCGTCCGTGTCGTGCTTCAAGCCGACGTAGACCTTCAGCCCGCGCGCCTCGCACTCGGATCTGAAATTGTCGTAAATTTTCATTGCGCCGCCGGCGATGCAACCCGTGCCCGCGCAGATGAGGATGGACGGCACCTCGCGGCTCTGCGCGAGGTCGTGCTCCGCTCTTGTGCGCAGGGCGCGGAATTCTTCTCTTGTCAGCTTGCTCACGCTCGCACCTCCTCTTTGCGGATGGTCTCGAGCAGCTCAATGGCACGCTCGGGGTCCATCTTGGCATGCACCTCGCCGTCCACGGTCATGACCGGCGCCAAACCGCAAGCGCCGAGACACGCGACCGTTTCGAGCGTGAAGAGGCCGTCGTCCGAGGTTTTTTTCTTTCCGTGCAGACCCAGATACTCATAGATCGCATCGTAAATCGGCCCGGACTTCCGCACGTGGCACGCCGTGCCCGCGCAGACCTTGACAATGTGCTTCCCCTTGGCTTCGAGCGAGAAATTCTCGTAGAACGTCGCCACGCTGTACACCTTCGACACGCTTAATCCGAGCGTATCGGCGATGAGCGTCAGGTTTGCTTCGCTTAAATAGTTGTACTCCGCCTGAACATCCTGCAAAATCGCGATGAGATTCGATGGGTCATTCTCATGCGAGGCAAGAATGCTCAGGACCTTTTCTGTGTCAGGTTTCATGGTTGCCCTCCTATCTAATCCTGACGGCGATTATACCGTATCTTTTAAGGCATTTTCAACAAATTACTTCAAAATCATCGATTGATTATCTATATAAGCTTCATAATTTTATGCCCATCAATAAATCCGGAACAACCCGTATCTCTGTGCGGTTTATAAAAAATGACTTCCGTTCAGGTTTTCCCTGAACGGAAGTCATGTTTCTCACTTTATTGCGTACTTTTACTGCGCGCCGTGCGGCATGCGCTCCTTGACCGCCTTGCCGGTCGGCGTGGCAGCCAGACCGCCGAGCGCCGTCTCGCGGAACTCGACCGGCATGCGCCGTCCGACCTCGCCCATCGCGTCGATGACCTCGTCGACGGGGATGCGGCTCTCGATGCCCGCGAGCGCCATATCCGCCGCGGAGATCGCGTTCACCGCGCCGATGACGTTGCGCTTGACGCACGGGACCTCGACAAGGCCCGCGACGGGGTCGCACACAAGGCCCATCAGATTTTTGAGCGCCATCGCCACGGCGTGGCCGATCTGCTCATTCGTGCCGCCGCGCAGCGACACGAGCGCGCCCGCCGCCATGGCCGACGCCGTACCGATCTCGGCCTGGCAGCCGCCCGCCCCGCCGGAGATGCTCGCGCGGTACGCGATCACCGCGCCGATGCCCGAGGCGACATACAGCGCCTCAAGCAGCTCGTGCTGCGTGTAATGCTCGCGCTCGCACAGCGGCAGCAGCACCGCCGGCACCACACCGCACGAGCCCGCCGTCGGTGCTGCCACAATGCGGCGCATGCAGGCGTTCGACTCCGCCATGGAGATAGCCTGCACGATGACCTCGTCCATGAATTCACCGCCGATGCTCTCTCCGCGGCGCGCGTACAGGCGCATCTTGAGCCCGTCGCCGCCGACCAGACCACTCACGCTGCGCTGCGTGCCGGTATAGGAGTCCGCCGCATCCTGAATGGCCTGCCAGGTCGACAGCATCTTCGCCATCGAGGCCTGACGGCTCACCTGGCGCTCCTCCATATCATACTGCAAAACGATCTCCCAGAACGGGATATTCTCCCGCGCCGAGCGCTCAAAGATTTCCTTCATCGAATCCAGCGCCATCTTCATCGTCCTCCTTATCGTAATAGGTCACGCTCAGGATGCCTGGCAGCTCCGAGAGAAATTCCACCTGCCGGGGCTTGATGTGCTGATCCGTTTCAATGACCATCAGCGCGTCACCGCCGCGGCGGTGACGGTTCACACTCATGTTCGCCACGTTGATGTGCACCTGACTTAAAATCGACGTGATCGCCGCGACCGAGCCGGACTCGTCCTGATTGCGGACGATCAGCGTGTTGAAGTCGCCCGTAAAGTTTACGTCGATGCCGTCGATCTTGTTGACGACGATCGCGCCGCCGCCGATGGACGACGCCTGAAGCGTCAGCTGCTTGCCGCTTTTGCCCGTCAGCTCCAAAAGCGCGGTGTTCGGGTGCGCGTCGCGCAGCTCCACCGTGCGGAACGAATACGCCATACCCGCGCGGTTCGCCTCCTCATAGGCGTTCGGGATGCGCAGGTCGTCCGGCTTCATGCCGAGAAGTCCCGCCAAAAGCGCGCGGTCCGTGCCGTGGCCGAAGCCCGTTTCAGCAAACGAGCCGTGCAGGCCGATGTCCGCGCGCGCCACCTCTTCGCCGAGCAGCGTTCTTCCCATATTGCCGATGCGCGCCGCGCCCGCCGTGTGAGACGAGGACGGACCGACCATCACCGGCCCCATCATATCGAAAATATTGATCATGGAAACCTTGTCCTTTCTGACCATCATTTGGGAAAAGCATATCATATCCGCCGCCAAAAAGCGAGTAAAATTCCGCTCCGCGCATTGCGACTATTGAATGATATCCTTTACCTTGATTCATTTTCGATATTCATTGAAACAGCGCTCACATTCATTTTTCTTCATAGCCTGATGCAAAAGGAGCCGTCCACAGGCGGCTCTTTTCTTTCGATGCAGAGCGTCAGGCCAGCATCAGCCCGATGAAAAAGCAGATCTGCGCAAGGCTGTTGACGGTCTGCTCCATCCAGTTCACCTTCGGGTCGCTCGAATCCATCCGGAACGCGAAAACGAGCATCAAAATCATCCCAAGCGCGCCCGCAAGGAAGAAAAGGCATGCCGGAAAACCACTCAGCTTTGCAAGCATTGCTTCCCCGTTCAGCCCTGCGCGGTCTACGATCAGCGCCGCGAACATCGTCAAAAAGCCGACCGGCATCAGGACGCGCATCTGCACAAACATCGGCCAGATGTTCCTTTGGGAGACGGCCGCGATGAGCTTCTATCCCACCTTCACAACACCCGAGAGCAGGCAGACTACCGCACCCGCTACAAACAGTCCGCTGTGGAACAGGTTCCCCGCCTTCACCGCGGAGAGGCCGAAAAATACGACGGGGAGCAAATCGACGAACGCCATCGGGGCGCTGAGACCCTCGGGTACCGTGTCTTTTGTCATGCGGTTTCTCGCTTTTCTGCTCATGGCGTCCTCCGTGATGCTGCTTCGCTGCTTCTTATTCTGCCCCAAAGAGGCAAACAGGCGCGGCGGATGATCCGCCGCGCCTGCGTTTTCTAAAAATTTCCTTTTACACGCGCTTCCACTTTGCGCCGCCGGGCATGTCGGTCACTTCGACGCCCTGCGCCTTGAGCTCGTCGCGGATGCGGTCGGCCTCGGCAAAATTCTTCGCCTTCTTGGCCTCCGCGCGCTGGCGGATCAGGTTCTCGATGCCCTCGTCCGCCGTGCCGTCCTCAGAGACGACCGTGAAGCCGCCCGCGCTCTGCTGAGACGCAGCCTTCTCCTTCTTCTCGCGCTCGGCTTCGGCCTTTTTGAGAAGGTCGAGGCTCAGCACCGTGTCATAGTCGCCGATGATGGCGAGCTTCGTCGCGCCCGTAGTCTTGGCCTTGAGCACGTCGTAGAGCGCGGTCACGCCCATGGCGGTGTTGAGGTCGTTGTCCATCTCCTTCATGAACTTTGCGCGGTACTCGGCGCGAACGGCCTCGTCCACGCCGCCCTCGTCCTTGATGTTCGCGATCTTCGCGATGAGCTTGTTGTACGCGGCGACCGCATTGTCAAGGTTTTCCCACGTGAAGACAAGACTCTTGCGGTAGTGGCTCTGTAAGCAGAAGAAGCGGTACGCCAGCGGGTCATAGCCCTTTTCCTCGAGCAGCGAGACCGTCAAAAATTCGCCCTTGGATTTGGACATCTTGCCGTGCGAGGTGTTGAGATGCGCCACGTGGCACCACTGGAGGCACCAGGGATGACCAAGGTAGCTCTCGCTCTGCGCGATCTCGTTCGTGTGGTGAGGGAAGGCGTTGTCCACGCCGCCGCAGTGCAGGTCGAGGTATTCGCCGTTGTACTTCATCGAAATGCCGGAGCACTCGATGTGCCAGCCCGGATAGCCGACGCCCCAGGGGGAATCCCACTTGAGCGCCTGATCCTCGAACTTGGACTTGGTGAACCAGAGAACGAAGTCATTCTTGTTCTTCTTGTTCTCGTCCTCCTCCACGCCTTCGCGCACGCCGACGGCGAGGTCTTCCTCGTTGTGGTCGTTGAAGATATAGTAGCGCTCGAGCTTGCTCGTATCGAAGTACACATTGCCGCCGGCGATATAGGCATAGCCGGTGTCGAGCAGCTTCGTGATGATCTTGATATAATCGTCGATCAGGCCCGTTGCGGGCTGGACGACGTCGGGGCGCTTGATGTTGAGCTTCTTGCAGTCGGCGAAGAACGCGTCGGTGTAGAACTTGGCGATCTCCATGACGGTCTTGTGCTCGCGCTTGGCGCCCTTGACCATCTTGTCCTCGCCCTCGTCGGCGTCGCTCGTCAGGTGGCCGACGTCGGTGATGTTCATGACGCGGTTCACGCTGTAGCCCGAAAAGCGCAGGTACTTTTCCAGCACGTCCTCCATGATGTAGGAGCGCAGGTTGCCGATGTGGGCAAAGTGGTACACGGTCGGGCCGCAGGTGTACATCTCCACATGGTTCGGCGTATGGGTCTTGAATTCTTCCTTTTTATGGGTCGCGGAATTGTATAAATACATGATAGATCTCCTTTGAGAAGATGAAATAACGGATTTAGTCCGCCTCTTTGAAGACGTCGAGGTTCTTTGCGAAATACTCAATGCCGGAGTACACGGTCGTCGCCACGATGACCGCGATGCACACGACATTCAAAAGGTTGCTCTCAAACACCAGCATCAGGCACAGGCACACCATGGTCGAGGCGGTCTTCACCTTGCCTGACCATGCTGCCGCGATGACGCGCCCCTGCTCCACGGCGACAAGGCGCATGCCGGACACGGCAAATTCGCGCAGCAGCACGATGGCGAGGCACCAGCCGGGCATCTGCCCGCACTCGACAAAGTAGCACATCGCCGCCATGACGAGCATCTTGTCCGCCAGCGGGTCCATGAACTTGCCGAAATTTGTGATCTGATTATAGTGGCGGGCGATGTAGCCGTCGACAAAGTCCGTCAGGCACGCGACGATGAAAATACCGAGCGCCCACCATCTCGCACCCGCGAAGTCCAGGTACAGCACCACTAAGAATACAGGGATCAGCGCAATGCGCATGATCGTTAATTTGTTTGCAGTTGTCATATCTCTCTTTCCTCCTGCCTTGCAGGGCATTTACTTATTCGACCGCTTCGCCGGTCAGCTCGCCGTCCATCGTGCCGGTCAGGCGGACGTTGACGAACTCGCCTGCCATGATATCACAATTCGAAGAAAAGTAAATCTTTCCGTCGATATCCACGGACTCGGCGTAGCTGCGGCCGACAAAGGACTGCGCTTCCTCGCTCCAGCCCTCGCACAGCACTTCGCGCACATCGCCGAGGACGGAGTCGTTGTATGCGTCGATGATATCGCTCTGCACGTCGACTAAAAGCTCCGTGCGGCGCTGGGCCTCCTCCATCGGAACGTGCTCCATCGTCGCGGCCTTCGTCCCCTCCTCGGGCGAGAACGGGAACACGCCCGCGCGCTCGATCTTCTCCTCGCGCAGGAAGTCGCAGAGCTCTTCGAACTCCTTCTCCCCCTCGCCGGGAAGACCGGCGATGATCGACGTCCGCAGCACAAGGCCCGGGATGCGCGCGCGCAGGTCGTGGAAAACCTTGCGGATGCTCTCTTTCGTGTCGCGGCGGTTCATCGCCTTCAAGATGTCGTCGTTGCAGTGCTGGATGGGGATATCGAGATACGGCACGATCTTCTTTTCCTGCGCGATCGTGTCGATGAGCTCGTCGGTGATGTCATCGGGATAGAGGTAGTGTAAGCGGATCCAGTGGAAATCGAGCTTGCACAGCTCACGCAGGAGTGCGGCAAGTTGGTGCTCGCCGTTCAAGTCCGTGCCGTAGCGCGTGATGTCCTGCGCGATGACGATGAGTTCCTTCACGCCCGCGGACGCAAGCTCGCTCGCCTCGTCCAGAAGTTCGTTCATTGGGCGGCTGCGGTAACGGCCGCGCAGGCGCGGAATGACGCAGTAGGCACAGCAGTTGTCGCAGCCCTCGGCGATGCGCAGATACGCGTACCACGGGGGCGTTGATAAAATGCGCGCGCCGCCCTGCACGCAGTTCTGGATATCGCCCATGTAGCAGGGGCGCAGCCCGCCGGGCGCCATGACCTCATCGACCGCGCAGGCGATCTCGCCGTAGCTGCCGGTGCCGAGCACCGCGTCGACCTCAGGCAGCTCATGGAGCACATCGTCCTTGTAGCGCTGCGCCATGCAGCCGGTGACGATGATCTTTTTGAGCTTGCCCTCTTTTTTGAGCTCCGCCATCTCTAAGATATTATCGATGGCCTCCTCGCAGGCAGAGGCCAGAAAGCCGCAGGTGTTGACCACGGCCACGTCCGCCCCCTCGGGCGAGGAGACGATGTCGTGTCCCGCGTGCTGCACTGTGGCCATCATCTGCTCGCAGTTGACCTGATTTTTGGCGCAGCCCAGGGAAATGAAAGAAACGTTATAGGGCATAGAACCCCTCCTGATCGTAAACTAAGTGTAAAAAACAGTCAAACGACTACTCTTCGTAATCGAATTCCGTCGCATTCTCGCTGATTTGGGCGATTGCCGCGCGCACATCGCGCCACGCAAAGCCCCGCCGCAGCAGCATGTCAGACAGGCGCTTGCGCCCCTTTTCATCGAGCACGCGGCCCTTTGTCTTCTGCGCGATCACGCGCGCGATGGCCTCCTGCGCGTCGGGCGACTTTGACAGCGCGTCCTCCCACAGTTCGCGCGGCACGCCGCGGCGGTAGAGCTCATCGCGAATTTTCGCCTCGCCATAGCCCATGCCGCCGTAGTGGCGCACAAGCATTGCGGCATACTCCGCGTCGTTGAGCGCGCCGATCTCCTCGAGCCAGTCGCACGCCGATTCGGCGTCGGCCTCGACCGCTCCCTTTTCCTTGAGCTTTTTCGAAAGCTCTTTCCTTGACAGCGGGCGGGACGAGATCATGTTCGCCGCGCGCACGCGCGTTTCGCTCCGCGCGCCGGACTGCTGCAATTCTACCACAGTCCTATCGTCAATGTCCAGTCCTATACATAAACCGAAACGCAGAAGCTCGCTCTCGGTGATCCGGAGGAGGTCTCCCCCCTCCAGATACACGAGAACGCGCTCCTGCTTATGCTTCGATCGTTCGATCTTCTCAATCTTCATCCTTGAAATCGTCGGCGCTGACGTCCACGGCGCGGCCTGCGGCCTTCGCCGCCACGCGGGACTGGCCCGTCATCAGCTTGTCGAAGTTGCGGCGGATCTCCGCTTCGAGGTTATCGGCGATCTCGGGATTGTTTTTCAGATACTGCTTGGCCGCGTCGCGTCCCTGACCGATGCGCGTTTCGCCCATCGAGTACCACGAGCCGCTCTTCTGCACCAATCCGAGCTTGACGCCGAGGTCGATGAGTTCGCCGATGAGCGAGATGCCCTCGCCGTACATGATGTCGAACTCCGCCTCGCGGAACGGGGGCGCCATCTTGTTCTTCACGACCTTCGCGCGCGTGCGGTTGCCGATGATCTCACTGCCGTTTTTCAGTGCCTCAATGCGGCGCACGTCAATACGCACGCTCGAATAGAACTTAAGCGCGCGGCCGCCGGTCGTGACCTCGGGGTTGCCGTACATGACGCCGACCTTTTCGCGCAGCTGGTTGATGAAAATGACGATGGTGTTCGTTTTGCCGACCGCGCCGGTCAGCTTGCGCAGTGCTTGCGACATGAGGCGCGCGTGCAGACCGACAAAGCTGTCGCCCATCTCGCCCTCGATCTCCGCGCGCGGCACGAGCGCCGCGACGGAGTCGACAACGATGACGTCGATCGCGCCGGAGCGCACGAGCGCCTCGGTGATCTCAAGCGCCTGCTCGCCGGTGTCCGGCTGGGAGACGAGCATATCCTCGACCTTGACGCCAAGCGCGCGGGCATAGGTGATGTCGAGCGCGTGCTCGGCGTCGATGAACGCGACCTCGCCGCCCGCCTTCTGCGCCTGGGCGAGCACATGCAGCGCCAGCGTCGTCTTACCGGAGGATTCAGGCCCGTAGATTTCGATGATACGGCCCTTGGGCAGGCCCCCGATGCCGAGCGCCAGATCAAGCGCCAGCGAGCCCGTAGAGATGGCCTCCACATTGCTCACGGTGTTGTCGCCAAAGCGCATGATCGAGCCCTTGCCGTAGGTGCGCTCGATCTGCTGCATCGCGGTCTCGATCGCCCGCTTCTTGTCGTCGGCCACCGCCGCAGCTGCCTTCGTCTGAGACTTTTCTGCCATGTTCGCGTTCCTCCCGATTCTTTATGTAAACTAAATTTGCTTCAAATGGTCTCCACGCGCGCGCCGTACACCACGCGGGGGATGTTGTTGAGGTCCTTGACGATCTGAATGTCGCCAAAGCCGTGCGAGCGCATGATGCGCAGCACTTGATCCGCCTGCCCGATACCGACCTCAAAAAAGAGCATGCCGTTTTCGCACAGGGCGTCGCGCCACTTTTCGCAGATCACACGGTAGAAGTCGAGCCCATCCGCGCCGCCGTCAAGCGCAAGGCGCGGGTCTCGCCTTTTGTTGCTTGCGTAATGCGTAAAGATTATGACAATCA
>OGLF01001555.1_pt1 | contig 12551 bp, 7 predicted proteins | sample 1572701 | NCBI WGS metagenome assembly OGLF01 (sample SAMEA2581910, study PRJEB24529) | metagenome | biome: Human gut stool | place: China | collected 2011 | reverse complement strand
AGCCGTGTGCTTGAGGTAAGAAAAGAGATTGCATCATGGAGTATGAAAGAAGCTGGTGATATAGCAGGGAATATACTAGGATATTCAGAGGAAAAGGAAGTATCGAATTATCTGAGTGATTATATATCATCAAGAGCTGAAACATCTAAGCAGACAGCTAAAGATAGTAATGACAGTGCATTATAAAATATGTTGTATGTGATAATATAAAGAATAGATGACATAACGGATAAATAATGCTATGAATAAATGTCATAATGAATAAGTAATGTGATAATAAAAATGATAGAAATGAGGAACATATGGCGATATATGTAACAGATGAAGAGCAGGAAAAAGTTATACTTGTAGGTGTGGAGCTTGACCCGGCAGATGATTGTGAGAAATCACTTGAGGAGCTATCTGAGCTTGCAAAGACAGCAGGGGCAGTTACAGTTGGAAAGATGATACAGCCAAGAGACAGCTTCCATCCTGCAACTTATATAGGAAAAGGAAAGCTTGAAGAGTTAAGAGCTATGATACAGGAGCTTGGAGCAACAGGTATTATATGTGATGATGAGCTGTCACCTGCACAGTTAAGGAACCTTGAAGATGTTCTTGATACAAAGATTATGGACAGAACTATGGTTATATTAGATATATTTGCAGCAAGAGCGTCATCAAGTGAAGGCAAGATACAGGTTGAGATGGCACAGCTTAAGTACAGGTCAACAAGACTTGCAGGTCTTGGAATAACACTGTCAAGACTTGGTGGTGGTATAGGAACAAGAGGTCCTGGTGAGAAGAAGATAGAAACGGACCGAAGAATAATACGTGACAGAATATCCCACTTATCAGCAGAATTAAAAGAAATAAAAAGCCATCGTGATATACAAAGACAGAATAGAGAGAACAGTTCAACACCTGTGGCTGCCATAGTAGGGTATACTAATGCAGGAAAGTCAACACTTCTTAACAGGCTTACAGATGCTGGTGTGTTATCAGAAGACAAGCTGTTTGCAACACTTGATCCTACGACAAGGGCACTTAAACTTGCGAATGGCGAAAAAGTGCTTTTAACAGATACAGTCGGATTCATAAGAAAGCTTCCGCATAATCTTATTGAGGCCTTCAGGAGTACACTTGAAGAAGCTAAATATGCAGATATGATAGTACACGTTGTTGACTGTTCTAATGATGATTATGAGAGACACATGGCAACGGTATACGATACCCTTAAACAGCTGGATGTAGGTGATAAGCCGGTTATCACACTCTTTAACAAATGTGATGAATTCGATGAGATACCTATACTTAAAGATAGTAAAGCTGATTATGTAGAGAATATATCAGCAAAAACTGGTATGGGACTTGATAGTTTCCTGATGGATATACAGGATATTATTCTTAAGAGCAGAATCCAGATAGAAAGGGTATTTCCATATAATGAGGCAGGAAAGCTTCAGCTTATAAGAGAGTATGGACAGCTTGAAAGTGAAGAATATACACAGGATGGCATAAAGGTTAAAGGATATGTGCCTGCATGGGTTGGTGGCAAACTTTAGCTGGCGTATCGCCTGGTATGCATCTGTTGTGTGTGGCTTGTGCAACCGCTGCGCAGCTGGTGTATCTGTTTTGCAAAGCTATGTATATATGTGTGTTATGAATAAGAGATGATGTCAGAAAAAAGAAAGGGGCATAAGTATATATTATGAATATAATAGCACTTGCTGATAAAAAGTGGGGGATTGGTAATAACGGACGGCTTCTTGTGGATATTCCGGAGGATAAGAAGCTTTTCCGTGGAGAAACATACGGAAAAGTTGTTGTTATGGGGAGAAAGACATATGAAAGTCTTCCTAACCAGTCTGCACTTGAAGGAAGAAAGAATATAGTTCTTACTAATAATATGAATTATAAAGCAAAAGATGTAATGGTGTGCCACAGTGTTGATGAAGTGTTAGAGGAACTAAAACAGTATGATTCAGATGATGTTTATATAATAGGTGGTGCACAGATATATGAGCAGTTTATTCCATATTGCGATACTGCACATATAACAAGAGTTGATTATACATATGAAGCAGATACATATATAGCTGACTTTGACAAGCTTGATGGGTGGAAAGTCACAGCAAGAAGTGATGAACATACATATTTTGATTTATGTTATGAGTTTGTACGATACCAGAGAGTGTGAGGGATGGCATGAATAAAAAAGGAAAGAAAATAAGGCATATAATGGCAGGAATACTTATATCTGCTATATTTGCAGGAGTTTTTGCAGGTTATGGTATTCCACATCTTTATGCATCACCAAAAGAAAAGACGATTAAGACTATGAAACAGTCAGCAGATACACTCAAAGAGGTTCTTGGAGGTTTTGTTGATAAAGTGGTGCAGCTTGATCCAATGGGCAACCATACATATACAGGTAATATAACGGTATCAGAATTCACATATGATGGCGTGGATTATAGACCAGATACAACGAATAACAGCCATAAATATAGTGTTGTTACAGATAATAACAATATAACATTTTCTATGCCACAGGTAGAAGATGGTACACTTGTTGTCGATAAAAACGATATATTACCATATGGTCTTGCAAAGATAGATTCTGGACAGACAGAAGCTATGTTAAGGGCAGTGCTTTCACATATTATGAATGGGTATGAAGTGGCTGTAAAAGATAATTTTGACAATATTGGTAATGATAATAAGTCTGACAAGAATGATGGTTCTATGACTGCAATTGGCACAATATCCGATGAAAGATGTACTATAACTATAAGTGATAAGTCACTTATAGCAGGTTTTAATACATTTGTAGAAGAAATGTATAAGGATTCAGCCATTCTTCCATATATATCTCTTCTGAATGTTCATGGAATAACTATTGATAAGATAAAGTCAAAGTTTAATATGTATGCAGAGGGTGTATACACAACTATTACTATGGATATGGACGATGATGGCAGACTGACCGGAGCAGAGTTTGCGTTTAAGTCAGATTCAGATACCAGGCTTGCCAATATATCAGTAAGATTTACTGGTGAAAAAAACTTGTATGACAGTATATATATGACAGTTTCGACAGCAGTGATAAATAACAATTATATAAATGCATCAATCCAGCTGGATATGCAGGATATGGATAATATTAAGTATGATGTTGAAACAGATGTAAAATACCATAGACATAATATGCGTTTAAAGGCAGCCGGGGATATAAAGGCAGAGTGAAAAGATAAAATATATGCTAATATCGGGGAGCGAGTCAAAAGGTCTTTCACCCACCTATGAGCAAGTTCATGTGGGTTTAGACCTTTTGACCCTGATTTCATGGTATATATTCATGCTATTATAAGCTTTTAGTCAGTTTAAATCAGAGCCTGCTTTTAGTCTTTCGTTGTTAAGTTGTTATATAAGTATTGTAATGGAATCTTCTTAGTCTTTGTTCCATCTTAATAGCATTGGCCAAATGTGCATATGCTCCAACCTGTACTTTATAATAGCCATCTTCATATATTATAAATGCAGGAAATCCGTCAATGAGCAGTGAGTTTAACATACGGTCTGCATTTTCTTTGTTCCTGTATGCACCAGTCTGTACTCTGTAAAGAGGTTGTGGTGAGTAAGAGTTATCTGTGTTATCATCATAGTTACAACCGCAGTCAGCTCCGTTGCTTATATAACTGGTAACGGCCATGCTGTCTGTTGTATTAGCAGGACTTAAACTGTTTTTATTACTATTATTGCTGTTATTATAATCGTTTCTATTATTATTATTATTATTGATATTATCATTGCGGTTATTATTGCTTATATTATCATTGCGGCTATTATTGCTTGTATTATCATTTTTATTATTGTTGTTATTGCTATGACTATTATTGTTATTACGGGCACTGGCCGGAATACTTTCAAGTATTCCATCAGCTATAGCATTTGCAACCTTATCGAATTCCTGGTCAAATATATAATTATCTTTTTCGTTATTTATAAAGCCTGCTTCAACAAGGACAGCTGGCATCTTAGTTCTCTTAAGTACCACAAGATTTTTTCGGGTATCAACTCCCAGATTCTTAAATCCAACATTCTCAAGCTGGTTGTTTATGTTTCTTGCAACCTCTGACTTAAGTCCTGAATCATTGTATACAAGAGTTTCAACACCAGAATACTGGTTGGGCTTTTCAGAAGAGTTTCGATGTATTGACACGAAAAGATCAGCGCCTGAGTTGTTAGCATCAGTTGCCTTTTTAAAAGGTGTCTCATATTCGTCGTTAGTTCTTGTATAGAAAACATCAACTCCATTTTTTTTAAGAATATCGCCGACGGCCAGAGTCAGGTCGAGGGTATCATCTTTTTCCTGTCTGTCATTATAAACAGCACCAGGATCGCTGCCACCATGACCTGCATCAAGAGCTACTTTATATTTTGACATATCCGCTCCTAAAGGAATTATCATTTTATTTTATTCATAAAAATATATAAAGATACATATAATAATGAAAAAATATTGATTTTGTGTATATAGGTGTATACAGAATGGGGGTATAATGGTGTATGTTCATACTATGGAAACACCACAGGATATGATAGATAAAGGGAAGATGCACATAAATGTATATGATAAACAGCAGGGAGCACCACTTGCAAATGCAAGAATCACTTTGTCATATACAGGTAATCCGGATTCTATAATAAATGAACTTGTAACAGATTCAGAGGGGGCGGTTAATCTTGATGAACTTTTAGCACCACCGATAGAGTACAGCATGGAGCCAGGGGAAAAACAGCCATTTGCAGAATATACGATTGATGTCAGTGCCAACGGATATGAGGAGACTAACATATCCGGAATAGATGTCTTTTCAGGGGAAACGAGTATACAGGATGTATATCTTAATGAAAATGAGTATGCAGTTGCGGAAGATAACATAGTTATTCCGGTTAATACCCTGTATGGAAACTATCCAGCCAAGATACCAGAGAGTGAGATAAAGCCACTTAACCAGTCTGGTGAGATAGTACTAAGCCGTGTTGTTATTCCTGAAACTATAGTTGTGCATGATGGTGTTCCTACTGATTCAACGGCGCTTGATTATTATGTCAGGTATAAGGATTATATTAAAAATGTTGCAAGCAGCGAGATATATTCAACATGGCCAAGGCAGACGTTAGAGGCTAATATACTTGCAATCATGTCATTTACATTGAACAGGGTGTATACAGAATGGTATAGAAACCAGAGTTATAATTTTACTATAACATCTTCAACAGCATTTGATCATAAATGGGTGAATGGCAGAAATATATTTGAGAGTATATCAAATGTAGTAGATGAAATATTTGATAATTATCTTTCACGTCCGAATGTTAAGCAGCCAATACTTACACAGTACTGTGATGGAAAAAAATCAAGCTGTCCGAACTGGATGACACAGTGGGGAAGTAAGTATCTTGGTGACCAGGGATATTCATCAATCGATATATTAAGATATTATTATGGCGATGATATGTATATAAATACAGCAGAGCAGATACAGGGTATTCCTTCATCATGGCCTGGTGCCAATCTTGATATAGGGTCATCGGGTCAGAAAGTAAGACAGCTTCAGGAGCAGCTGAATCTCATAGGAGATTATTACAAGGCTATACCACCATTGTCAGTTGATGGAATATATGGAGAGCAGACAGCAGAAGCGGTAAGACAGTTTCAGAGGATTAACAATATGCCACAGACAGGAGTCGTTGATTTTCCGACATGGTACCGTATATCAGACAGATATGTGAGACTGTCAGGCATAGCTGAGCTTATGTAAGCGGGCATGATATAGTCTGGATTATGGAAATGTTGTCTTTAAACAGTATTGAAATAGTATTATAGTACTGATATTATGATGATATAAAGAAATGTGTACAAATGAAAGAGGCAAAAGATATATGAGGTATAAGATAAGTGATCTTGCAAAACTTCTTGGTGTATCTACAAATACGGTGAGAAGATATGAGGATATGGGTTATATATCTGCTGTGAGGGATGAGAACAGCGGATACAGGTATTATGATGATGACGGAGTTTTTGGTGTGCTCAATGCTAAAATGCATATAAAGTATGGTTTTACGCATGAGCAGATAAGTAAGATGCAGAATTATACGCTTGGTGAAACTATAGAGGCGTGTCAGGAACACATGCAGCAGATGGATAGGCAGATAGCCTATATGACGTATTTAAGACACAGGCTTAAGGATGACTGTGTGCTTATGAATAAGGCGGCAGCTAATACAGATATATATGAAAAACAAAGTCTTCCTATGTATTATGTTTTATATAAGAATGGCGGAAAGCTGCTTCAGGAGCCAGAAAGACTGGAGCAGCTAAGCGAGTTTTTATACAATTCACCAGAAATACAGCATATATACATAATTCCTGAGAGTGAGATGAAAGCAGGACGTTTTACTGTAAGCTGTGGTTATTCGATTAAGGAAGAGCATCTTGAAAAGTATCATCTTCATATTAACAAATATGCACAGAAATATATTCCTAAACCGTCAGTTATGGGGATATCAAAGGTGCCGGCAAAGTTAAGCAGTATATATGATTATCCACAGGATGAGATTAAGGAGATTATGATAGGGCGTCATCTTGAGTATATGAAAGAGCATAATCTTGTCCTTGATGGTGATATAACAGGTATAGTTATAACAAAGGTTAAGGATGATGATAGTGATGATCATGTGATGTATATCCTTATGAGTGTTCCTGTACGGGAAGATAAAGAGTGAATTATGACATGTTATGTTCGTATATAAAAACAATTCTTTATTAAATATGTAAAAGATATTGACCTTGACATTGGTTCATACTTTATAGTTTGTATTATGGATATCAAAAAGGTTTTATAAACAGACCCTGACAGTATCCATGCAGATATATAATGTTATAATGCCTTTAAAGGCAGAAAGGGAGGTCAATATGCGCAAAACAACTAAAAGACGTCTTAGCAGTCTTTTGTGTGCAGTACTTATGCTTGTTACAAGCATAGACGTAACTGCATTTGCAGCAGAATCAAAAGCGTCAACAAGAAAGATTGACGTATGGGACATGGGCACAGTACAGGAAGCAGATACAGATAAGTATAATAATCATATTACTGCTGCTGACTGGGAGAATTGTGACAATGTTTCAAAGGATGGTAAATTCGTTGCAGGAGAAACAACATTTGGTGATCTTACAATCAATCATAATGCCAATGACAGATTGTTCTCGGCATCAGGCAAAAACTATGGAAGCAATGCGTTAGCAACAACAGCATATGATGATGGATATACAGCATCCGGTATGTACTACTGTAATGGTACAGGAGGAGAAGGAAGAAGATACATTGCTATTAACAATGTAGAAGCCGGAGATAAGATAGTTGTATACATGGCATCAAGCAATGCTGCTAATGGAACACTTCTTTTTAAGTATCTTGGTGAAGATAATGAACAGGTAGAAAAAGCAAGCTTTACTAACAAGGGCGCTAAGTATGAATTTGTAGCTAAGTATAGTGGTTCATATAAGGTATATACAGATGCAGCAGCAGGAAAACCTATATATAACAGGGTGGTAAGAATTCCGGGAGTAAAAGTCAGTGGAACAATAGAAGGTGTACAGGTAAGCGGTCTGAAGGTTTTATTTAAGGATGATGTTAACGATATCACATATGATGCAGATGTAAAAGGCAATACATTTACAGCTACACTTGCAGCAGGTTGTGATTATACAGCAGTTTTATCCGGAGCAGCAGGATATGGATTTTCCGTTGATACAAAGAATGTTACAACAACTGTAGATGAAGCTCTGACAGGCAAGACAGGAGTTACATTAAAGGTAGAAGAAAAGAAAGTATATACATATACAGGAAAGGTTACAGGCTTTGCAGCAGATTATGATACATCTGGATTATCAGTTAAGCTTGTAGCAGACCCATCTTCATTAGCGGATGATGTGGTTCTTAAGCTTGATGATAACAAAGCTTTCAAAGCAACACTTGAGCCTGATGTTAAGTATACAGTTGAGCTTAGTGGAGTTAATGATTATGAAGTAGCTGATGGCAAAGAGGTTACAGGCCAGACAGATTACTCTAAAGATATAAGCGTTTCTGCTAAGAAGTTATATAAGGTAACAGGTAGATTTACAGATATTGATGCTAAAGCAGCAGTTACAGATATTAAGTTTATCAATGTTGATGACAAATATGTGTATACAGGAAAGGTTACATCAGATGGATATGAAGTTTCTTTAAGAAATGGTTCATATGAAGTTGAAGCAGTAGCTGATGGATATAGAACAACAACACATATAGTAGTCAATGATGCAGATGTAACTAAAGATATCTTAATGGTGTCAACTAAAGATAAGGAACAGATTGAAAGAGTATCTGATATATATGTCGGATATAAAGAAAAAGGAAATGCAAACTGTAATACAGTAAAAGAAGCAGTATCAGCAGTATCATTAATGACACCTGCTCCTGATGAGAATAATGGAGTTACTATTCATATTGCACCTGGTACATATAGAGAACAGGTTATAATATCAACTCCATATGTCAGACTTGTAAATGATGAAAAGTCATCAGGTAAAGAAGTACTTCTTACATGGTATTATGGAATAGGATATAAGTATTACAGCATAGATTCTAAAGGTTATTATAATGCTGAAAATGCGTATGACAAGTACGAGAAGGCAGCTGCAGCAAAATGGGGCTGTTCAGTACTGCTTAAAAATACAGCAACAGGATTCAGTGCTGATGGAATCACATTTGAAGCTTCGTTTAACCGTTATTTAACAGATGAAGAAATAGAAGATGGTGTGACACCTACAGAAAATAAGAATCCAGACAGAAACTACGCAACAGATGTTACATCAAAGGCAGCAACAGAAAGAGCAACAGCCATGGCTATAGAAGCTGATAAGGTTGAATTCACAGACTGTGCATTTCTTGGAAGCCAGGATACATTATATACTGGCAATTCAGCAACTAATATGTACTTTAAAAACTGCCATATAGAGGGTAATACAGATTACATATTTGGTGATGGAAACGCAGTGTTTGATGGATGTGAGCTTAGATTCGCAGGTTACAGTGCTGGCTCTACAGGTGGTTATATTACAGCACATAAGCCAACCTCTGCTGCAGCAACTAAGATTGGCTATGTATTTAGAAACTGTACAATAACAGGCAGTGATAAACTTGAGGTAAGTGCAGGATATCTTGGAAGACCTTGGGGTCAGGATGCAAAAGTAACCTTCCTTAATACTAAGATAAATGGTAGTTACATTAAGGATGAAGGCTGGTTTGAAATGTCTGGCAATAAGCCGGAGAAGGCTGGTTATACAGAATATAATTCGGTTTATACAGATGGAACAGCAGTAGATGTTTCCAAGAGAGTAACAGGAGTTACAACAGATGACAGTGTTGCAAAGAAAGATGTTGTGAATGATTATCTTTCAGGCTGGACACCTAATGCTTATGAGGCTGATGAGAGCACAGTAGCATTTGTAAAGAAACCATATCTTGTGGATAATGGAGATATCAATGCACCATATCCAGGACATACTCTTACTGTTATATACTCTCTTGGAGAGAAGAATGATAAAAATGATGCATCAGTGATCCGCTGGTATATTGTTAATGAGGATGGCAGCAGAACACTTGCAAAATCGTCAACTGCCAATGCTGATAATACATATAAGATTTCTAAGGATGCTATTGGAAAGCATATTGAAGTTGAAGTTGTACCTGAGAACTTAAGTGGTGTTAAGTCAGGAGCAGTAAAATATAAGGCAGAGGCATATGTAAGAGATGGATATGAAGATCCTACAGGTTCAACAGATATAGAACTTGGTGATGGAGTAAATGTATTTTTAGCAGGTGATTCAACTGTTAAGGATTATTCAGCATCAGGTATGTATATGAGCGGTAAGGCCCAGGCTGAAGGTTCATGGGGCGAATATTTACAGGCGTTCTTTGATGCTTCAAAGGTTAAGGTGCAGAACTATGCCAATGGAGGACGAAGCAGCAGAAACTTTATCAATGAGGGCTCATTAGATAAGATAAAAGCCAATATTAAAGCAGGTGATTATCTGTTTATACAGTTTGGACACAATGACTGTGCCAATGGAAAAGGATATATTGAAGATAGATATGTACCACTTGGACAGCCAGATGCCAACGGAATATATCCGGTAACAGCAGGAACTAAAGTGGCAACACCATCATCACTTACTTCAAAGTATGGAGATACATTCTATTCATATGATTGTGGTGGTACTTATAAATGGTATCTTAAGCAATATGTTGATGCGGCAAAGGAAGCAGGTGCAATACCAGTTCTTGTAACACCAGTATCAAGACTTTATTATACTAGTGATGGTACTATCAAACCACATCATGATTCAACAGATACGGAAACAGGAACACTTGTAACTAAAAATAATGCATATGTTGAAGCAGTTAAACAGCTTGCAAAGGAACAGGATGTATTACTTATTGATGGTTTTGAGATAACAAAGAATATGTATGAGGAAGCATACAAAGCAGATGAAAAGGCAGCTAATGGCAAGTCTGTTAATGGTACACAGGTTATGTCAGCAGGAGACAGCACACATAGCAATAAGCTTGGTGGTTTTATAACAGCAGAACTCTTTGCACAGCAGATCCAGAATATGAATATATCACTTTCAAAGGCTGTTAAATCACCATCCAGAGTAGCGGGTGTTAATCCGGATGGACAGCAGGTGTTTGTTGTTGATAAGAATGGAGTGCTTACTGCTAAAGCAGCAGATGCAAATGGCAGCTTCACAGAAGATGCAGTGTACTGGACAACAAAAGGCCAGAGCCTTTTAGGTGTAATAAGTGCTAAGAATGAAGAACTTAATAAGAGTGAGAAACCAGCGCCGGATCCAACACCATCGCCAGACCCAACGCCAGCACCAGACCCAACACCATCGCCAGACCCAACTCCGGCACCAGATCCAACGCCAGCACCAGACCCAACGCCGGAACCAGATCCAACGCCAGCACCAGAACAGGGTGGCAGCGATAAGAAAGATGATGGAGCTATGTCAGGTAGTGACAGTAAGAAAGATGACAATGCTATATCATCTGACGATAAAAATCCAGATGCTTCTAAAGATGATGTAAAAACAGCAGATGTATATCACGTGATGGGATATAGTGTGGCATTTACAATGGCATTAGCTGGAATAGTACTTCTTGTGAATGAAGATAGAAAAAAGAAAAGGCTGATTAATAAATAATATAATAGTTATAGATACTAGTGTTAGTGATGATTAGAATTGATTAGTATTGATTGGCATTGAATAAAGCCAGATACACAATGACTTAGGTTGTTGTGTGTCTGGTTTTTGAATACTTGAATATTATTCGTTCGAATATTATTTGCTTGAATATTATTTGCCTGAATGTTTTTTGAAATATAATAATGTATGGATTTATGTACAATACATTATTAAATATGCAAAAAGATATTGACCTTGACATTGGTTCATACTTTATAATTCCATAAAAAGGACAGATTGTCCAGAAAAGAAAGGGAAGGTTATTTATGATGAAGAAAAGAAACAGAAAACGTATAAGTTGTCTGCTTAGCGCTTTGCTTCTGCTTGTTATGAGCATAGGCTGGAGCGTTATGGCTATGGCTGATGATGCGGTTAATAAAGACAGCAGCAAGCCTACAGTATGGATAATAGGTGATTCTACAGTAAGTTCTTTTGCTGATAATTATTATTATCCAAGATATGGATGGGGTACACAGATTGATAAGTATCTTGATGGAACATATGAAGTGAAGAATATAGCTTTATCAGGAAGAAGTTCTAAGAGCTATGTTAATGATAAGGAGTATAAAGAACTTACAGCCGGTATGAAGCAGGGTGATTATCTTCTTATAGGCTTTGGTCATAATGATGAAAAGGCAGAAGCAGACAGATATACAGACCCTAATGGTGATTATAAGACAGCTGGCTCATTTGCTAACTCATTATATGAAAACTATATTAAGCCTGCGCAGGCAGCTGGTACAACAGTTATTCTCTGTACACCTATAGTAAGAAGAACTGCTACAGCAGAATGGTCTGACAGTAATCTTCATATCACAAAGGATAGTGGTGATTTCAAGGGTGGAGATTATGCCCAGTCTATAAGGAATCTTGGTAAGGAACTTAATATACCAGTTGTTGATATGACTAAGATGACAAAAGAGTTATATGATACATTAGGACCAGATGAGACAGTCAACCTTCATGCATGGACATCATCTAAGGCTACAAGCGTTGATAATACACATACAAACATTTATGGTGGAACATATAATGCTTATCTTGTAACTAAGACAATTAAGGAACTTGGGGTAGCTGGAATGTCAGAACATATAACAGCTAAGGAAGCACCTGTTAAGGCTGATGTACTTAAGTCTAATCCTGATTATAAGGAAGCTGAATATTCAGGAGAACTTAAGCAGAGTGAATTATGGAAAGATGCAGGCGTTTT
>OGLF01001552.1_pt1 | contig 12568 bp, 8 predicted proteins | sample 1572701 | NCBI WGS metagenome assembly OGLF01 (sample SAMEA2581910, study PRJEB24529) | metagenome | biome: Human gut stool | place: China | collected 2011 | reverse complement strand
CATAGCAGCAAAACTGTCCGAACTCTGCTTCTATTGGGTGTCCTATGACGAAGCAGAGTTCGGACAGTTTTGCTGCTATGACTTTGAAGAAAGCTGTGATAATACATATCACTACAGCAAAATGACAGGCTATGTTGTGAATGCCAGCAATGACGGTTCTGTTTACGGTGCAAATGTTTTCACCGCTAAAGCCGATGAAAAGCTTGATAAAGCAGGCTTTATGTATGTGGGCAAAACGGGCAGTGCGGATTACACCCTAAGCGTCTATACCGACGTTTCCGACAGCGACCCTATAGGCGTCCTTGAAACGCAGATAAGCGGCTCAGTGTCCGCAAACGGCTTTTATACAGTTGACTTTCCCGAGGATATCCTCCTTGAAGAGGGCGAGAAATATTCCATTTCAGTAAAATTCAGCGGCGACAGCGGCAGGGGATATCTCCTTGCAGAAAGCGACCGAACATCAAAGGCACAGTCAGGGCAAAGCTATGTTTCCATTAACGGCAAATATTGGTCTGACGTTGGAGCAGATAAGACCGACTCTATAGGAAGCCTTTTTATCTATGCTTATACTGACGATACTGCAAAGCCCGATAAAAGTTCACTTGAAACCACCCTTGCAAAGTACGGCACCCTTGCAGGCTGTGAAAGGGAAGCAAACAATGCCCGAAAGGTGCTTGCGGACGAGAACGCTTCTAAAAATGATATCTCAACCGCACAAAAGCTCCTTATCTCCGCCGCAGAAGAACAGGACGAAGCCCTTGTTATAACCACAGAAGTCCAGTGGGAAAGCTTTGCAAAGCGTGTCAGCAGTGGCGAAAGCTTCGAGGGCAAGCTAGTCACCCTTGAAGGCGACCTTGACTTTGACGGAAAAACTATCTCACCCGTAGGCGATTCTGAAAACCCATTCATGGGCTATTTTGACGGCAACGGACACCTTATAAAAAACGCAGTCATCATGTCCAATGAGTATTCAGGGCTTTTCGCATACATAAAAAACGGTGCAGAGTTAAATAACATCTCTCTGAAAAACTGTATAGTGAAAGGCGATTACGCAGGTGGAATAGTGGGTTTTTATCAAGGAACAGCCATAAAAGCCTGCACCTTTGACGGCACAGTGTCAGGAGAAGTCTATTCAGGCGGCATCATAGGAAGACAATCCTGCGGTATCATAACAGAGTGTTCTTCAAACCTAAGGGAAAACAGCTCCGCCATTACAAACGCCTTTATAGGCGGCAGGGATATTGCCGTTTCCGTTGTGAACGCATACGGCTGTTACAGCAATGACAGCGACAGCCTGGTTTCAAGCCTCTCTGCAAAAAATGCGCTTTCTCAAGGGGCATATGCAATGAACACCTACGGGGAAAAGTTCAAAGACAGCGCAAAGTGGACAATGGACGGCACTCTTGTGCGCCAGACCTCATACAGCGAGCAGGCTTCCCATAAGATAACATTCTCTGCTGTGGCACAGACCATAGAAGTCTGCACCGACTATGCAGGCAAAGCCGTGTTCCCGAATGTGAACGTTCAGCAGGGCTACACTCTCGGCTGGTATCGTAAAGGCGAACCTGTGAACAGCGACACAGTTTTCACAGAAAACACCACAGTTTCCGCAAAAGTCACCCCAAGTGACAAAGCGAAGATAGATTATATTTTAAACGGCGGCGAAAACAGCCCCCTTAACCCTGATGATCTTAGCAAGGGCGAAACCGCACAGCTTTCCGCCCCCACAAAAGAGGGCGCACAGTTCACAGGCTGGTATGCCGACCCACAGCTTGAGAGCGAGCCTATAATGTCCGTGAGCTTTTCAGACGGCTCAAAGACGCTTTATGCAGGTTGGTAACCCTATGTCTGCAAGGTCGATTTCACCGATATAAACGGCACAGTTTTATCATCTCAAACCATAGAATACGGCAAAAGTGCCGATCCGCCCAAAGCACCGACCATAAAAGGCAAACGCTTTACAGGCTGGGATAAAGACTTTTCAAAAGTCACAGCCCATATGACAGTGCAGGCGGTCTATACCGACAGAAAGCTTATAAAAGACTGCGAGATATCAGGCTTTAAAACACATATGACATTCACAGGCTATGAGCTTGCTCAAAGCAGTATAACGCTTTCCTATGGCGATACCGCTTTGACGAATAATAAAGACTATACCATTGACTATGCCGATAATATAGCCGCAGGCAAGGGCAAAATGATAATAACAGGCATTGGCGGATACAGTGGCACTATAGTCAAAGCATTCGACATTCTTCCAAAGTCCGCCCACTTGACAAGCGTCTATTATGTTGATACGCTCTCCTACACAGGCAAGCCTATAAGACCTGACGTTATGGTAACGGACGGAGGAAAATTTCTTCTTCCTGAACATGATTATACTGTTTCCTATAGCTCAAATACAAAAATAGGCGTTGGAAAAATGATCATAAGCTTCATGGGCAACTATCAGGGTACGATAACAAAAACTTTTACCATTTATCCTGCAAAACAGGAGATACAATCTCTGCAAACAAGATATAAAGGCTTTTTTATCGACTTTGCTCAGAAAGGTTCAGCCACAGGATATGAATTGCAATACAGTACACGTTCTGACTTCGCAGGTGCAAAAACTTTGACTATAACCTCAAACAAAACGGATAAAAAGACAGTTTCAAACCTGACGGCAGGGAAGAAATATTATGTAAGAGTGCGTTCATATACAATAGTCAGCGGCAGGCGTTATAACGGCGCATGGTCTGATACAAAGAGCGTGACCACCGCAAAATATGATATTGCCAAAGCTAAGGTAGCAGGCATAAAAAACAAGTCTTTCACAGGCAAGAACATTACCCAAAGCATAACAGTCACATATTCGGGCAAGACCCTTAAAAACGGCACAGACTATACAGTGAAATATTCCTCCAACAAGAATATAGGCACAGCTAAGGTAACAGTAACAGGAAAAGGCTCGTATGGCGGAGTGATAACAAAGTCTTTTATAATAAACCCTGCCAGGCAGACCATACAAAAGCTCATGCCGGTGAAAAAAGGCTTTTATATAGACTATGCACAGAAAGGCTCTGCTACAGGCTATGTGATATCCTATGCTGAAAATATATCTTTCAGCGGTGCAAAGACAGTTAAGGTGACCTCAAATAAGACCGACAAAAAGACTATAACAAATCTTAAAAGCCAAAAGACATATTTCGTCCGTGTGAGAAGCTATACAGCCACAGGTGGCAAGACCTACTTCGGACAGTGGTCTGATATAGCCAAAGTTTATACCAAATAATTATCCATGTTATCGGGAGGGATAGCAATGACCACAAAAACAAAGCTTGTAAAAAGAATATTCTCATCGCTCTTGACAGCCGCACTTGCAGTTCCAATGACGGCTCTCACTGCCCATGCAACAGGGGAGGCTTTCTTCTATCCGCCTAAAAACCCCGTCATGACCGATCAGCAGTTTGAAGTGTCCGTGACATTTTCTGCAGATTCAGAGATAGGAAGCGTTCAGGCAAATATCGCCTATGACGATTCCGTTATAGAATTTGTGTCAAGCGACAACGCCTCAGGCGGCGGAGGAGTTCTTACAGTAAACGGATTTCCTGATACTCCCTCTTCAGAAGTGGATTTCAGCTTTACGTTCAAAGGTCTGTCAGCAGGAAATGCAAATATAAGCCTGCAAAGCTGTCAGATATATTCCCCTGATTCAGAGCTTATCGGTTCGCCTACCGCCTATTGTGTCATAACAGTTGGAGGCGATAAGGTGGAAACCAAGACCGAAACAGAAACCACGACCACCACCGAAAAGACCACCACCACTACCACTAAGACCGCACATTCAAACGGCATACCCGATAAAGGCGTTCTTACAGCCCTGACAGTGGATAACGGCGAGCTTTCTCCTGCCTTTGTCTATAATGTCTATAACTATACAGTGAACGTTGACAATTCCGTTACCAATGTTGAGATAGAGGGAACAACAGCAAGCCCCTCTGACTATATATGGTATACAGGCACCAGCGAGTGTCAGGTGGGCGAAAATGTACGAACCATAACCGTCACAGACGTTGACGGCAATGCCGCCACCTATACTGTCACCATAATAAGAGCCGCAGGCGGAGATTAACAGCAGACCCGGACCGCCCAAAAGAAAGACAGCTCCGATACTTCATCTGCCGTGTCCAAAAACGCAAATGTTATGGACCAGTATAAAAAGATGCTCAATACCGCCCTTGCTATCGTCCTTATTGTCCTTGTTATCGCACTTGTCGTAATAATTATCTGGATAAGAGGAAAGATCAAAGGCGGCAAAAAGGATAAATAAGTTCTGTGTAAAGAGATGATAAACAGCCAAAAGTGGCGTATCAACGTGCTTTTGGCTGCTTGTGACAGCATTTTTCACTCTGCTTACACGAATACACATTTTTTTTACAAAAATCACACAAAAACAAGTATAATTTCGACACCTGCCAGAGTATAATGTGAATATGCTGATGGTGATTCAGTTTAGAGAGTGGCTCCAATAGGGGCTGCTTTTTTTATGCTCCAAAAACTTTTTTCATGAATTCTTCTGTGGAGATGACCCCGCTGCGATTGAATCTGTAAAGACCAAAAAGGCAGCGTTCATCTTCTTTTTTTATTATATTGATTTTTTCCTCTACTCCAAGACTAGCCTCAAACCCCATGTTCTTTACGAGCCGACTTGCACTTTCGCAGGTTACGCCGAAAGGATAGGTGTAAACGTTTGGCTGAAAACCACAGTGTTCATTGCAAAGCGTTTGAAGCTTCGTGGTGTCGTTAAGAAATACCTTTCGGTAATCCTCGTAGCTTTCCCCCTCCAGCTGACCGACTCCACGCCTGCCCTCAAGATTGTGCATATCGTAAGAGTGATTGCATATCTCCACATGACCGCTGTCACGAAGCACCGAAACGTCCTGCCAGTCAAGATAAGAGTAAGCAGGATCAGGCTCAGCCTCCTCGCAGGCAGCGTCAGTGTAAGCTCCCACAATAGATACAGTGGCTTTCATATCGTATTTTTCAAGAAGCGGCAGAAGATATTCTCTGTAGTTGTAAGTGCCGTCATCAAAGGACAGTATGATGGGCTTCTCAGGCAGCTCGCCCCCACGCTTCACATATCTTATAACGTCATTTACAAAAACAGTAGTGTAGCCGTTCTGCTTCAGATAAAGCAGATCCTTTTCAAGCTCGATAGGCGTTATGACATACTCACCGCTGCGATCTTCGTTTTTTACGATGCTGTGATACATTATGATCGGAAGCTTTATCCCATCTGTTTTTTCTTCTTTTGCAAAGGTCGGCATAACAGCCACCGCCGCCAGCATAGAAAGTACAGCTATAACGCAAAGCATCACCCTTTTTCTTATCCTTAGACTTATGTACATATTTTATTTACCCCCTTTTTACTTATTCTTATTCACCTCCATATCATTAATTGCATCATAAATTCACAAAAAATATGCTTGTGGTACTTGAAATAATTGTGCAATTATGATATAATAAACACGTAATATCGCAGTGTTGTGTGCTGCGTTAAAAACAAGTTCATAAGGGGGAACTTTATATGAAAACGTTGCGTTCAAAGCTGCTTTTGGCAATGCTTTCAATCGCCCTTATCATCACGGTGCTGCTCAGCTTGGTTTCCGTGTATTTTATAAACGTTTCTGCAAAGGATACGCTCAAAAGCACCGCTGAACCACTGGCTGTTCAGGCGGCTAAGAATTTTGACTCGACGATCAGCTCTTATACGAATAATATAGTTTCGACCGTAAAGTCTGATTCTTTTTTAGAGGCAAAAACTGACGCTGACAGACTAAAGGCGGTAAAAAGTGGCTTTGCAGACAACACAGGCTTCTATCTGAATTTTACAGTTTATGACGGCAATGGCATTGTGCTTGCAACAGATAATGAAATGGTATCGTCATCAGTTGAAAAGGAGCACATCATAAGCGCTTGCGAAAGAAGCTCGGCTTATATAACCGATATATATACCTTTGGCGGTAAGAATTATTTTTCTATACTTGCTTCAACAAAGTCTGGCAACACAGAACAAAAAGTCGCTTGTATTACCATTCAGAGCGATATGCTTATCAATGCTCTTAATGAATATACCTTCGGAAAATCCGGCTATGTTTATCTTGTTGGTAAAGACGGAGAGATCCTTCTTCATAAGGATACCGATCAGATAGGTAAAAATGCCCTTGAGATCGGTAAGAAAGATGAAGAATATACGGAAGTGACAAATGCCGTTGAGAAAATACTTGCAAATAATAGCGGTACAACAGAGTATAAATTTAAGGATAACAATTATATCGTGGGCTATTATGGTTCGTCATATTTTGACGGTACTGTCGTCATGGTTACAAATGTTGCCGACTTCACCACTGCAAGCTCCAGCGCACTTACTAATATCATTGTAATGGGCGTTGTGCTTATGTGCCTGACGGTGCTGTTCTCTCTGCTTTTTGCAAAGAGGATAACAAAGCCTATCATTTCTACCACAAACAGACTTCGTTCTCTCGCACAGGGCAACCTTACCGACCCTGTTGACGTGTGGTATTCAAAGGACGAGCTTGGCGTCCTTTCAAACTCCCTGGAAGAAACTATCGTCTGCCTCAGGCAGTATATCAACCTTATCACAGTGGCTCTTACCCAGATATCCGAGGGCAACCTTTGCCACAGAATGGAAGGTACTTTCAAGGGCGACTTCTATAAGATAAAGAGTACGTTTAACGAGATACTCGATTCACTGTCTGATACCTTTGCTTCTATCAATATGTCAGCCGAGCAGGTGAACTCAGGAGCGGTTCAGGTGTCAAATATCGCACAGTCTGTATCACAGGGTTCTACACAGCAGGCTTCCGCGATCGAGGAGCTTTCCGCTACCCTCAGTGATGTTTCAAAGCAGATAACTCAAAACTCTGAGGACTCTAAGAACGCTTATAATATCGTACTTAAGAATACCGAAGCCGTTGACAACTGCAACAGCGATATGGGCAACATGGTAAATGCCATGAATGCTATCCATACAGCTTCCGATGAGATCTCAAAGATAATCAAGGTCATTGACGAGATCGCATTCCAAACAAATATCCTTGCCCTTAACGCCGCCGTAGAGGCCGCAAGAGAGGGTTCAAAGGGCTTTGGCGTGGTAGCAGACGAGGTAAGACGTCTGGCATCAAGATCAGCCGAAGCCGCAAAGCAGACCGCTTCACTTATCGAAAACCAGTCTGCCGCCGTTTCAAAGGGCTCTAAGATAGCCGAAGAAACCGCTGATTCACTGAACAATATCGTAAGTAATTCAAATACTATGAGGGATCTCGTAAAGAACATTTCAGACGCTTCTGAGGCGCAGGCAGAAGCTATCGTTCAGGTAAATACGGGAGTAGACCAGATATCAGCCGTTGTATCAGCCAATCCCTCGACTGCAGTCGGTTCAGCTTCCGCAAGCGAGGAGCTTTCAAGCCAGTCGCTTATACTAAAGAATATGATAGCACGTTTCAAACTTAGCGAGAACAGTGAAAAGGATAAGAAAGAGCATCAGACTTCAAGGTTCACATATATTGACGATGAGCCGGAAAGCGAGGCCACCCCTGAGGAAACTCAGCAGGATATCACTCCTTCCGACGAAGCCGATATAGAAGATTTCAGCACAAGCGATAAGTATTGATATCGTTGATAATGATAGAATTTCATTGAAAGGACTTGGTAAAATGAAGAAAAGAATAGGCATACTCACAAGCGGAGGAGATTGTCCGGGACTTAACGCAACTATCAGAGGCGTTGCAAAGGCTTGCTATGAAAAGTTCGGTGAAGACGTCCAGATAATCGGCATAGAGGACGGCTATTACGGGCTTATCAATAATATGTGCAAGGAAATGAAGCAGTCTGATTTTTCTGGTATCCTTACCACAGGCGGAACTATTTTCGGCACAAAGAGAACGCCTTTCAAGAAAATGCAGGTCATCGAAGAAGATAACGTGGATAAAGTAAAGGCTATGAAAGAAACCTATAAAAAGCAGAAGCTCGATTGCCTGCTCACCTTGGGCGGCAACGGCACTCATAAGACCGCTAACCTCCTTTCAACTGAGGGACTTAACGTTATCGGACTGCCAAAAACTATAGACAACGATATCTGGGGTACAAGCGTGACTTTCGGTTTTCATACCGCCGTTGACACAGCCACAGACGTTATCGACAGACTTCATTCCACAGCCAATTCCCACGGAAGAATACTTGTTGCAGAAATAATGGGCAATAAAGCCGGCTGGCTTACCCTCTATTCAGGCATCGCAGGCGGTGCAGATATAATAGTGATCCCTGAGATACCATACGATATAGAAAAGCTTGCCGAGGCTTGCGAAAAGAGAGAGTCAAAGGGATTCTCTATAATGGCAGTGGCTGAGGGTGCTTTTGATAAAGAAGAGGCAAAGCTTAAAAAGAAGGAAAGAGCAAGACTTCGTGCAGAACAAGGTCTTACAACTGCTACCCCTAGAATTGCAAAGCAGATAGAAGAGCTTACAGGCAGAGAAACAAGAGTTTGCGTTCCTGGTCATATGCTCAGAGGCGGCAGTCCGTCGGCTTATGACAGAGTGCTTGCCACAAAGTTCGGCGTCCATGCCGCAGAGCTTATCGCAGCCGATAAATACGGCTATGCAGTGGCAATGATAAATGAAGTTGTGTCAGAAAACCCACTTTCAGAAGTCGCAGGCAAAACAAAATTTGTCCCTGCCGACCACCAGCTCGTAAAGACCGCAAAGGCTCTGGGCGTCGCTTTCGGTGACTGATAAATGCAAAACAAAAGCGGTGCAGCCTAAACTGTGCCGCTTTTTATGCTTGTTTCAGTAGCGGCGATCTGAGGTCGTCCGCCTGATCTCCGACAAATCATATGCTTGCCACAAAACCTATAACATAAAAAAGCTCCGCATTCCTGCGGAGCTTTTATTGTATCTATATTAGCCTATGAGCCAGTCATACATTTCCTGATATTTGTTAGCAGATGCCTGCCATGAGAAATCCTGTGCCATTGCAGATTTGATAAGTCCGTTCCATTCGTCACGTCTGTCATCAAATATGTACTTTGCGAACATAACAGTGTTGTACATCTCGTGTGCATTGTAGTTTGCAAAGCTGAAACCAGTGCCGGTCCTCTCAAACTGATTGAACGGCTGAACAGTATCTCTCAAACCGCCAGTTTCACGAACGATAGGCAACGTGCCGTAACGCAGCGACATAAGCTGTGAAAGTCCGCATGGCTCGAAAAGGGACGGCATAAGGAATGCGTCAGCTGATGCGTAAATGCGGTGGCTCATTTCCTCACTGTAGTAAATGTTAGCGGAAACCCTGTCAGGGTACTTGCCTGCAAACCAGCGGAACATATCCTCATATTTCTGTTCACCTGTGCCAAGCACAACGAACTGTATGCCCTGTTCGCACATTCTTTCCATCATGTATGCAATAAGGTCAAAGCCCTTCTGATCTGTCAAACGGCTAACAATGCCTATCATAAAGCGATTGTCGTCCTGCGCAAGACCAAGCTCAGCCTGAATTGCTCTCTTGTTGTGTATCTTCTTCTCAAGCACGTTGTCATAATTGTATCTTACAACAATGTTCTTGTCCGTGTCAGGGTTGTAATCAACGTAGTCGATACCATTGACGATACCACGCAGATCGTTAGCCCTAGCCCTCATAAGTCCGTCAAGACCCTCGCCGTAGAACTGAGTCTTTATCTCCTCTGCGTATGTGTTGCTGACAGTTGTGATAGCGTCAGCATAAACAAGACCGCCCTTGAGCATATTTCCGTCAACGCCCGTTCTCAGCTTGTCGATAGTGAAGTAATAGTCAGACAGACCGGATATCCTCTTGAACTGCTCAACGCCGTCATTTCCCTGGAATTTCAGATTGTGTATAGTCATAACGGTCTTTATGCCGCGGAAAAAATCTCCCCCTGCAAAGCTGTCATGAAGATATACAGGTATAAGACCCGTCTGCCAGTCGTGACAGTGTATAACATCAGGACGGAAATCAAGAAGCGGCAGAGCAGAAAGCACAGCTCTGTCAAAGTACATGAACTTTTCTATATCCCAGTGATGCTCAGTGTAAGGCTTGTCACCGGTGAAATAATGTTCGTTGTCGATAAAATAGAACGTAACGCCATCATAAACGCATTCAAGCACGCCCACATATTGGCTCTGACCTGCAAAGTCCATGTAGAAATGGGTCTTGTACTGCATCATGTCTTTCCACTGCTGTTTCATGCAGGAATATTTAGGAAGAATTACTCTGACATCATAATACCTCTTGTCAAAGCACTTAGGCAGAGAGCCAACAACGTCAGCAAGACCGCCTGTCTTGATAAACGGAACACACTCCGAAGAAGCAAACAAAACTTTTTTCATATTCAAGTTATCCTTTCCAACTTAATTCTTGAATTTTCAGGGCAATAATTATCGCTATTGCCAATGTGTACATAACAATTATAACACTTTTTGTTGAAAACGTCAAGAGCAAAACCTCGTTTGCACCATAAAAGCGCAGTGATGAAAAATTAATAATTAAAAGTAGACATAAGCCGCTTTGTGTGGTATAATAAAGTGTCAAAGTATAATTATCAGATATAGGAGAGTTAAAATGATAACAGTATCAAACGTAAGCCTTTCATTCGGTGGTCAGCTTCTTTTCAAGGACGTTGACCTTAAATTTACAAACGGCAACTGCTATGGCATAATCGGTGCAAACGGTGCAGGAAAGTCAACATTTCTGAAGATCCTCTGCGGTGAGATAGAGCCTACCACAGGCGAGGTAGTGATCTCAAAAGAGGACAGACTTTCAGTGCTTCGTCAGGATCACTTTGCATTTGACGAGTATACAGTTCTTGAAACTGTAATAATGGGCAATAAGCGACTTTATGAGATAATGAAAGAAAAGGACGAGCTTTACGCCAAGGAGGACTTCACCGAGGAGGCCGGCGACAGAGCAGGTCAGCTTGAAAGCGAGTTCGCAGAATTAAACGGCTGGGAAGCTGAGTCTGACGCTTCAAAGCTCATTCAGGGTCTTGGTCTTTCCGAGGATATCCTCTATTCACAGATGTCCACCCTCTCAGGTAACGAAAAAGTCAAGGTGCTTCTTGCACAGGCGCTTTTCGGCAATCCTGATATTATCATGCTGGACGAGCCTACAAACCACCTTGATATCGACGCTATAAGCTGGCTTGAGGACTTCCTTGCCGACTATTTCGGAACTGTCCTCGTCGTATCCCATGACAGACACTTCCTTAATAATGTTTGTACCCATATCGTGGATATCGACTATACAAAGATAAAAATGTATGTTGGTAACTACGAGTTCTGGTATGAGTCCTCACAGCTCATGCAGAGAATGATAAAGAACCAGAACAAGAAAGCCGAGGAAAAGATAAAGGAACTCCAGGAGTTCATCAACCGCTTCTCAGCAAACAAATCAAAGTCCAAGCAGGCTACCGCAAGAAGAAAGCTTCTTGATAAGCTCACAGTCGAGGAAATGCCTGCCTCATCAAGAAAATATCCTTTCATAGGCTTTAATATGGATAGAGAGCTTGGAAAAGACGTCCTCAAAGTCAACGGCATATCCAAAACAGTTGACGGCGTAAAGCTCCTCAATAATGTTTCCTTTACCCTCAGCCGTACCGATAAGGTCGCTTTCATCGGTGAGTCCGAGCAGGCTATCACAATGCTTTTCAAGATACTTGCAGAGGAAGAAGAGCCTGACGAGGGCAGCATTAAGTGGGGCGTTTCCACATCACGTTCATATTTCCCAATAGATAACTCAGCCTACTTCAACGATAATGACGAAAGCATCGTTGACTGGATAAGAAAATATTCCACTTCCGAGGTAACAGACACCTACCTCAGAGGTTTCCTTGGCAAAATGCTCTTCTCAGGGGACGAGATATATAAGCCTGTAAAAGTTCTCTCAGGCGGTGAAAAGGTAAGATGTATGTTCAGCCGTATGATGCTCTTCGGCTCAAACGTTATCATGCTTGACCGACCTACCAACCACCTCGACCTTGAGTCTATCACAGCCGTGAATAACGGACTTAGAGATTTCAAAGGCGTTGTGATTTTCGCATCTCATGACCACGAAATAGTTCAGACAGTTGCAAACAGAATAATCGAGATAACCCCCGACGGCTGTATCGACAGACAGGGAACATATGAGGAGTTCCTTGATTGGCGACGTGAGCGTGGCATGAAGTCATTTATCGAGTAATTTTATTATGGAGAAGTATCCAAAATGGCAAAAATGAAAAACGTGACCGTAAGAGGTTACAATATTGACGACGTTCCTGCAATGGCAGAGATATGGAACGAAGTTGTAAAAGAGGGCAATGCCTTCCCACAGAAAGAGATCCTCGACTATGATGGGGCAAAAAAATTCTTTGCTTCACAAACATTCTGCGGTGTTGCAGAGAATGAGGGCGAAACTGTAGGAATGTATATTCTCCACCCTAATAACGTTGGCAGATGCGGACATATCGCAAACGCAAGCTATGCCGTAAAAAGCACCTGCCGTGGAAAAGGAGCAG
>OGLF01001548.1_pt1 | contig 12593 bp, 7 predicted proteins | sample 1572701 | NCBI WGS metagenome assembly OGLF01 (sample SAMEA2581910, study PRJEB24529) | metagenome | biome: Human gut stool | place: China | collected 2011 | reverse complement strand
TCTACAATTGCGTACATTTCTTATATATAATGTATAAGTTAGCTCCGTCGGGTGGCCTCTAATCACTTAGAATACACTTAATTAAACCCGGTGCGGAATAATCGGGCACAAAATTACCTCTTTTATTTGGAACGGACAAATCTTTCTTTCTCTTTTTTTAGACAATTAATATTTCGTGCTTAAACAAATGCTTCTCCATAAGCCGGGATGTTCCGGGAGTGCCGTTAAGCGGTGGAGATGCGAAGGTTTATTCGTTCCATCGTGGAGAACATTCTGTTCCACCGTGGAGGAAATTTTGTTCCACCATGGCAGAACAAAACTTTCCCCATAGCGGAACGATTTAATTGTGGCAAGGTATTTCCTTAAGCATTATATAAGGATGAGAAAGCAAAAGAGAGCGGCGAATGCAGCAAAGAGGAGCAGCAGAAGCGCAATGCGACGTACACTGATGTTCCTTGGGGATGCAGCGGCGGGCAATGGTTCCCGTTCTAACAATTCTTCCAGGCTGCTCATTATTTTCTTGTGCGGGTATTTCTTCAGTTCTTCGGCGGTGGTCATGCCGTGCGTGATACCTGCAAAATCCACTCCGGCTTTTTGTGCGGTTTCTGCATCTACCGTACTGTCGCCGATGTATAGTGTTTCGGCCTTGGTGGCGTGGAGTTGCCTGATGGCAAGCAACAGACCTTCCGGCGACGGTTTGGGCGTTTGCACATCTTCTCCGCCGACGATGATGTCAAAAAAGTCTTCGGGAAAATGCTGGTCCAGCAGCTCCTTGATGCGGTAACGGAATTTGGTGGATATAATTCCGATGCGGGCGCCTGAATCTTTCAAGGCTGCCAGTACCGACTTGGTTTCAAGGAAAAGCACGGTATTGACGGTCATGTGCGTATCTGCCTCTTTTATATATTCTTTTTTGAACTCAGCCAACTGGCGGGTATCGGTTACGCCGGAAAGAATGGAAAAAGATTCTTCCAGCGTTTTGCCGATGGTGCGTTTAATGTCGTTGTCGGTCGGGCGGGTATAGCCGTGGCGGTTCAGCACGTTGCGGAAACAGGTGACGATGCCGCGTGAAGAATCGGCAAGCGTGTAATCGAAGTCAAAGAGGTAAGTTGTATAGTTCATTTGTTTTTTTACGCAAACATAAATAAAAAACATGAGTTCCGAATGCTTTATCTTGTAGAAAACTTTCTTTATCCGTTTTTGGGGTACGGACGAAAAAATATGCAAAAAGTGTGAAAACATACATGTTTTTTCTTATATTTGTATTCGGACATACTTATGGAAATAAGTGTTATTTCATGTTGAGTTGTTTTAATAGGCAGTTTGAATATGTTAACCGTATCATATTATGAAAATATTGAGATCCATTTGTACAGTCTTGCCTGTCCTGTTGCTATCCTCTTGTATGCAGCGGGACGCTTTGAAAGTCGCAGACGAATGTTATGCAGACTATGTAAATCCGTTTATCGGTACAGATTTTACCGGGAATACATATCCCGGTGCACAGGTTCCCTTCGGCATGGTGCAACTCAGTCCCGACAACGGGCTTCCCGGTTGGGACCGCATTTCGGGATATTTTTATCCCGACAGTACGATTGCCGGTTTCAGTCACACCCATCTTTCGGGTACAGGGGCGGGCGATTTGTATGACATTTCCTTCATGCCGGTAACTCTTCCTTATAAGGAGGCTGAAGAACCGTTGGGCATCCATTCCCGGTTCTCGCATGCCGATGAGTCCGCAAGCGCAGGTTACTATCGCGTGCTCCTGAAAGATTACGATATCAACGTAGAGCTTACCGCAACCGAGCGTTGCGGCATTCAGCGCTATACCTTTCCCCAGGCTGATGCAGCCGTTATCCTGAATTTGAGGAAAGCCATGAACTGGGACTTTACGAAAGATTCTTATGTAGAGAAAGTGGATTCCGTTACTATTCAGGGCTATCGTTTTTCTGACGGATGGGCGCGCGGTCAGCGCATCTTTTTCCGTACACGCTTTTCCCGCCCCTTTGAGACGATGCGGCTGGATTCGGCAGCAGTCCTGAAAGATGGAAAAAGAATCGGGACTTCGGTCATGGCACGTTTTGACTTTAAGACAACAAAGGGAGAACAGCTCCTTGTGAGCACGGCCATTTCGGGGGTAAGCATGGAAGGGGCAGCACGTAATCTGGCGGCGGAAGTACCTGATGATGATTTCGATAAATACCTTGCTGCCGCACGCAAAAACTGGAACAGGCATTTGTCACGGATAGAAATCGAGTGCGGCAATCGTGATGAAAAGGTGAAGTTTTACACGGCCCTTTACCACTCGATGCTGGCTCCTACCATCTATGCCGATGTGGACGGTTCTTATTACGGGCCCGACAGGCAGGTACATAAAGCCGACGGATGGACGAATTACAGCACTTTCTCCTTATGGGATACGTACCGTGCCTCTCATCCGCTTTATACTTATATAGAGCCGGCGCGTGTGAACGACATGGTGAAATCCTTCCTTGCCTTTTATGAGCAGAACGGTCGCCTGCCGGTATGGAATTTTTATGGCAGCGAAACGGATATGATGATAGGCTATCACTCCGTACCGGTCATTGTGGATGCCTGTCTGAAAGGTATAGGGGATTTTGATGCTAAGAAGGCTTTGGAGGCTTGCGTGGCTACAGCCAATATGGATGATTATCGGGGCATCGGCCTTTATAAGAAGCATGGATATGTGCCTTACAACGTGACGGATAGCTATAATGCAGAGAACTGGTCGCTCTCCAAAACCCTGGAGTATGCTTACGATGATTACTGTATAGCCCTCTTGGCCGAGAAGCTGGGTGAGCGGCAGGTAGCGGATGAATTCTACAAACGTTCGCAGAATTATAAGAATGTATATAATCCGCAGACATCTTTCATGCAGCCGCGTGATGACAAGGGAGCTTTTATAGACGGTTTCTCGCCGGATGATTATACGCCGCATATTTGCGAAAGCAACGGTTGGCAGTATTTCTGGTCGGTGCAGCAGGATATTGACGGGCTGATAGCCCTGACCGGCGGGAAGGAACGCTTTGCGCAGAAGCTTGACAGTATGTTCACGTACCGCCCTGCCGATGATGAGGAGCTTCCTATTTTCAGTACCGGTATGATAGGGCAGTATGCGCATGGCAATGAACCGAGCCATCATGTTATTTATCTGTTCAACAAAGTGGGGCAACCCTGGAAAACCCAGAAGTATGCGTCGGAGGTGATGCGTGAGCTGTATAGGAATACGCCCGCTGGCTTGTGCGGTAATGAGGATTGCGGGCAAATGTCTGCCTGGTATGTATTCAGCGCCATGGGATTCTATCCTGTAAATCCGGTTGGCGGTGAGTATGAAATAGGTACGCCGCTGTATCCGGAGGTAAGGATGCGGTTGTCCAATGGCAAAACCTTTACGGCTCTTGCTCATGGGGTGAGCGGGAAGAATAGGTATGTCCGGTCGGTGAAGCTCGACGGAAAGCCTTATGACAAAAGTTATATTACGCATGAGCAGATAATGAACGGCAGTATTCTGGAGTTCGAAATGGGAAGTGAACCCGGAAAAGCATGGTATTGAGCTTACCTTGAAATAATATATGGAAGATGAGTTTGACATAGTGTACAGGCAACTTTTCCGGAAATACTATGCGAATCTGCTGTTTTATGCAACGCGCATGGTAGGGGAGGAAGATGCCGAGGATGTGGTGCAGGAAGTGTTTGTGGAGCTCTGGCACAGAAAAGACAGTGTGACAGTGGGCGAGCAGATACAAGCTTTTCTGTACCGGGCGGTTTATACCCGTGCACTGAATGTGTTGAAACATCGCGACATCAAGAACAGCTATGAAGCAGCCATGCAGGAAGTGTACAATAAACGCGCCCTGTTTTACCAGCCGGATGATAACGATGTGCTGAAACGGATAGAAGACTGGGAATTAAGGAAGCATATCATCAGCGCCATCGACGAATTGCCGGAAAAATGCAAGCTGGTATTTAAGCTCAGCTACTTGCACAATATGAAGAATAAGGATATTGCCGAAGCCATGGATGTATCGCTCCGTACGGTAGAGGCTCATATGTATAAGGCATTGAAATTTTTGCGTAGCCGGCTGGAAGGGTATATCCGGAACAAATAGCTGTAAGGTTTTGATTGTAAGATAAATATTTTTTGTAGAAAAAAAAGTGTTTGCTCGCGTAAGTGTTTTCCATAGGTGTGGTTGTTATATTATCGTAGTGAAAAAATCTAATATAAAGTAATTAGTTTAATCTTAAAAGAGACAAGTATGAAAAACAAGTATTTGTGCAATTTTCAGAAACTGCTTCGTGCATTTCTTATTTTTGCCATGTTTGCAACCTCTTCTCAGATTGCGGCAGCTCAACTGAATGTTGCTTTGTCAAATGCCCGTTTAGGGACTATGATAAAGCAGATCAAGGCGCAGTCCAAGTACCAATTTTTTTATGATGACAATCTGGCTTCCATTCCTGTACATGCAGTGAATTTGAAGAATGCTTCGTTGGAAACCGTTTTGGACAAGGCGCTCGAGGGAAAGGGTGTCAGCTATCGTATTGAAGACGGCGTGGTGTATCTTTCTAAAAAAGAAACGCGGACGGCAGTTGCCCAGGTAGCCCAGCAGGCAACTCACAAGGTAACGGGAACCGTTACGGATACTACGGGCGAACCGTTGATTGGCGTAAGTATTCAGGAAGTGGGGACTTCCAACGGTGCGATTACGGATATTGACGGTAATTATACGCTGAATGTTTCGGCTCCGTCGGCCAAATTACGTTTCTCTTACATTGGCTATGAAGCGGTAGACATTGATGTAAACGGACAAGCCGCCATTAATGTAACGATGAAAGACGACTCGCAGTTATTGCAGGAGGTTGTGGTTACTGCCCTCGGTATCAAGCGCGAGAAGAAGATGCTGGGTTATGCGGTTCAGGAACTGAAGAGCGATGAACTGAATAAAACCGGCGACCCGTCGGTAACCAGCGCACTGCAAGGTAAGGTGGCAGGTCTTCAAATGAACACCTCGGCTACCGGCTTGGGCGGTTCTACCAAAATCACCATCCGCGGTAACTCTTCCTTGAGCGACAACAACCAGCCGTTGTGGATTGTAGACGGTGTGCCGTTCAGCGATAACAATAACAGCGATGCTTCCTTCTATGGTGGTGTAGACCGTGGTGGCGCAGCACTCGACATTAATCCGGATGACATTGAAAGTATTTCCGTGTTGAAAGGACCTAATGCGGCAGCTCTTTACGGATCGCGTGCCGGTAACGGTGTTATCCTTGTTACAACCAAGAAAGGTTCCAAGAAAACCGGTTTCGGTGTGCGTTATAACGGTAATTTCACTTGGAGCAGTGTAGCGGAAACGCTGGAACAGCAAACCCGTTACGGACAAGGACAAATCGGTGCGAATGGCGGTGCTGAATATACTACATCGGCATCGGGCAGCTGGGGACCTGTTCTTGACGGCAGCCAGCAAAAGGCTTGGAACGGTGAGACATACGCTTACTCCAAGTATGGCAATAAACTGGAGGATTATTTCGATACCGGTTTCTCTCAAAATCATAACGTATCTGTGAGCAACGGTACGGAAACTTCTCATTATCGTGCTTCTGTCGGTATTGTACCCGTGTGGAGAATACCAATGGCGGTGACGGTATCAGCGGAGAATCTTTCCCCAGCCAGATTAAGGATGACAAGATGGATCGCGGTGAAGAGAACTTCTTTGAAAGCAATGCCGAATTTGTATTGATGGGCGATCGCCAGTTGACTGATAACTTCCGTCTGGGCTTTACTGCCGGCGCCAACTTCATGTATCAGAAATTCGAGAACCTTACTGCCGGTGTGGGTAATATGCACACTAAAGGATTGTGGATGTTCAATGCTTCCAATCTGCTTCGTACCGCTGCTAATGTGGAACGTGAACGTGCCATGAATTCCGTATTCGGTTCGGTACAGATGTCATGGAAGGAATATCTGTCACTCGATATTACGGCCCGTAACGACTGGTCGTCTACTTTGCCAAAGGCACATAACTCGTTCTTCTATCCCAGCGCCAACTTGAGTTTTGTTATCTCCGACTTTATGAAGAGCATCGACAAGCCGTTGCCGTCGTGGGTTACCTTTGCCAAGTTGCGTCTTTCTGCTGCTCAGGTGGGTAAGGATACGGAACCCTATCAGTTGATAAATACCTATGGTTATAAGTTCGACAACGGTATTCTGGTTCCGGATAAGAGCAATGTGAAGATGAATGACAATCTGAAACCGGAAATCGCTACCTCTTACGAGGCTGGTCTTGATATGAAATTCTTTAATAACCGTTTGGGTTTTGACTTCACTTACTATTATAGCAAGACTAAGAACCAGATTATGAAAGTGCCCGCAGCGGCTCCCTGGAGTGGCGGACAATGGGTAAATGCCGGTTTGATTACCAATCAGGGTGTGGAGTTGATGCTTTATTCTACAATTGTGGATACCAAAGACTTTACGTTCGATTTGAATGTGAATATTGCTCATAACGTATCTAAGGTGAAAGAATTGGCACCGGATGCTAATGTGAACTACCTGTTCTTTAACGGTGACAACAACTTCCCCGTTAACGTAGGTGCACGTGCCGGAGAAAAACTGGGTGAAATCTATGCTCAGAAACTGTACAAACGCGATGACAGCGGTAATATCATTATCGGTGAGAACGGTTTGCCTCAGACAATCAACGATGAGAAGGAACGCGTAAACAATCCTATCGGTAATATTCAGCCTGATTTGACTATGTCCGTATCTCCTACCTTTACTTATAAGGGAATTACCTTGTCGGCAATGTTCGATATGAAATTCGGTGGCGACATCCTTTCTTATTCCGAGATGGTGGCGGCCGGTAACGGTTTGGCAAAGCGTACCGAGAATCGCGGTGAGAAGGATAATTATATGATGGTGTTCCCCGGTGTAACCGAAAGCGGACAACCCAATACTACTAAGATTACGGCAAGCCAGTATTACGGTGCGTTGTTGGCGGAAGATTTCTTGTACGATGCTTCATTCATCAAATTGAAAGAGTTGTCAATCGGTTACAATTTCCCGACTAAACTGTTGAAAAAGACTCCGATTCAGTCGCTCAGCGTATCATTCGTGGCACGTAACCTTTGTTACCTGCTGAAACATACACCGGGTACAAGTCCGGAGGGCGGTTATGATACAACCATGTTCTCACAGGCCATCGACTATGCGGCACTGCCTTATACCCGTACATTCGGTCTGTCTGTCAGCTTAGGTTTTTAAACTTGATAATGCAGTAGGAAACTTAAAAACTCAAATATTAAAATTATATGAAACTTAATTTATATAAATCCGTTGCTCTCTGCTCATTGCTGGCATTGGCCGGATGCCATGATTTTGAAGAAATGAATACCAATCCGAACGCACCTGTCTATGACCCGTCGGTTATGGATTGCGGTCCGGAGGGTATTGATATCGATTATACCATTTCGGAGAGCGCTTTGGAAAGTCTGAAGGCAACAGAAAGTGCGTTAGGCTCTATTTTCTTCAACTTTACTTATGAAGGTCTGTATAACGATTACCAGACTGCTACCAATCTGACGCATGATGTCTATGCGGCATATAATGGCTCGAACGGTTTCTTGAACAATTCACCGGCGTATGCTTATAATGACGGTTGGTCTGCTGCCCGTTGGAAGCATTTTTATGACGACCGTACGATTGCCGAGTACAGCCAGCTTATCAAGACTTTCTGGTTCTGCAACAAGGAGTATTATCACAATGCGTTCTATATAACCCGTATCTATTACGCTTTCCTGCTTTCGGCACAAACCGATACGTATGGTGATATTCCTATCCAGTATTATGTGAAAGGTGCGATGCCGCCTACGGAAAATGTTACTTATACTCCGCAGAAAGAAGTGTATGACATTATCTTTAAATTGCTCGACCAAGCCATTACGGGATTGCATAATCCGCCTGCTGTAGATCAATACTCTTTCAGTGCTGAGGACGACCGCATCTATGGAGGTAAGGTAGAGCCGTGGATTCGTTTCGCCAATACCTTGCGCTTACGTCTGGCTTTACGTGTAAGCAATGTTGCTCCGGAAGTTGCTCGGGAGCAAGGAGAAAAAGCTTTGTCAGATCCTTCGGGCTTGATGAAAGGCCAGGAAGATAATATGAAACTGATTCCTAAACGTCAGTGGATAACCGGTGGCAATGAGAATATCTTTGCATTGATGTTCAGTTGGGGTGCAAGTTGCGTTTTACCGAAAGAGATGGAGTGGGCTTATAAAAATCAGGCTCTTAAAGAGGGTGTAGATGCCAATGGCAGTGGCTTTGTTGAAAAGGTTGCCCGAAATGCAGATGAGGAAGGTACTATCTTTGGATTGGACGCTACCAAGTATAATGAAAAAGAAGCGAATTGCTATTTGGATCCCCGTTGCAAGATACTGTTCTTCCGTCCTTCACCCTATGATCCGGGAATCAAGGATGATTATAAAGCAGAGGACCCCAATGCTGAATACGGCGGATACAGAAATGGGGCAAAAGAAGTCGGTTCTAAGTACACAGTGAAGTATTCACCTATGAAGACTAATCTGAAGAGCGATGAAATGCTTCCCGATTGTTGGTGGAATCAGGCTCGTGAAATTGTTTGGCTCGGTTACTCTGAATCTCTTTTCCTGAAAGCTGAGGCTGCATTGCGTGGTTGGGGCAATGAAACAGGAGCTACAGTTGCCGAAAGATTGTATGAAGATGGTGTACGTGCTTCTATGGACTATTATGGTATTGCTTCAGATAAAGCAGACGAATATATCAGCCATTTGAAAGGTAAAGAGGCTTTCGGAGCAGGTGGTTCAAGAGAAGAACAACTGGAACAAATCATTACACAAAAATGGTTGGCTGTTTATCCTAACGGTAACGAAGGTTGGGCTGAGGTTCGCCGCACAGATTATCCCCGTTATTTGTTGCTGCCGCGTTATGGCAACAACTCAAGCGGTGAGGTGGAGAATACCAAACTGATTAAGCGTGTAAGCTATCCGAACAGTGAATCCAGAAATCCGAACAAGCCTGCTTATACGCAAGGTACTAAAGTATGGTGGGATGTGGCAGATACGATGGATGAAACCGGTAAATGGAAAACACCGGATAACTTCAGATAATCCGTTTTAAGTTATGATAGGAAAACGGTGCATTGCCGTTTTCCTATATGGAAAACTAACCTAAGTATGATTGCGGATATCTCTCTTAGGTTAGTTTTTGTTTTTAATCTAAATGAATAATAATATATGAGATATATGAAAATAGGAACGCTTATATCGGCAGGTGTTTTAATGCTGTCATCAATGTTATTGAATTCCGGTTGCTCCGAAGCGGGTAATGGCAGAAAACAGACTACGGAAAATCCCGGAGCGATTTTCGGGGAAGTGAAGTCTGCCGCCGGTGCCAAAATGTTGACTCCCATTGCGCTCAGAGGAGATAAAAAAGCTACGGGACATTTGTTTTTTGAATTGAGTGAACCGGCAGAACAGGAGGTTGCCGTTACTTTCAAACTGGATTCCAGGATATTGGATGCTTATAACCAGTTGAATGGTACGGGGTATACGATGTATCCGGCAGACAAACTGTTGCTGGAAAACAATGGCAACGTGGTTGTTGAAGCCGGTAAAAGTAAGTCTGCCACACTTGCACTGGATATACTGCCGGGTGGAACGGAAGGGGCTACCTATGCTGTGGCTGTATCGGCGGTAGCTACTGCGGGAACGGAAAAACATACGGACAACAAGGCCTTTATTTATTTGGTAAAACCGCTTGCAGCCATGCCGGAAGTCAATGCGGGACGCAAGGTAAAGAATTTATGTTATGTGGAAGTCAATCGTGAAAGTATGTTGAATGCGGGTGAGTACACGATGAAGAACGATAAGTCTCCTTTCTTTGACATAGCCAGTGTATTTGCAGCCAATATCCGTTTGAGCGCGGATGATGTTCCTTATGTTTCGTGTAACGAGCAAACCAGATTTGTACTTGATAATATCGAGCAGACTGTACGCCCGTTACAGGCAAAAGGTATAAGAGTTCATCTCTCCATCTTGGGAGACCACACTGCTGCCGGTATGCGTAGTCTTTCGAAAGATGCCGCCCGCGCCTTTGCAAAGGATTTGAAAGCGTATATCGATATTTATGGATTTGACGGCATAGACTTTGATGATGAGTATTCCACCTATGCCACCGACCAGGCTGTGGAGCCCTATATTCCTTCGGATGCAGTAGCTCCAAGTATTGAAGAATGTACTTCGCAGCGTTATGCCGATTTGGTGTATGAAAGCCGTAAGTTAATGCCGGACAAGACAATAGGAATTTATTGGTATGCGGGATACGACTATCCGGTCGGTACGGTAGAAGGAAAAACAGTGGATGAATTGATCGACTATTCCATTTACGGATATTACGGTAAGTGGAAGGCCATTCCTGCCGATACGGTAAGCATAGCCAAACAATGCCCGTATGCTATTGAAGTCACCACAGCCAGAGGAGATGTAAAGATAGATGATGACTGCTTGAAAAACATCCGTCAGAACGGTTGGGGCTATTTTGCTGTTTACGATTTGAACAATGAACGTTCGTATGAAAAAGAATTCAGCCGTATATCCCGATTGTTGTACGACGATGAAGTAGAGTGGAGCGGAAAGCAGTATGAACGTACCGGGTGGTAACCGAAAGGTTGCCACTCCGATGTGCAAATAGGCATTTTCTCTTTAATTATCGGTCGGATTAGTAAGTGTTTTTAAAGATAGGATTGTTCTAATATTGTAACATGAACAGGAAAATGGGCAAATTGGATGAAAAAATAATAGTAAAGTTTTTAGCGGGTGAATGTTCGGAAGAGGAACTTCGCTCGTTGAATGTCTGGTTGGAGGAGTCGGAAGAGAATGCTCATGAATTATTTACATTAGAGGAACTGTACCATTTGGGAAAATCCGATGCGGTTTCTGAGGAAGCACTCCTTGCGAAGGCTGAAAAACAATTGTCGCAAAGGCTCGGAGAGGAGCGGAAGCGTAAGTTGAAGCGTACACTGTTTCACCGGTGGATGCAATATGCAGCTATTGCAGTAGGTGCTTTTTTTATAGGAGGTATGGGCTACTGGTTCTATCAGGCGGGTAGCCGTAGTTCCGAATCTTTGGTCACTGTTACGGCCAATGAAACCATAAAGGAGCTGATGCTTCCGGATGGAACCAAAGTATGGTTGAATAAAAACACGATTTTGCAGTATCCCTGTAATTTTGAAGGTGGCGAGAGACATGTGTATCTGAACGGAGAAGGTTTCTTTGATGTGAAGAGAAATACAGCCAAGCCTTTTATCGTACAAAGCCATGCCTTGCAAGTGAGGGTATTGGGAACAACCTTTAATTTGAAGTCCGGGGAAAACGGACAAAGGGCGGTAGCCACCTTATTGAAAGGTGAGGTAGAAGTAAAGGGCAATCATGGTGAAGGCATGATAGTGCTTTCGCCGGGGCAACAGGCCGAATTGGACGGAATGACCCGACGACTGACGGTAAAACCTGCAGAACCGGGTATAGAGGGCTGGCATGATACGGCATTCGACTTAAATCAGACGGACATACGCACGCTTTGCAAGATATTGGAGAGAGCCTATAACGTGAAAATCATTATAGCACCGGATGTGGACATTGAAAGAACATATTCCGGACCGTTGAAGAAGAAAGAAAACGTAGCTGCCACATTGGATTTGATAAAGAATTCCATCGGTATCAAATACAAGGTAATAGGCGAAAACGTTTTTATATCTTCTTCCAAATCCAAATAGAACAGGCTTGTTTTGTTTATTGATAATCTGAAATTCAAATATTATGAAAAAACTTTTATTGGCATTTGCCTTTTTATGCTGTTTTACGAGCATAAAGGCTAAGGATTGGGTACAGTATGTAAATCCTTTGGTGGGCACTCAGTCCACATTCGAGCTTTCTACCGGAAACACCTATCCCGCCATTGCGCGTCCGTGGGGAATGAATTTTTGGACACCGCAAACCGGAAAAATGGGGGATGGCTGGCAATATGTCTATACGGCCAATAAAATCCGAGGCTTCAAGCAGACGCACCAGCCCAGTCCATGGATAAACGATTACGGGCAATTCTCCATTATGCCTGTTACCGGGCAACCTGTTTTCGATGAGGACAAACGTGCAAGCTGGTTCTCGCATAAAGGTGAGATTGCGTTGCCGCATTATTATAAGGTATATCTGGCGGAGCACGATGTGGTGACGGAGTTTACTCCTACCGAACGTGCCGTGCTGTTCCGTTTCACATTTCCGGAAAATGAACATTCTTATGTCGTGGTAGATGCTTTCGACCGCGGTTCCTATATCAGGATTGTACCGGAAAAGAACCGGATCATCGGATATTCCACCCGTAACAGCGGCGGTGTACCGCAGAATTTCAGAAACTACTTTATTGTAGAGTTCGACAAACCTTTTACATATACCGCTTCTGTTAAAGACAGTGTAATTCAGGAATCGCAGAAAGAGCAGCAAGCTGCCCATGCAGGTGCGATTATCGGATTTAAGACGAAGAAAGGCGA
>OGLF01001530.1_pt1 | contig 12659 bp, 9 predicted proteins | sample 1572701 | NCBI WGS metagenome assembly OGLF01 (sample SAMEA2581910, study PRJEB24529) | metagenome | biome: Human gut stool | place: China | collected 2011 | reverse complement strand
ACGATTCCAGTTCCCTTTCATCTCAAACGGAACATTATCGACCACCGAATAGGGATATTCAAACACGTGCGGGTAGTCACGCATATCTGCAAATTTCTCCAGTTTTCCTTTTCCCATGCAAATTCTTATGATTATTGTTTTGTCGGGCAAAGGTAGGGAATATCTAAGAAAGAGAAAAAAATAAGGCTTGCAATTCGCTTGCAAACCTTATTATTCTTTATCTATTAATCGAGAATAGTAACCCAGTTATGAGTATCAGGTTCATCACCATACTGAATGGCACGCAACTTTGTGTACAGCTTAGTACAAATCGGTCCCGGTTTACCATCTTTCGAGATAACATACGATTTGTTGTTTTCCAAATCATCAATTCGCTGAATGGGGCTGATAACGGCTGCTGTTCCGCAAGCACCCGCTTCTTCGAAAGTCTCCAGTTCTTCTTCGGGAACAGGACGGCATTCCACTTTTATACCCATATCCTCTGCCAGTTGCATCAAGCTCTTGTTAGTAATGGAAGGCAGGATGGAAGATGATTTCGGAGTGATATACGTATTGTTTTTGATACCAAAGAAGTTGGCGGCACCGCACTCATCGATGTATTTCTTTTCTTTGGCATCCAAATAGAACTCGCAAGAGTAGCCCAAGTCATGTGCTTTCTTATTGGCACGCAGACTGGCGGCGTAGTTTCCACCTACCTTGTAACGACCGGTTCCATAAGGAGCCGCACGGTCAAACTCACGGATGATAACGTACGGATTAGTAGAGAAACCTCCCTTAAAATAAGGACCGACGGGAGTTACGAATACCACAAACATATATTCGTTGGCAGGATGTACACCTACCTGTGCACCTGTACCGATAAGCAACGGGCGGATATAAAGAGAAGCGCCGCTTTCGTATGGCGGAATGAAACGCTCATTGGCTTTCACCACCTTCTTCACTGCTGCAAGAAAAGTCTCTGTCGGCAATTCAGGCATCAGTATACCGTTACATGTACTCTGCAAACGCTGTGCATTGGCTTCTGGACGGAAAATACGGATTTTACCGTCCTTACCGCGATACGCTTTCAATCCTTCAAAAGCTTCCTGTCCATAATGCAGACAAGTGGCTGCCATGTGAATGTTCAATGTTTCTTCCGAACAAAGTTCCAATTCTCCCCATGCACCGTCGCGATAGTAACAACGTACATTATAATCTGTCTTCATATAACCGAAGGACAGATTCGCCCAATCAATCTCTTTCATTGTGTATGCTTTTAATGTTATTATTTACGATTGCGAGCAAAATTAAGGTTTATATTTGCAAATTCCAACCAAATGAAAAGAATTGTTTATCATTTATCTTCCTCTTCCAATATTTTCTTGATTTCTCCGTCAGCCTTATAAAGCTTCTCACGACAGAACTTAATGAGTTCCTGCGCCTCCTTAAGGCTTTCGCCCAGACTGTCGATATCCAGTTCATTGCTATCGATGCGGGTTACTATCTCTTCAAGGCGCTTCATGGCCTGTTCGTATGTCTGTTTCTTTGCTGCCATATACTTTGAATGTTATTTATCGGTGATTACTATACTTTCTACTTCTCCTTTTGCAAAACGGGTGACGAGTTTGTCGCCCCCCTTCAGGCAGGAGGCATCCGTGACTGCTTTGCCTTCTTTAAGGGTAATGCTGTAACCGCGTTTCAGCAGATGTTCGGGCGAGGCTGCCTTTATCTGTTGCTCCAGGAACCGGAGACGATGATTCTCTTCCGTCAGTTTCTTCTGCAACAGACTGCCCAATTGCTTCTCAACCAATTCCAACCGATGACTTTCCCTCATCAACCGGGATTGCAAATTGACTTCCATCTGCCTGATTACACGTTCCTGCCGATAACGTTCTTCGCGTAAGCGCATCCGGGTTTGCATCGGTATACGTTCCACCAAGCGGGTGAGTCTTGTCTTTTCCCTCTCCATCCGGGTAGTGACCGCATAAAGAATGGACGAAGCATAATCTTCCAGCGTTTCGGCCGTGCTGCGCAGATGGTTGATGAGAAACTCGGCAGCAGCTGTCGGAGTTTTTACACGTGTATGCGATACACTGTCAAGAACAGTATCGTCGCGTTCATGACCGATGCCGGTAATGACAGGCAACGGAAACTGCGCGCAATTTGCCGCCAGGTCGTATGTATCAAAGCCCGAAAGATCGGAAGTGGCACCGCCTCCCCGGATAATGACCACCACATCCCAATCATCGCGCCGCGCATTGATGGTATCGAGAGCCGCAATGATTGTCTCCTCCACCCTGTCACCCTGCATGACGGCAGGAAAAAGACGCGGATAGAATACAAAGCCATACGGATTATGTTCCAGCTGATTACAGAAATCTCCGTAACCTGCTGCCGTGGCCGATGAAATGACAGCAATCCGCTGAGTGAAGAAGGCGTCCTTACCCTGAATAAAGAGTTGGAACTCCACCGATACTTCCACCAATACCTTGATACCCGCCACAAATGCCTGTCCGGTCTCTTCCTCAAAGTAAGGTTTCAGCAGGCGATACACATTATTCCAAATCGTTCCCCGTGCCTTGGCTATCAGATTATTTCCTCTCGGCTCTTTTTGCACAAATTCAAGGTAACAATGACCGGAGTAGTTGCTGCGCACATCGCTCAGTTCCGCCTGCAGCCAATAAGTATCGGGCATACAAGAGGTAATACTGCGCTTTACCAGCGCATTCAGTTCATATAAAGACAGAGGATGTACATCCATTATTTTCTTTTCTTTAATTCCGTTTGATAAGCTTTCCAAATATTTGAAACGCCATAGCCATAAATATTATCGGGAGCATCTGCCCGGTCTGCCGAACGATGTACCGCTTCTATCACCTCCTTTGCCGTGAGCCACGGACATGCCTGCCAGAAACAAGCCACCAGTCCGCAAAATGTGGGCGATGCAAACGAAGTTCCATTGGCACGCGACACTGTCCCGTCATTTCCGGCCACCGCAGAACTTACCCCCACTGCCATTACATCAGGTTTTACGCGACCGTCTGCCGTATTACCGACAGAAGAGAAATCTGCATTCACCAGATTTTTATCCATGGCACCCACAGTAATGACATTCTCCGCATCTCCCGGAGGAGTCAGCTTCTTCCAAGTACCGCGACCGGAATTGCCGGCACTGCACACCACTACCAGTCCTTTATCGGCAGCCATCGAAGCCGAATGTGACATCAGAGAATAATGCCCGTCCAAGTCACGATAACGATAATTACACGTTTTATCGTCAAACTCATAATAACCCAACGAAGTATTCACCACATCGACTCCCACGCTATCGGCAAATTCCAAAGCCGCTGCCCAGTAATCTTCCTCCACCGGCTGCTCCGTATCATCGTCTTCACTGCGAAGCAACCAATATGAAGCTTCGGGTGCGGTCCCTACCAATACGTCCGGTTGGTTGGCAGCCAAACACGATAACACTTTCATGCCGTGATAGTTCTCGGCATAAATATCCGACTGCGGATTTACAAAGTCACGAATACCCAAAAGATGCATTTTCTTGAAAAACTTCATCTCGTCGGCATTATAAAAACCTGCATCGATGACTGCAATCTGCATTCCTTCCCCCTTGAACCCTGCGGCATGGAGGCTGTCTCCCTGGTGAACCGCAATCTGCCGGTAAGCCTGACCGTAATAATTATCTGTTTTCGAAAACTTGTTCGTCACCTCTTTCCTGCGCTCCGGGTTACGAGCCGGAATACTGTCGGGAGAAGTCCATACCTTCTTTGTTTTCGTGACAAAAGGCAGCCTCGCTATTTGTTCTATCAAGGTGGTGTCGACCACTTCTACCACCACTGTATTGTTCCATTTACTTTTTGTCACCACAGAGGCACCCTTACCGATAATGGCGTCAATATAAGTACGGCACACCGGCAAGTCTGTTTCATCCACCTTCAACCCCTGCCGTTCCCGGCGTTCCAAGGCGCGCTCGGAAAGATAAGCTTGCGGACTGCCGACAGAGTAAGCAGTTTCTGCCTTATCACGAAGATTGATACGATACTTATAAGTCTTTTCCGCCGATACTTGCAATGTGCATGCCCCAAGCAGGCAACCTATTATAATTCTACTCTTAAAATTCATCTTAGCAACTCTTACTTATTATTTTTTTTCATCGCAAAGATACATAATCTTTTCCCTCAAGCTCAATTTTTGCGTACCTTTGCAACGAATTTCAGAATTAAACAGGTAAAAAGTAAAGAATATGGCTAAAGCAGGAACAGCAACAGAACTAGGCACAGAACGGATTGGAAAATTATTGATGCAATACGCAATCCCCGCAATTATCGCAATGACCGCCTCATCACTTTACAACATGGTAGACAGTATCTTTATCGGACACGGAGTGGGTCCCTTGGCTATTTCAGGATTGGCAATTACTTTCCCTCTTATGAATCTGGCAGCCGCCTTCGGTTCGCTGGTAGGCGTAGGTGCTTCCACACTTGTGTCTGTCCGATTGGGACAAAAAGACTATGATACCGCCCAACATATTCTGGGTAATGTCATCACCCTGAATCTCATTATCGGCATCGGCTTCACCATCCTCACACTCCTCTTCCTCGACCCTATTCTCTATTTCTTCGGAGCCAGTGCAGACACTATTTCATACGCCCGCGACTACATGTACATCATCCTTGTAGGTAATGTGGTGACACACATGTACCTCGGATTGAACGCTTTGCTTCGGGCATCCGGACATCCGCAAAAGGCAATGATAGCCACCATCACCACCGTTATCATCAATACACTGCTCGACCCTATCTTCATTTATATATTCAAATGGGGTATTGAAGGTGCGGCGATTGCCACTATCCTGGCACAAATCATTTCATTGACATGGCAGTTCAAAACCTTCACCAACAAAAACGAATTGCTCCATCTGCGCCACGGCATTTACAAATTGCGCGGCAACATCATAAAAAACACCATTGCCATCGGTATGTCTCCTTTCCTGATGAATTTGGCAGCCTGCTTCATTGTCATCTTTATCAACAAAGGATTGAAAGAATATGATGGTGACCTTGCCATTGGCGCTTTCGGTATTGTAAACCGTATCGTATTCTTGTTTGTCATGATTGTGATGGGTCTCAATCAAGGCATGCAACCCATTGCCGGATACAATTTCGGTGCCCGTCAATACCATCGGGTTAACCAAGTATTAAAACTGACCATCTACGGAGCCACCCTTGTCACCACCAGCGGATTCCTTGTAGGCGAACTGATGCCCGAACTGGCTGTATCCGCCTTTACCACCCACGAAGGATTGATTGAGCGTTCGGCCACCGGACTGCGTATCGTAGTCATGTTTTTCCCCATTATCGGTTTTCAGATGGTTACTTCCAACTTTTTCCAAAGTATCGGAATGGCATCCAAGGCTATCTTCCTGTCCCTTACCCGCCAATTGCTTTTCCTGTTACCTTGCATCATTATTTTACCCATGTTCTGGGGTTCAAAAGGAATATGGATGAGCATGCCGATTTCCGACTTGGCAGCCAGCATCGTGGCAGCCGTCATGCTTTATCGGCAATTTCAGATTTTTAAGTCTCATGCACAGAAGCAAGTTTCAAATTAAATAATTATATTTGCCGATATACTCACTAATTTATTACGACTATGAACGAGAATTATGTCATAAACCTAGGCCGTCAGCTAGGCAGTGGTGGTAAAGAAATAGGCGAGAAGCTGGCAAAAGAATTCGGTATCGCCTTTTATGATAAAGAATTGATAAAACTTGCTTCCGATGAGAGCGGATTGTGTAAGGAGTTCTTCGAGAAAGCCGATGAGCGCGCTTCACAAAGCATCATCGGCGGTCTGTTTGGTACTCGTTTCCCTTTTATCAGTGACGGTGCCATCCCCTATGGAAGCTGTCTGAGCAATGATTCACTGTTCAAAATTCAGAGTGATGTGATACGCGAGTTGGCCGAAAGACAGTCCTGCCTTTTTGTGGGAAGATGCGCCGATTATATCCTTCGCGACCATCCGCGATGTGTCAATGTATTTGTATCTGCTTCAAAAGAGGCGCGAATAGAGCGGCTGATGAGAATCCACAACATACCTTCGGAGGCTGCCGAAGAGTTAATGGAGAAAGCCGATAAGAAACGCTCTTCCTATTATAATTATTACAGCTATAAAACATGGGGAGCTGCAGAAACCTACCACCTGTGCATTGACTCATCGGTATTGGGAATAGACGGAACTGTGCAGTTTATCAAAGAGTTTGTCAAGCTGAAACTGGGAATCCAAAAATAACACTCAAAAAGACCTTGGAAAATATGTCCAGACCAAACCAACGGTCACGGCCTTGGAAGTAATGCACAAAGCAAACTGTTTTCGGGCGAGGTTTGCTCGCCCGAAAACAGCAAAATATTGGAGATTCATACCATCCACCGCAAATGAAGAATTCACCGGATTACAGCCGATTACGGTCATTCTTCTCTTTCAGATACTCATAAAATGCATATTGGGCGCGTACCGGTTCTTCATTCGGATTCTTTTTCAGCACATTCTTTAAGTTCTCATCCACCCATCCTGCCTTTTGGTTATCCCTCAACTGGATATGAAGCATATCAATCATCTCCTGTTTCAACTCTTCGTCCATGACAGGAGTCACCGCCTCTATCCGCCGATACAGATTACGCCTCATCCAGTCCGGCGACCCCATGAAAAGAAGCGGTTTCCCACCGTTCAGAAAGTACCAGATACGGGCATGCTCCAAGAAGCTGTCCACTATACGGGTGATACGGATATTCTTGCTGTATGCCTGGCCGGGTATCAAACAGCAGATACCACGGACTATCAAATCAATCTTCACCCCCGCTTCACTCGCCTTATAGAGTTCATCAATCATAGCCGGGTCTTGCAGTGCATTCATTTTCAAAATGATATGTGCCTCTTTTCCGGCTTTCGCCATATTTATTTCATAACCAATCCGCCTGCGCAACTCCGGCAACAGATTGAACCGTGCCACCAGCAGACGTTTGAATTTCGGTTCAGCCACCTCCTTACGCAACACACGGAAAAGCGTATGCAAGTCATTGACAATTACTTCATTCGAAGTAAACAAACCCGAATCGGCATATACCGTTGCCGTTTTCTCATTAAAATTCCCCGTACTGATATAAGCATAGCTGCGCACTTGCTTTCCTTCCTTGTTGCGGCGAAGCACCAATGCCACCTTCGCATGCACTTTCAGTCCCGGAATACTATATATAATGTGTATTCCCGCTTTCTCCATCAGTTCGGCCGTCGCCAAATTATTTTCTTCATCAAAACGTGCCTTCAGCTCCACAAAGACAGTCACCTGCTTACCGTTTTGTGCCGCAGCTATCAGCGTATTGATAACCTCCGAGTTTTCTGCCACCCGATACTGGGTAATCATAATCTCTTTGCAAGAAGGGTCGTGCACCGCTTCGTAAAGGAAATGGATAAAATGGTCAAACGAATGATAGGGAAAGTGCAACAGCAAATCACGCTTATTGACATATCGGAAGATGGATTCCTTTTCATCCAGATAATTCAGTTTCATGGGTACCGGCTTGACCGGTGCTTCATTACCACGATTTGGATTGGGCAAATGCGACAAGTCTTCAAGATTGAGATGCTTGTCACCCGGAACCAGCTCATCGCGATTGATGTCAAAGGCATCCACAAGGAATTCCAGATAGTCCACAGGCATCTTGCGGTCATACACAAAACGACATACCGCCCCTATCTTGCGCTTCTTCACCTTCTTTTTCAGTTGCTCTACCATCTTTTCAGAACTTTCGGCATCATCGACAAAAATATCGGCATCACGCGATATCTTGCAACAATAGCTGCAATCCAACTCATAGCCGGGAAACATACGGTCAATATTTGCCTTGATGATATCCTCCATATACATCAGATAGAAATACTCACCCACCCGGGGAAGCTCGATGAAACGGGGCACTTTGCTATATGGCAGTTTGATGATATAATATTCCTTCTCACCGGTGTCACGACGGATGACACGCACCGAAAGATAAAGACGGTTGTCACGCAAAAAAGTCTTGATGCGATTCTTACATACAGGCACGGGCTGCAAATAAGGAAAAATCTCCTCTTTGAAGAAGTTCCTGATGAACTCCGTATGCACGGGCTCCACCTCCTGCTTGCTTTGGTAAAACACCACATGCTGCTGTTCACGCAAAGCAGGAATCAGCTTGCGTTCATAAATGCGAATACGGTCTTCCATCTGCTCATTCACCACCTCGGTTATCTGATGAATAAGATGTTTTGCCTCTTCCTGAGTAATATCATCACTGTGACCGCCCGAAGCAATCGCTTTATGTTCTGCCACACGTATCTTATAGAACTCTTCGAGATTGGAAGAATATATTGAAACAAAATTTATTCGCTCATATAGCGGAAGGGAGTCATCATCGGCCTCCAGTAATACCCGATGATTAAATGACAACCAACTGATATCACGTTTAAAATAATGATATTTGCTCTCCATAATATGCTAAGATTTGTGTCAAATATAGTACCTTTGTTGGAAATAAACAAACAAACAATGACTAGAATTGGATTATTATCGGATACTCATTCATATTGGGACGATAAATATTTAAAATACTTTGAGGAATGTGACGAGATTTGGCATGCAGGCGACATCGGCTCGGTGGAAGTTGCCGAACGGTTAGCTGCCTTCCGACCCTTTCGTGCCGTATACGGAAATATCGACGGACAGGAAATCCGTAAACTTTATCCACAGATAAACCGTTTTACCGTCGACGGTGCAGAAGTACTGATGAAGCACATCGGCGGTTATCCGGGCAATTACGACCCGTCCATCCGCGGCAGCCTGTTTGTAAAGCCGCCCAAATTATTCATCAGCGGGCATTCTCACATCCTGAAAGTGAAATATGACAAGACTCTCGGCCTGCTGCACATCAATCCGGGAGCAGCAGGCAAATCAGGTTTCCACACCGTTCGCACACTGGTGCGTTTTGTAATAGACCAAGGAGAATTTAAAGATTTAGAAGTAATAGAATTGGCAGAATAAGTTGGATAGTAAGAAAATCTTTCCGAACTTTGCGCCACAAAAACAGTAATAACTAAAAATATGAAGACTTATCTCGTTACAGGAGCTGCCGGATTTATCGGCGCCAACTATTTAAAGTACATTTTGGCCAAGCATGACGATATCAAGGTCGTTGTCCTTGACGCCCTGACCTACGCCGGAAATCTGGGAACCATCGCATCTGACATTGATAATGAACGTTGCTTCTTTGTAAAAGGAGATATCTGTGACCAAGCACTTGCAGACCGGCTCTTTGCTGAATATAAGTTTGATTATGTGGTGAACTTTGCTGCCGAGAGCCACGTAGACCGCAGCATTGAGAATCCGCAACTGTTTTTACAGACCAACATCCTCGGCACACAAAACCTGCTGGATGCTGCCCGCCGTGCATGGGTCACCGGTAAGGACGAACACGGATATCCCACTTGGCGCAAAGACGTGCGCTATCATCAGGTGTCTACCGATGAAGTATATGGCAGTCTGGGAGCCGAAGGTTTCTTTACAGAAGAAACACCGCTTTGCCCTCACAGCCCTTACAGCGCCTCAAAGACAAGTGCCGACATGATTGTAATGGCATATCGTGATACATACAAGATGCCTGTCACCATCACCCGTTGTTCCAACAACTACGGACCTTACCATTTCCCGGAAAAATTGATTCCCTTAATCATAAAGAACATATTGGAAGGTAAATCCCTACCTGTATATGGTGACGGCACAAACGTACGCGACTGGTTATATGTAGAGGATCATTGCAAGGCGATCGACGCCGTAATCCACCACGGGCGTGTGGGAGTGGTTTACAACGTAGGCGGTCATAACGAGAAGCAGAACATCGAGATCGTGAAACTCACGATCCGGACGATCCATCAACTAATGACCGAACAACCGGAATATCGCCAAGTATTAAAGAAAAAAGAGATCGGTGCCGATGGACAAATCTCTATCGACTGGATCAACGACAGCTTGATTACATTCGTAAAAGACCGTCTGGGCCATGATCAACGATACGCCATCGACCCGACGAAGATTACCAACGAATTAGGCTGGACACCAGAGACCTGCTTCGAGGTCGGTATCGTAAAAACCATCCGTTGGTATCTTGAGAACCAAAAATGGGTAGAGGATATCACCGGTGGAGATTACATGAAATATTACGAGCAAATGTATGGATCACGTTGATTCCTCAACGTGACCGTGTGTATGTGGATGAATCTCAGAGAGGCTGTTTCCTAATTCGGGAGCGGCCTCTCTTATTTGTTTCCGGATCGTCTCGCGTATCTCCTCACGCACATTCCTGCGGGTACTATCCAGTTCCGCTTGCTTGGCAGGTTTCAAGAAATCTTTATATTTACATTTCACTATCTTGAACTTGAAATCATCCAAATTCCCTTTTATATCGATACCCAGCTTAAACGGTACCGGCGATTTTAAAACCGAGAGGTGGTAATCGAACGTCATATCCAAATTATGCGTTCCTCCTACGGCTACTTTATACCGGTCCATCTCCACCAAGAATGGGAATACCTCGATCTTGTTATCATGGATCGCTAAATCTACCGCTATGCTATCGATCATATTCCGCTTCTTATTCTTAAACATCAGCGTCTTCGATATCTCGGTAAATGTCTCACCATCCAGCAGCACCATATTCTTTCCGCTCAGGTAGCAAGAGGCATTTACAGACGGCAGCAACACGGACATCGTAGAATCCGCCTTGCAAGTCGCCGTCATCTGGCAATCTACCATGCCTTCGAAGGAACGAAGCATAGGGACCAATGTGTCGATATCCGGGAATAGACTGATTAACCGTTCCACTAAAATATCATCTAAAGACAACTCAAATCCCATCGTAGCCTCTTGATCCGTCTTAGTCGTATAAACCATCGTCAAATCTCCGGAGCCGATATTCGAACTCATACATAAATCGCTCAGATTGATACTTTGATCCCGGATTACAACCTCACCTTTCACATCCTCCAACTTCAGATCCTTAAAATCTATTTTTTTAGCATTTGTATGAAGCGTCAGATCCAAGAATTTCGGAACGACAAATAGTTGAGAGATCGAATCCGTAGCGACACTATCCACGGTATTCGCTAATAGATGATCTGTCTCCAGTACGGAGATACTATCTTCCGAGAAGGCCCCAACCGAATTGGATGCCAATTGATCAGAAAACTGCAAACCTTTACCTATAGCTAGCATCAACTGGTTACAATCGATCAGATCGGATTCCAACTCGAAATTCGCTTTCAGCTTTCCTCCCCGTAGCATGGCCCGCCTGCATTTAGGAAAGAGCGATCTTACTTTGAGCGGAGAGCTTAGCGGCATCCGGCGGGCACCACTCAACGTCATATTGTTAGTATTGAATTTCACGCTTGTCTCATCAATATACATCGGAATGGGGAATAAGCGGCTAAAGCCCCTCAATTGCTTAAACCTCACTTGTCCCCGAGCCTCCCATTGGCGTAAGACACTGTTTGAGGAAGCGACCGAATCCACTTGCGACCGCTGTCTATTCGCCCTTCGGGTGGTCTGCGTGCGCCTGCGCAAGGTATCACCGGCGGCAATACGGCGTTCACGTTGTTGACGGATCGCTTGCCGATAAGGTAATGCTTCCAAAGAGAACTGGCTTTCCGTCAGAACCATACCCGTCCGTAAAGGGATAAGAATATATTTTAAGGTGTCCACCGAGATCGTAGCTCCCGCCATAGGGATCCGCTTATCTGTAGAAGAAGCCTTGATGCCCCCTTTCAACACGGTCTTACCGGCCACCATCCAGGTAGAATCCGGCAACTTGGTGCGTAAATGATCAAATTCCAACCCTGCGGTCATAGGGATAACAGCCGTTGTATCAATAACCGGCGTCGTATTGGCTACCATCTTCAATCCACCGATATTCGTACTGATCTCATCCTTATACTTTATATTCAAGGTATCCACCGATAGATTAGCGCTCAACAATCCTTTCGCATTCAGATATTTACTTTCATTTTCCGTAGATCCTACAAACAGATTCGCCCCAGCGATATACATATCCACGCCTAACGGCTTACTAAACGCCTTGAAGCGATCAACCGTCAAATTGCCGGATGATTTGACCTTGGCGAAGCGGCTATTCACGATATCATCCACCTTAAACACCGTAGATAAATCAGCCATCATGGTACCCTCCAGCAGCAGTGTGTCGGGATTCAAGAACTCTTTAGCCAAACGGGTAAAATCGACCTGCCCATTCATCTCCGCCCGAATCGCAGGATTCCTCCAGATATCCCTAACCTCGCCACTCATGGTCAACGAGGTATTCAACCCGATCAATGTCAACTCCTCCAAAGAGACATACGAAGAATCCGGGTAAGCGCCATTCAAATGTAAATCCACGTCCATGCGCAATGTATCGATCCCCTGTTCAAGACCTTTTACATGATAAGAACCATCCTCTATCTTGCAGCATAAGTTCACGGTCGGAACAATACTATCCCCTAATTCTCCACGGATATCCCCTTCCAAAATAATACGTCCCTCAGCAAGTGTTTTATCCCGATCCTTAAAATATTCATCCGGAATAAAATGTAAGAGA
>OGLF01001528.1_pt1 | contig 12662 bp, 10 predicted proteins | sample 1572701 | NCBI WGS metagenome assembly OGLF01 (sample SAMEA2581910, study PRJEB24529) | metagenome | biome: Human gut stool | place: China | collected 2011 | reverse complement strand
ACACCAATACGCCAATAAGAGCAAAAATACAAGTTCCCGTCAGGCAGAGATTAATCAATTTCTGATATTTGTATCCGCTGTTTTGGAACAAAAACATTAGTATGAATTTAATGGAAACACACCATATTACCGGGCTTAAAGCGAAAAAAATAGTGTTTGTGATGGAGTTGCCCGAAGCAGCTAAGAGTATATACCAACTTTCTAATGCTAATAAACCACAAAATAGGGAAATAGTTTTATTTTCCCTAATGTTGCAGGAACTTACATAAGTAACATCTATTAGCAGCAAAGACGATAAAAATAAGGGAATGACACCTCTGGTGTTTAAATGAAAATCTGCATGAGCGGTCAGCCCCATATATGCAATGAGTAAAATAGAATTTATAAAAAGCAGTAGCTTTAAAATTGTTTGCTTCATGTTTTGCCTCCCTCCTATTTTCTCATTAAATTATACTATCTCTCTGTGAACAAATAAAGTGTACGAAATCGCCGAGCTATAAAACTCGATGATTTCATATAGCTTTTTATTTCTTTAGAACTGTTTTACAGCAAGTATGGACAGTCATACAGTAATATACCATATAAATTATAAATGTAAGCAGAATAGCGATAAACGTAGGAATATACAGAATAAGGCTTTCTTTCAGAATGTTCTGCATAAGGGCTGTCCTGTATACTAATGTTGCAAAGACACAGTCTACCAACCCGAATAAAAACGGAATACTAAAAAAAGATATCGTCTGCTTCTTTATTATTTTTTTCACCGTTCTGTCTGTGTATCCCATTTTTCTTAAGATTTCATAATCAGCCTTCGAATCGCTTATGGCAGAAAGATTATTAAAATATAATATGCTTCCAGTTGCGATAAAAAACAAGATTACAAGAAATCCAAGCAGTAAGAAGGTTGAACTGCTTAGGGAAAATATCTCATGTATCCTATGCGAGTTTCCCTGTAAATAAGGACTATCATTTAAATATTCGGATAAATCAAGAAACAGAGCTTCATTATCTTTGATTGACTGCCCATTTATACTTAGGACTTCCGTTTCGGGGCTAATTTCTTCTGCTATTGCATCATATAAGTCGTCACTTACAATCAAAGTACCAATGCTATTTGCAAATGAAATGGGATTATCTAAAGTAGTTGCGATGACTGTTACAGATATTTCTTCATTACCTATAAGCAAAGGATAAACATTACCCGTTTCGTCATTGTCTGAAGCTGGCTGGTATTTTACTAAAATGCACTCACTATCGTGTAGCTCGCCAATTTGTTCCAAAGCCCCTTTTTTTCCTTGCGCTTCTAAGAGAGCTATATAGTTTGAATAAGAGATACATTCAAACCCTGCATTTCGCAGAATTTTTTCGTTATCTGAATCGCCTTTAGAGCTTCCTGCACTATATTCCAAAGGAACTTGTTCGGAAGTAGATGTAACTTTATAAATATTCGTTTGCAGGAATGAAACATCATTTTTGGACGAATGCTCATTTACAATTTGTTTGATTGCATCTATTTCGCTTTCATTTTCAATTCTACATTCAATTTCTGACGGTGCCATACGTGACACAGCAGCTATTGGATAGTATAAAGATAAAGCCATAACGCTGGAGACGGTAAGCGTTGCTGCGGATAACAGTGTAAGCATGATTAAAGTCTTAGAGTTTGAACGCATACGGTATATGAAATTTGGGGAAGTAATTATTTTTGTTTCTGTATAAAACTTCCGTTTGTTGTTTTTGCTTATGTGTACTACAAAAGGAAGAAAGGATGAAATAAAAAGTATTGTTCCCACAACTACGAGTGCAAGTGTCAGCATGGCAATGGGGGTATAACCAATCGCAAACCAAACAGATTTATCTCCTCTGAGGATATCCAATGCAAGAACATACCCCAAAATAATGCAGCAAAAGCCAACGATGGCAGGAACAGCATGAAATTTCATTTTTCGTTCAGCACTTTTTTCAAATCTAACTAATCCCATAAGCGATGTCTTGAAAAGAAACCTGCTGTTAGACAGCATCAATACAATCACGATAGCAAAAATAAAGCAAGCTGTTTTTGCAATGGCATTGACATTGAAAAAGGGTATTTTTGAATTATTGATAGATAAATCCAGTAACTTGGTTATGCCAAAAACAATGCCTTTATGAAAAAAACTACCGAGAAGTATTCCTACTATAAACGCTCCAAAACAAACCAGTAAATTCTCTGTTGTCAGCAATGACAACACTGTGGTTTTTCTATATCCTAATAATGCGTAAACACCAAGTTCTTTTGTTCGACGACGTAAAAAGAAACGGTTGGAATATGACATATAAAAAACAACAAAAGCCATTAGGAATACAGAGATTACGTTACACATCATTTCAATCCGCCCGTTACCAGATATCTTTTCAAACATAACTGTATTCATTGAGAATGAAGTAAATGCAAAAAAGACAGTAATTACAAATGATACAGAAAGCAGGTAAAGGGCGTAAAATGAAAAATTTTTTTTAAGATTTTTAAGTGCCATTGATAAATTATTCATGAATTTTGCCCCCTTATCTTTCCGTATCTAATTTGGCTACTTCCTGAGCAATTGCTTCATAGAATGTTCGTCTGTCGGCATCTTGTTTAAGAAGTTCCCGTACAATGCTTCCGTCTTTGAAAATCAGAATACGGTTCGCAAAACTTGCAGCGTATGCATCATGTGTGACCATCAGTATAGTGGTATGCAATTCTTCATTTGCTTCTTTCAAAGTTTTTAATAACTCGGTAGCAGAGTTCGAGTCCAATGCTCCTGTCGGCTCATCAGCAAACAAAATACTTGGCTGTTTTACAATGGCTCTTGCAGCTGATGCCCGTTGCCTCTGCCCGCCAGACAGCTCGTTTGGATATTTGTCTAATTGAGATGCAATGCCAAATCGTTCTGCTAAACTCTGCACCATTTTTTCGATTTTTTTATAGGGAAGTTTTTGCAAAGTGAGTGGGACAGAGATGTTTTCTCGGATGGTAAGGCTGTCAAGTAAAAAGTATTCCTGAAATATAAATCCAAGATTATCCCTGCGGAAATCCGCGGCACCTGTGTCGCTCAGTTGTTTTAAATTAACACCATTGATTACAATGCTGCCACTTGTAGGGGTATCAATAGTGGAAAGAACATTAAGTAATGTAGTCTTTCCAGAGCCAGAAGCACCCATAATAGCGATAAATTCACTTTCTGCTACATTGAAAGATACTTTATTTAGGCTTGGATGCTGCCCTTTGGCATAGATTTTTGTTACTTCATTTGCTTCTAGTAATGTTGCCATATTTTAATCTCCTTTTCGTTTGATAGTTTCATTGTACTTTTTCTGGTTAATAAGCGAATGAGTAAATCAAGCAATTTTTTTGCGTGATTTACTCATTCAAAATTAAGTACTTTGTATTAAGTTTACAAGTGTTGAAAAGTAATTTACTTTTCCGTTACCTCTTACTAAAATTTGTAACCTTTTCTTTTAGTATATAGCGTTTTGTAAATATCACATCTATCTAATAATTCTAAATGAGTACCTTGAGCAATTATTTCCCCATTTTTCATAACTAGTATTTTGTCTGCTTTCTCAATAGTACTTAACCTATGTGCTATGACAATTCTTGTACATTTCATCTCATTCAAATTCTCTTGAATTTCTTTTTCTGTCAAATTATCTAATGCGCTAGTTGCCTCATCTAATATTAGAATTGTTGGTTTATTTATTATAGCACGAGCAAATGCAATTCTTTGCCTCTGTCCTCCAGATATATTTTGTGCATTTTCTGATAATACTGTAGCAAATTGCATCGGCATATTTTGAATATCATTATAAACAGCCGCCTTTACGCATGCTTCTATCATGTCGTTTTTATTTTTTATATTAAGACCTAGTAATAAATTTTCTTCTATACTTTCACTAAATAAATAGTTATTCTGACTAACAATACCTATTTTTTTTCTTAACTCACGTAAATTTAAATTTTTTATGCTATATCCATCATAAAAGATTTCTCCCTGCGTTAATTCCTCCATTCCAGACAAAAGTGAAATCATTGTACTTTTTCCCGATGCAGTTTCTCCAACAATGGCTACAAACTCTCCTGGATAAACATCAAAAGAAATATTTTTTAATATTTCTTTTCCTTGTTTATTATATCTAAATCCAACATTCTTAACTTCTATTCTTCCTGTTAATTTGAAATTAGAAATTCCATCTTCTAAGTGTTTTTCACTACTTGTCTGAAATACTTCATTTATTCGCTTAAAATATGCATTAGCATATAATATTTCATTAATTATCGAAATCCCCGATACTATCGGAGAATAAAATCCTTGAGAAACAATATAAATTGAAAAAACTGTGCCTACCGATATACTACCAACACTTGTTAATCTCAAAGCAACAAATAGTAATAAAAGCGGTATAATAAACTGCATCGAAGCTAATGCAGAAGATGTAAAAGCCATGAATCGCCCTTTCTTTTTCATTGCCATCATTTGTTTCCTAAAACAATGATTCCATTTATTGTATACCTCTTTTTCACAGCCTTTCATTTTAATCACAGTAATTGCTTGTACGAGTTCGTTAAAAAAAGAAGTGGTGTTTCCTTCTTCAATTACTTCTTTCGCTATAAGTTCTTGCCCTCCAATTATATTTAAAATGGATATTGCTATTATTAATAATGCAGCTATATTCATTAATACTGCAACTGTGGGTGAAATTGTAAACATATAAACATCATATATAATAACAAGTCCCAGATTCAGCCATATATCAATTATACGAAATGATAGCATTTCCCTGACAACAACGATACCAGTATATCTATGTACAACATCGCCTGTCCCTCTATTTTGAAAATAGATATTTGGCAATGATAATATTTTCTTTACTAATTTTCCAGATAGATTACCATTGAATACTTGCTGCAGTTCAGTAATTAGAAAAGATTTTATAGTTCCCAACGAAAAATAGCTTAATAATAATAATAATAATATATATATTAAAATTTTTTCTGAAATGTTTACATTTCCCTGTGCAACATAATTATCAATAAAATAATTTGCACTAATTGGGGGTATTAACGCAAGCAACTGCAATAAAACAGTCAACAATAGAGCACATATACTTATGGCAAAACTTCCATCCATAAATTGAACATATGAAATCAATGAAAATGAACTCTTCCTTTTTTTTACTTTATCAGATGTTTTTATTTCTAAGCCAATGTGAATATTTTTTTCAAAAAATTCATCTTCATCTAACCGATACCGCCCCTTCTTTGGATCAATAATAACAACAGAATTTTTCACCTTTTTTTCAGCAACAACAAAATGCTTATTTTCTTCATTCAATATTGCCGGAAAAGAAATATCATTAATAGAATTTATTCTAAATCCCTTACACATAAATCCATTTTTTTCTGCAATATTTTTTAGCAACAATAAATTTGTTCCATCTCTCCCTAGAGAATATTCAGAACGCAATTCACAGATATCGTAACTGCATCCATAATATGCCATAATCATTGCAACACAGCACAATCCACATTCACTTTGCTCACTTTGTTCAAAAAAAGGAATTCTAAACTTTTTCATTTACATCTCCACTCCCTCTATATAAATACGCAAAAAAGTTATTATTACTATGCAAATATTAATCTTTATCCTGACTTGGAAAATCGAACGATAACACACAAGGAATTTTATTTGGATTTATGCATCTTAACAATCCGTATCCTATACCACTCAAACCTGTCATAAACCCCGCTGCCTTTGTTCTTTGGGGGATACCGCAAATCCATCCAGTACGTTTTGACTCTTCTTTTAACACTTTTACTATACTTAAAATCTTATTATATATCTCTATATCCTTAGTTTTCTCAAATTGCAATAATAATACTTCAATATTCCCAAATGAACCGTGGCACATACAGTCACTTCCCCCAAATCCAGACTCTAGCGTTTTTTTCATCGCATGCATAATATCATCATCGTAATTCTTTTCATCATCTAACCGTTGGTAGAATATTCTACTAATCCCTATTCCTGGCGCACCATGACACCAATTTACTGGCTCTGGAAAATTCTTCCTAATTCTATTCTCACGGCTTCTTAAATCTGTCCAGTTATTATCTTCCTTACTATATAAAAGATCTTCATATTCTATTGCTCGCTGAGCACAGTTATAATACTCTAGGCAGTTAGTTGCTTTGTATAATTCCATAAGGCTCCATGCAATCCCTGCATTTCCATGCGACATTCCTGCTAATACAACCCCATTCCCGGCCGCAGTATGCCAGCCAAATATGTTATCACTTTCCTCAACATTTTCCAGTAGATGATTTCCACAACTCATTGCTAATTTCAGAAACTGCTCGTCCTTTTCCCTATCATATATTCTAAGAGCTACGATTAAAGTACCTGCACATCCCGCTATAATATCATAACTTTCATCGTCTTTTATCTTTTCCTTACATCTTAACAAATGATCTAATGCCTTTTCTCTCAACTGTACTTTATCAAATACTAAATACAAATAATAATAGCAGTATGCTACGGCTGCATCCCCAGTAAAAGCAGATAAGCTATTATTATATTTATACCTTTCCTCATACAGTTCAGAAAACTTAATTATTCTTTCAACAATAACAGCATATTCTTTTTTAGGTCTGTTTAAATATAAAGCAGCTGCAAAAATAGCAATTCCTAATTCTCCTTCATATAAAGTATTATCCATCGGCAAAAATGCCCATTGCGTTGTTGGAAGAATTTGTATTTTAGGCCAGACTATATCCTCTGATGAATTGACATCATACTTCATTTTTACAATTTCACTATATATCTGTTCTGCTTCCTTAAACATTTCCTGTTTACTAATTAACTCATCTTTTGTAGTATGCAAGAAATTTATTTTGTTTTCTTTTAATTCCCATCTTTTAATCGGAATTGCCATTGACTGCCTAATCAATTTCATTTGCCTATATTTATCAGAATCTGATAATTCAAAAATATAATTGTTAATATTTTTATACATACTTTTTTGAAAAAAATTTGTTATTTCTTTATCCCTGCTATCATAGATACTGGTACTATCTAAATAAGTATAAAAATATGGGATATCTCCTATATACAAATCATCTTTTTCCGAATTTATTATATTTGCAAATGATTCGTCTTCGTTGGTCATATTCCACAAGCGATCAAATAACTGGTTATAATATTTAGCATTGCGTAAGTATTTTTCCTCTGTAGCGGCACGTAATAAAATACTATATTTGGAAGTATCCCTTAAAATCACACGAATCGGACAATTTAAAAATTCCTTTAAAAACAATTGTAATTTTTCCTTATTCTCCGAAAAATAGTCATATATTACCTCAAAACCACACAGTATATCATTTAGAAACTCACGAGGTTCTACCAATTCTCCATTTAAGATAGGTATGTTTTTTTTCTCTGGTACAATATAATCCTTACGAACTATCTTCATATCAGAGAAATACCTTTTTTCAAAAACTAACGCCCTTTTTCGAATTGTTTGCCCTCCTTTTCCTGTAATTCCTGCAATATCATAAAGCGCATTGTGAGAATTTATAACGCCAGGAAATAAACAAGTAGCCAAAACAGACCCTCGAATTTGTTTTACATACTCTTCATAATTATTATTAGTCATCGTCCTCTTCCCTCGATATCCTTGAAAAAGAGATTCTAAATCTATAAAGTAAGGATTACAACCTCTGCACACTACATTTTCCATATGAAGATCCGTGGCTTTTAGTATATAAAAAACACCTGCATAAATTCCCATTTTATAGTAAAATGATTTTACATTCTGAGCCGAATTGCATTCCTTACTTTCTATATATTCTTGCCATCCATATTTTCCCTGGTTTAAAATAACCGGAGTCATAAGATCGCAGTTTATATCTTTTGAAATCAGTCTTATCAGTTCACCAAATTTTTGATCCATCATCAAACTTCTTGGTTTATAGACTATAATTCCCTGCTCGAACTCTAAAATTGCAACACTTTTTTTCCCTCTATGTGTATCGCCAACGCTTAATTTTATATTTTTTATAGAACCTTTTATATTAAATGATATTTCTAATTGCTCATAATCTTTATCTGTTCTTTCTATTATTTCTTTCAAAAATGCAAGAAAAAGCTTACTTTCTTCCATTATCAGTCTAAATGCAACAGGATACTTTTTAATTATTTTTTCCATTTCGGTTATTTTTACTATATTATTGCAGAATTCTATATAACATATGTGTTTTTCTTCATCATTTTCCATATTTTTTCCCACTGCATTTAATTCTGCCAATAATAGCTTGGAAACGTTCTGTAATACAATTTTGCTAACTTCTTCTTCAATAATTGAGTCAATTACTTTTTGTGAAATGCACATACAATTCATGTACTGTTCGCCAAAATAATTCTGATAATACTTGATAAAACTTATTGTAAAAAAATTAAAAGGATGTTCTTTTGAAGTGTCTAACGGAATACTGATATTATTTCTAATTTTTTCACAATTAATTTCAAAAAAATTTAAAAAAATATTAATATCTTGAAGCCATAAATCGTTACTACACTCAAAATCTTCTGCAACGATAGTTTCACAAAATGCTGACTTTGTTTTTTGATAAAATTCATAATAACTATTTTCAAACCTCTGTGGTAATTTAATTGTTTTAAACCAGTCTTTAACTTCTTTTTTGTCCATAGCATTTTCAGATATATACTTTGGAATCCTTTCCTGTATATTCGCGCCATATTTCATTTCATCCATTTTCATAATTAGCACCTCGCCAAAATATCACATTTATCCTAGTCAAATAGATTAAATGTTTATTACAATAATTATATTTATTCTATAAGTCTTGCTTAATCTATATAATTTATAGCCAATATATAGATTGAGGCTGCCACCCCATAACTCAATCTGGTTATAGAATAACAGCCTCTTTCCATGTACTTACTGAGCCTGATTAGCAGCAAACAAAGACTGAGTTCGGGCAGTCATCTGTAATAGTAGGTAACCAACCAGGACCTACGCCACCTGTTGCCTGCTCTAATTCTGCATCAGTAACTTCATACTCTTTACGCATATTAGTATCCTCCTTTCTCTATTGATAATACAATTATACTTCCAATTTGTACTTTAAATCGAATAATGTAATTTTTCCTATACTGCTTGTAATTTTTCCCCAATATTATCTATAACTTATCCATTCCTGCCGCCATCTCTTGTAGCATATGTACCAAATATTCCTTTTGCTCCTTTCCCTTAAAATACATTGTATCCGTTCTACTTCTGGTATCTTATCCACCTGAGCATATAGCAAGTATGATGATGGTACATGTAGAGCATTCGATAGCCTTAAAAAGTTCTCTAGCGACATTGTTCTTTTTCCGCTCTCAATCCGTTTTATAGAGTCCAACGACAGTTCCGCCCGTTCTGCAAGCTCTGCCTGGGTTAAATTTTGTCTTTTTCGGCATAACCTCACGTTATCCGCAATAATATATTTTATATCCTTCATTTATCTATTCTCCATTCTAATTTATTTTTGAAATGAAGAACTGAGTGGTGGACCACGGATACAAACCCAGACATAAAGCGGTATACTTCGACAAGCATAAAAAAAAGAATACATTATGTCAGGTCGCACCCTTTCATATGTATTCTTTCTCAGGTATGATTTTTTATTGAATTGGGATACCTTCCTATAATGTCAAGCCCTAAATTATTGATTTTTCAGGCTTTCAATACATGAGAGTAAACAGGAGATTCTCGCAAAACTGGATGAATTTGGTATGAAATATAGCGAATCAAAACTAGATGATCCAATTGAAAAACGATATGATTCTTATTATCATGTTGGAACATGGCTGCAAATATACTTCTTGAATGATGAATGTGTTCGCCTAAGAATGATTGATGTTGATGAAGGTTCTAGTGAACACGCTCGTACGACTATGGGGATACATCCTGGAAGTACATATTCACAAATGGTAGAGTTATATGGAGATTCTTATGAAATGCACTCATATTCCGAACGAATAATATATACAATATATCGCTATTCTGTTGATGATTGTATTTATGAGTTTGGAATACCAGATGAAAACTCGGATACAATTTATAACATTGATATCTATCTTCTGAGTCAAGCCCCTATCTATGAATATGGAGAAGAAATCCTCGAAGCCAATTAAATATGGATTTTGGATTTGTAAATCTACTAGAACAGTTCCATAAGAACACTGAGGGCAAACAAACATTTCAGAAGACCAATCTTCAAAAAAAGGTGACTAAGTTCTCAGTCTATTGTAAAATAAGGTAATAGTGAAAAAGTCCACAATAAAGAGTAGGAGCAGAACCTATATCAATTCTACTCCTACTCTTTATATAAAAATATTATTACTATTTTGGTACTTACTGAAAAATCTGTTTTGCTTTTTCATAGAATGTTAATCTCGTTTCATATCCACTAGTAGTACCTCTTACCTCGTTTGTTACCTTTTTGACAGTTTCTGCTGCTGACAAAGATGCCCCTCCAGCAATTTTAGTATTAATATCTTTGTAAACATTCCAAAACCAACCAGCACATTCATAAGGATAAGTATTAGCTACATATTGTGTGGCATATCCCACTGGTGTCACAATTTTGGCATCGTTTACACCAGTCTTGTTTTTCATATATGTTTGGAAGTCAATATATGCGTAGTTCCATGTCAACTGTATGAATCCCGCACCCTAATAAGGTAGATCCTCTCATTTCAAATATTTTCAGTATATAATACATTTCAATAATGAAAATATTTCTTTAGTTTTTCTAAAATCTTATACTTTCTAGATTGTAATGTGGTACGTGCAATTCCTAATCTTTTTGCAAGTTCTGTTTCACTAAGGTCCTCATAAAACAACGCTTGAATAATAGTATTTTCCTCCTCTGATAACATTTTTAGCGTTTGTTGAAGTTTTTCCACCATAATAGTATGAATTACTTCATCTTCCACACTATTACCATCCTCCGCAAATTGTTTTTCCGCTTCAAGCAGTCTTTCAAAAGAATCCTCACGGCTTGGAACAACAATTCGTTCTCCTGTTTCCTTATTGATCTTAGTATGTTCTATCTTTAGATCTTGTTCAAAATACTGCTCCTTACGTTTTCCTTTGTAATAAACCTCATATATTTCTTTATTAACTTCTAAAAGTTGTCCTTCTATTGCAATATAATATTTTTCTTTATCTGCCATCTGTGGCTGTCTCCTTTTTTGAATTTTGTAATTTGTCAAAATTCAAAAAAGGCGGACCACGTATATGACAACAGGACTTCATCTAAGTAATGAAAGCCTTATTCAAAAAAATCGGATAGTGTCTACACCATCCGATTACTATATTCTCACTATTTTTACCCACAAAAAAACCGCCCAAGCTTTCTCTCCTTTCAGCCTGAACGGTAATTCGTATTGAATTTCATTTTTAACTTTCTATTCGTAGTGTCTATTTTTCAATAATTTGATATCTCTTTTTAAGGCATTCGTACAGGCTATTAAAAATTTTGAAGTAATCTATTATAGAAAAATGTTTCTTGCTTCGTTTCGCTATATTTTTCTATATAGTATTCTTCAGTTTAGATCTGCTTTATTAACGCATAACTTCTTTACAAAATATGCACCAACAAACTTAGGCTAATATTATCAATCGTTTTTTTTTTTCCCATATATTGATGAAATTACGACTCTTCTTGTAATTTTTTCCTGTAACAGCTCCATGATTGACCTAATAAATGATATAAACACCGAAGATTGATTACAAATCTCTAAATATTTGGATAGAATCTGATACACACAATATTCTTCAAACAGATAACTTTCTAAAAAAATAATCGGATAATGTCTCCACCATCCGATTATTTTGTGTAATCTCTTTTTATCACTATATTTTTTATATTTTTCTACTTATATTCTGAACAAATTTCATTATTCTTCTTGTCTCTTTTCGAGGAATTTTGATATTACCACAAGTACATTTGTACATGCAATTAAAAATAATAGTGAAAATTTACTTATTGCAAACAAAATAATACTGACAAACAAAATTCCAACTACAATAATACATATTCTAGGATAATAGTGTTGACCTTCCTCATCCACTTCACTTGCTTTTTTTGCTTTCCAAACTATTATTACTACGGAAAAAATCAACATTATCCATGATACAATTGGATTCGGATTGCAAAACCTTACCAACAATAATATTCCTACCAATACTGTACTCGAACAAATAAAGCAAGCCCAATAGCTATTCATATGAAATCCACCCAAGTATGACCTTAATGGTATAAATACTCCAAAAAAAATGATTCCATCTATCATTTGTCCACACGCACAACATATGATAATACTCATTATGAAAGAACATCCCACCTCAAAAGCCATCTGTATTCCATATTGATACACACTATACATTGCTTCTTCTATATACTTATTTCTTAATAAAATGTTTGCTATTTTTATTGATAATTGTTCCATTTATACACCTCATACTTCAACAAACTATATTGGTTTTATACCAATTTTTCCTTTTTCTCAACACTATGTAGAAATTAGGAGTCTCCATGTAATTTTTCCGGTGGATACAATAGGACCGTT